>CAJHYQ010001053.1_pt1 | contig 33135 bp, 26 predicted proteins | sample 9198721 | NCBI WGS metagenome assembly CAJHYQ01 (sample SAMEA7708357, study PRJEB35096) | sediment metagenome | biome: marine neritic benthic zone biome [ENVO:01000025]; feature: sediment [ENVO:00002007]; material: shallow marine sediment [ENVO:03000034] sea grass bed [ENVO_01000059] ... | reverse complement strand
GTGATCTATGACAACTTGCCTCCCTGGCCCGCGGAAGCAAATGGTGGCGGTTCATCGCTGACACGCAACGCGACGCGAGATTACGGGAACTTGGCATCAAGCTGGGCCCAGCTCCCACCATCACCCGGCCGAGGTTCCGTAGACGGCGACTTGAATGATGACGGTGTGGTCAACGTCAGTGATGTCGATCTGCTTTGCGCGGGGATTCAGACGCGTGATGATCAATTCGATTTGAACATGGACGGCGAATTAAATGCGGATGATCTATCGTTGATGATCGAAGGTGTCTTGCAGACGACGTTCGGCGACGCCAACCTAGACGGTGTATTCAATTCATCTGACCTGGTCTCGATCTTTCGACAGGGACAGTACGAGGATAACATCGACGACAATTCAGGCTGGGGGGATGGTGATTGGGACTGTGACGGAGACTTCACGTCATCCGACCTCGTCGTGGCATTCCGAGCCGGCAAGTACGAGCGTTAGTAGTTCGGCAAGTCAAATCTCTCTGGTCGCGACCTAGGTGGAGCAACTCAATGCATCTGTCACTGTCAGTTCGAATCGCCGAAGGGTTCCTGTCCAAGGAAGAAGCGATCTTGGATCTCAATCAGGTTATCGAGATCGCGAAGGCAGGCGGCTACGACGCGATTTGCATGCGAGCCTCGCAGGTCGGCATTCAATCGCCTGAGCCGACGGTGCACTCGGCCGCTGAGGCGCTCAAGCAGCAAGGGCTATCGGTCAGTATGGTCACCGGGAACTTCGATGTCGTCTACAACAACGAAAAAGGCCCGGATTGCTTGCGAAACGTGACGCCTTTCTTAGAACTGGCACAGCGATTTGGGTCGTCGTTAATTCGAGTGGCATTGAAGAGCGAGGAAGACATCGCTTGCGCCCAACAAGCAGCTGATGAAGCCGCGCGACATGGCATCAATTTGGTACATCAGTGCCACACACTCAGCTTGTTTGAAACGATCGATGGGATCATCCGCACGCTGCAGCAAATCGATCGACCAAACTTCGGCTTGATCTATGAGCCCGCCAATCTCGAAATCTGTGGGCAAGACTACGGACCTGACTGCATTGCCCGGCTAGCGCCATGGATCAAGAACGTCTATCTGCAGAACCAGATCATTCGACCAATGGGTGATGTCACTTTGAACACTTGGTGTCGAGGACCAGTCGCTTTCGATCTGATCGAGATCCACGAGCCAGGTGGTGTCGATTTCGGCCTGGTTTTTGAAGGCCTGAAGGCGATTCAGTACGACGGTACCGTTACGGTCCATCAATCCGCTCCGCAAGGAACCACACCTCGCGATTCGGCTTTAGCAACCGCCGATTATTTGCGGACACTGATCGCTTGAACCTCAGGCTCATGATGGGCAAAGGCATTCTTAGGAGGGCGAGGTGTCGGGAGCGCGAGGCTCCTGCCGAGCCGCAAAACGCATTCGGCTCGGCAGGAGCCTCGCCAGCCTCGTCCTCCCGTGTGCGCCTCGCCCTCACGTCTGCGCCTCGCCCTCACGTCTGCGCGTCGCGCCACTTAGGGATCTACTGTTCCAACAACTGCCGAATGAATTCACGCAGAACTTCGGTGTTATCCTGATAACCGCGGCCGGTAACCAGCCGACCATCGACTACGTACGGCTGACCCGTGTAGACCGCGCCGCCTTGCTCGGCATCAAGCGCGCACTTGGGAACGGTCGTGACACGCTTTCCTCGAATACAGTCGGCCGCCGACAAGATCTCGATGCCGTGACATAGACAAGCGATCGGCTTCCCGGCATCGGCGATGGCCTTGGTCACACGCAGCAGATCCGCGTCATAGCGCAGATACTCGGGCGCTCGTCCGCCGGAGACGAACATGCCAGCAAACTCTTTGTCGTCCAGATCGGCAAAGGCCGCCTGCGCCTGCAGATGATATCCGGGACGTTCCTGGGTGATGTCCCAGGGCACATCCGGATTCGGCGGAATCTCGTGCAGTACGGTGTGATAGAGCCGGGCTTCGGGCCCAGCGACCACTACGTTGAAACCGTCCTCAGGCAAACGGTAATACGCATAGAACGTGTCGAGCGCCTCGGTGCCGTCTCCGATCGGCATCAAAATGTTCGGCATCTTAGACCACCGGCAATTCCCAAGGCTTTCGATACACGGGCCGCGTTCTCAAGTCGTTAGCAGCGGTTTTGTCAAACAGCTCGGTTTCTGGATCAAGCGTCAGCTGCTCACCGGTTCGCCACGCGATGTTCCCGGCATGGCACATGACCGAAGATGGATGCCCCACTGTGTCCAGGTCCGCCGCGGCGCGCTGTCGAGTCCGCACGCAATCGAGGAAATTGGCGACATGTTCGGCTCCACCGTTATCCGCTCGACCGCCCGCCAGTCGCTCGCCATCGGGTGCGTGTGCGCTCCAGCGATCGTGTCCCATCACGATGTATCCTTGGTCACCGAACAGCGCTGAGCCTTCGGGGAGTCCGAGAATCGGATAGGGTGCCCAGATTCGCATCTCGTACGTCAGGATTCGGCCAGCGGCGCCCTCGACCGAATATTCGTAGTTGACCTGCAGCGTGTCGGGCCATTCCTGAATGTCGTCGAAATACCATTTTCCACCGATGGCCGAGACCTTACGTGGTAAGGCCGACATGGTCTTTCCTGTCTCGGCTTCGACGGCAGTCGCCAAAGCCCACCGAGCTACGTCAATCCGATGCACGCCGTCATTGCCGAGGTCGCCGGTGCCATAGTCGAAAAACCAACGCCAACTGCCATGGAAGCGTCGCACATTGAAAGGTCGCTGCGGGGCCGGGCCGAGCCACATGTCGTAGTCAACACCAGGCGGTGGCTGGGAGTCGGATGGATGTCCAATCGGACCCTGCTTCGCACTCTCCCACGCCTTCGCCACCAGCACACGACCCAGCCGTCCGGAGCGAACGTACTGCATCGATTCACGGTGGGCCGGAGTACTTCGAGCCTGAGTCCCTAGCTGAACAATTCGCTTGTGCTTACGCATTGCCTGCACCATGCGTTGACCCTCGACCATGTTGTGGCCATCGGGCTTTTCCACGTAGACGTCTTTTCCAGCTTGGCAGGCCATGATCGTTGGAATCGCGTGCCAATGGTCGGGCGTTCCTACAACGATCACGTCGATCTGCTGATTGTCAGTCAATCGTCGAAAATCGCCATGACCTGCCGGCCGACGCCCCTTGACCTTCTCGACATGGGCAACACCCGAGGCCAGCCGTCCTTGATCGATGTCCGCGATTCCAACAATCTCGACATCTTCGCGAGCGGCAAACATGCGCAATAAACTACCGGCACGCCCCGCGGCACCGACCATCCCGACTTGGATCTTGTCGTTCGGCGAAGGCGGAGACTTGTCCGCGGACACCGAGGAAGCGAATCCCATGGCGACCAGGCTGGCCGCCGACCCTTTTACAAATCCACGACGTGTTGTTTCCGGCATGACCACCTCCTTTGAGAATTTCATGATTCTAACCCATCCTTGCCACATTGCACGACGGATTTGACGCTACAATGTTCGACGCCGAAACGGTTTGTACTGGTGCGCGACCCGCCAACGCATGAGGCACGATGAACGAAACGCATCCAACTCTCTCGACGTGGAATCGTTACCTGGTGCTGGTTGCTGGGTTTCTGGGTTGGATGTTGGCGGGTGTTCAGTTAGCCGTTACCTCGGTCGTCATGCGCGAAGCCGCCCGGTCGCTGCTGGATTCGAGCGACGAAGGACTATTCGGACAATGGTTCGGTATGCTGACCAGCGCCTTTTTGTTGGGCGCAGCCAGCGGCGGCTATCTGTTTGGCTGCGTCGGAGACCGCATGGGTCGCAAGAAGGCGATGGCCATCAGCATCGCCTGTTACTCCCTGTTTGCCGGGCTAACCTATTTCGTCAACGGTCCCTGGCAGCTGCTGGTGTTGCGATTCGCAACCGGCATGGGTGTCGGTGGTATGTGGCCCAATGGTATCGCACTTGTCTCAGAAGCTTGGCCGAACATGTCACGACCGATGTTGGCTGGCGTGATCGGCACGGCGGCCAACGTCGGCATCATGTTGTTCTCGATATTAACCTGCTTTGTCCACGTGACGCCCGACGAATGGAGATGGGTGATGGCGTTGGGAGCGACGCCGCTGATTTTGGCAGTTCTGGTTGCGCTTTTCGTTCCCGAGTCTCCTCGCTGGCTCGCCATTCGATCATCTGAGGCTCCCAAGGATTCAGCGTCATCCGCCACGTCGTCGCCGTTAGTCGAGATCTTTCGTCCACCATTGCTCAAAGTGACGATCGTTGGCATCACGCTAGGTACGATTCCACTGTTTGGCGGATGGGGCAATTCCAATTGGGCCAATGCCTGGGCGAGCCAAGCCGGCGAGAAGGTCGAAGCCGAAGAGCAATCGGCCGAACCCGTGGAGGCCGACCCGGCGTTGAAAGCTCGCGTGCTGCTGGCGCGTTCGGCCCCGGGATCCCTGGCCAGCCTACTAGGCGGAGCGGTTGCGACACTCATTGGACGACGACGCTGCTATTTCCTGCTGGCACTGGCCTGCTTCTTTTGTTCCCAGTCTCTGTTCTCACTCGCCAGCCCAAAGGATCCGCAGTTCCTCTGGTGGACGGGAGCGTTGGGATTGTTCAGCGGATTCTTCTTCGGGTGGCTTCCGCTCTGCCTGCCCGAAATGTTCCCCACCCGAGTGCGCTCGACGGGTGCCGGAGTCAGTTTTAACTTCGGACGAGTCGCAACGGCGATTGCAATCGTGATCGCGGCCATCATGCTGAAAGAAAACTTCCAGGGCGACTACGCGCAGCTTGGACGTGTCACGAGTCTGGTCTACCTGATCGGCACGGTTGTGATTTGGTTCGCGCCGGACACTTCATCGCGCGGACTAGAAGATTGATCGTGGCTCGATCATCCAGCTACGATGTAGCGTGCTTCGCGGCTTGAATCACGCAGCCCCATCGACCCGAACCGGCTGACCCGTCCGCGCGGATTCAATAGCTGCATGAACTGTTGCACAGATCGCCCGACTTGCATGAACATCGAGTGACGTTTCACATCCAGTTGTAATCGCTTGGTAGAAATTGTCTGCCAAGAGCCAATCGTTTTCGTTGGCCACTCTAATGTTTGGAAATTCAGTCGCTGGTTGATTCTTGTAGTAAACGCTGATTTCGGGTCGAGCCTCACTGATGACCAACGAACCTTCGCTGCCCACGATGTGAAGCTTGATCTCGCCGATGTCAGGATGCGCGGCATTTCCGATCCGACCAATGCAAAGTGTGCCCAACAGATTCTGCTGAAACTGCAGCGTCACTGTCGCCAAATCGTCAACTCGGTTGTCGGCATGCAATTGATGAAAGTGCGAAGTGCTGCGTGCATACACTTGCTGGGCGTGAGATTGTGTCAGGAAGTAGATGTAGGCAAGCGGGTAGATACCTTCCACCTCCAACTCACCCATCGGCCGCTTTCCCACTCCGCCATCCGCCCCGGTCGCGTGGGCGGCCTTGAGGGCTTCGAGCCAATCGAGCGGAGGATCGTGTTCGGTGCGAGAGCCGATCGGGGGCCCCGCATCCTTGGCAAAGTAAAAGTCGACGTGAATGGCGATGATGCGGCCGATGGTGCCACGATCAATCTCTTTGCGAGTCTGCAGGATGGCGGGCAAATAGTTGCGATTCCACATCATGAACTTGACCCGATTTCGCTCAACGGCCTCGACGACTCGATCACACTCCGATAGTTCGGTGGACATCGGTTTGTCTTGGACGACATGTAAACCGGCATTTGCCGCCCGCGCACTCAGGTCGCAATGGCGTTCGGGCTCGGAACTGATCACCGCCACGTTCGGAGCAAACTCCTGGATTGCCTGTTCGACGTCGCGCACATACGGCACGTTGATCTCGTCAGCATACTTTTGATTCCGCTGATGAACCCAATCGGGCTGTCCGGCGTCGTCGGCGACGACAGCCGGAATGAATCCCGGGTGTGAGACGATGCCGCGCGGCACATAGTCATGCTTCACGACACTCAGTACGGCAACTCGCAATTTGTTCTGATGATGCGGAATGCTCATTCTTTCATCCGACCGGCCTGGCTTGGCCAGAATCGATTGACTCGAGGATTGCGTCGATGACGGCCATCACACGCCGGCCATCGTCAGCGAAACTCGTGGAGGGGTCCGAAGAAACGGAGTGGGCAAATTCTTGCAGCTGGAGTGTCACGTCGTTAGTGGAATCGATTTTTAGTGACGTCGCTCGCTCTTGAATAAGGAGATTGGTGTTGCGGTGATCATCCACGTAAGCCGCTCCCGTCGAGCCAATCAGCGTTAGCATGAAATAAGCATCCTCACCACGTCGCGGTGACTGGAGGCAGTCAACTAGCGCCATTCCACCACCAGCAAATCCCAGGTGCAGCTGGATCCCCAATTCGACTCCCGCGGCAGCTTCCCCGAGACACGTCGCGTACACGCTCTCTGGTTGACCGTCAAACAACCAGCATGCCAGGTCGACCTCGCGATAACACAGTTCCCAGACCCGCTCCGCCAACTTCGATGCGACAGGGAGGTTGGCCGTGGGGTCCCAGTGGTGCAGCCGCACGAGTCCCGGAAGACCTAGGTTGCCAGAGTCCAAGGCCCTCCTGAGACCTTGCAAGGCAGGTGAATTCCTGAGTGGCTGACGGACCATGATGTGAACATTCGAAGAATGACACACCTGTGCAATTCGATCCAAGTCGGCAAGCGTGGTTGCCACGGGCGCATCGACCAGGATGTGTTTTCCCATGGCGGCCAGGGCACAGGCGGTATCGGCCCGCGATTCAAGCGGCGAATGCACGACGGCCGCGTCAATCGCATCTTGCCGCAGAGGATCCAATTCGTGGATCGAACGAGCGAAACTATCGCCACCGCACGAAACGAGCAGTTGACGAGCCGCATCCTCGTCGCCATCGACGACCACGCCGATTTTAACCGCGTCCACTCGTCGGAGTGCTTCAGCGTAGTCTGGCCAAAGCTGACCGGCATCTACCACAGCAAGTCTTAGCATTCGCTACCCTCACGAAACTGTGACGATTCTACACACTTCGTTCACGCCTGGCGACAATCAGCTTGGACGATAGACAAGCTGCGGCTAGACTGAAGTTCCAGGAGGACCAAACATGGGTCGCCGGCACGCGTTCACGCTAATCGAACTACTTGTTGTGATTACCATTGTTGGACTACTTATCGCGATGCTTCTTCCAGCACTTGGCAGCAGTCGCGAATCGGCACGCTTGACCAAATGCCGGAATAACCTCAAGCAAATCGCATTGGCATGCCACCAATTTCAAGGTGTCCACCGAGTGTATCCGGGTTACGGCGGTGAACTCCCGCCCGCGGGCACGGACATGAGAAAAGGTCGACGCCCAAGTGATCGGCGTTTTGGAACTGGAAGAGAGTTCACGAAGTTCCATGGCGTCAACTGGATCATCCAGACGATGCCGTTTCTTGAAGAGGCCAAACTGGGGGATCAACTGATCAAGTTCGCCGAGAGTGGCGGTCGGACGGATAACGAAACCATCAAGGCCGCCGTGCGTAGTCCGGTCGATACCTTCTACTGCCCAACACGGCGCGATACGCGAGCCTATCCCTTAGAGCGGCGGTTTCGCGCGCGCTTTGGTGACCTCGGCGCACGCACCGATTACGCGATTAACGGTGGCAACTCGCGGTCGCTCGGTCGCATGATCACCATCGAAGAGGATGGCGTTTGGGTTTTGGATCGACACGTCGGGCAAAAAGAGATCTCTGACGGAACGAGCAAGACGTATTTGGTTGGAGAGAAGGCAATGGAATCCGATCTCTACACGGCGGGAACAGATCGCGGTGACCGATCGCCATTGGCAACAATGGCTGATATGTTCGGCGCTGCCAACTCGTACGTGCGCTACGCCGTTCGAACTCCCGCCCGCGACAGCATCGACAATTGCCTGGCCTGCCATGACTTTGGCAGCCCACATGCTGGCACTTGGAACGTGGCCCTGTGTGATGGGTCGGTGCAATCCAAGACGTTCGACATGGATGTCAAGATACACCGGGCCATGGCGTCAATCCGTGGTGGAGAGCGGACTGAGTAAGGTCGTAAGTCTTTGGGAGGGCGAGGCTCCTGCCGAGCCGCAAAACGCATTCGGCTCGGCAGGAGCCTCGCCGCCTCGCCCTCCCGTTTGCGCTCGCCTTCCCGTTTGCGCGCTCTCGTTCGCGCCCTCCCCTCTGCGCTCGCCCGCCCGTCTGCGCGTCGCGCCAGTTAGGGATTAAGATCAAGAGGTAACGCAAAATCGACCGTTTGTTGGCCCGGTTTCACTTCGTGCGTCAACTCCGAATTGGCGTTGTATCGGGCGGGTATCGTTTCCGCGTGTTCGCGTGGCTCTCCCGATTCGTCCGTATAGATCCGGTAGGTTTCGATACTGATCGCGTGTATTCCGACAGCAGCACCTCTCTCGCCGCCGGGCTGCATCAGTTCGTATTGCCCCTCGTCGTCGGTAATGCCATAAGAGGAGCGACCTTCAGCGGGCCGGAAGGTTACGGTCGCGTTGGCGACGGGGTTACCTTCCCAAGTAACTCGCCCCGAAACATGTCCGATGTCCTGCGATGGACGACAGCCACACATGATGACCAATGGTATAGCGACCAGTGGTCGAAAGAGGCCTGAGCGATTCATTTTCAATCATTCCCTGAAGAATCGTGCACGGGCACAATCATACCGAAGTCGGACACGTAAAAGGAGACGTAGAGCGTGCCCAACGGCTGTCTTTCAGACTACCAGCTGAACATGCTGACGAATGACTCGTTCAGCTCACACAGTTCGTGCAACGACACTTGGCCCATCACCGGGCCGGCGCAGACGACCAGAGCTACAACAAAGCCTGCAGCAAGCATGAGGCGAGTGCTGGTTGGCAGAGCGGGAATCATCATGAGGTGTGTTCTCCGGAGGCGTTGAGGACTTGTCCCTGCAGATGGTCGGTTTTGATGCACAGAGCGTGCCAGACGCTTTTCAAACCCCTATCAATCAGAAACGCGGCGATTTTTTGGCAGCCAGATCGAAATCGTTGTGTCCGGCGACTGTGGACAAAAAGCAACGAGGTGGCTTTCTTGCATCCCGTGTTGCGGTAACGCATCGGGCGAAGAAGCGGTTGGGGCGAAAAGCCGCTAAATCCGGTTTCCGTCTTTGATGGGGCAAGAGGATGATTCATAATAATTTCTTCTCACCCGACATCCCCCTTGGTTACACCCATGACAACGATTCTTGGTATTTCCGCTTTCTATCATGACTCCGCGGCCGCACTCGTCGTCGATGGGGAAATAGTTGCGGCGGCTCAAGAGGAACGCTTCACACGCAAGAAGCATGACTACCGGTTCCCACAAAACGCCATTGACTTCTGCCTGGGCGAAGCGGGAATCGAGCCGGAATCGCTGGATTATGTGGCTTTCTATGACAAACCGCTCACCAAATTCGAGCGATTGTTGGAGACCTATTTGGCCTTTGCGCCCGCCGGCTATCGCTCGTTCCGCAAAGCCATTCCGTTGTGGCTGAAGCAGAAGTTGCACCTGCCGCGTGAGATCAACCAGGGCCTGCGACACCGGTACAAGGGCCGATACGTGTTTACGGACCATCACGAGTCGCATGCGGCCAGCGCATTCCTTCCGTCACCGTTCGAGGAAGCCGCGATTCTGACGCTCGATGGAGTCGGCGAATGGTCGACTACTTGCTACGGAACCGGACGCGGCAACAAAATTGAGCTTTCACACGAAATTCGTTTCCCACATTCGCTGGGGCTGCTGTATTCGGCTTTCACCTACTACACGGGCTTTCGGGTGAACAGCGGTGAATACAAGATCATGGGTCTGGCGCCATACGGTGAACCCGTCTATCGTGATTTGATTTTGGATCACTTGCTCGAGCTACGCGAAGACGGCTCGTTCGCCATGGACATGAGCTACTTCAACTATTGTCAGGGATTGACAATGACATCGAACAAGTTTCACAAAGTGTTCGGTGGACCGCCGCGTAAGCCCGAATCGAAAATCACACAACGCGAAATGGACCTAGCGGCCTCGGTTCAAGATGTCACTGAAACGATCATGCTGCGGATGGCCGAACATATTCACCGCGAGACCGGGATGAAGAATCTGGTCCTGGCCGGTGGCGTTGCCCTGAACTGTGTCGGCAACGGAAAAATCCTGCGTGAGGGACCGTTTGAAAATCTGTGGATCCAACCTGCCGCCGGCGATGCGGGTGGGGCGTTGGGCGCCGCCCTGTTCATCTGGCACCAGCTCTTGGAAAACGAACGTAACCCACAGGGTCACGACAGTCAAAAGGGATCACTGTTGGGCCCGTTATTCAGCGACGATCAAATTCGCAAGGTGATCGACGAAAAAAATGCCGAATTCACTCTTTGTGAATCCGACGAGCAACTGTGCGATGAAGTCGCTCGACTAATTGCCGACGAAAATGTCATCGGCTGGTTTGAAGGTCGAATGGAATTTGGGCCGCGAGCGTTAGGAGCGCGTAGCATCCTGGGTGATGCTCGCAGCGAAAAAATGCAGTCGGTGATGAATCTCAAAATCAAGTTCCGTGAATCCTTCCGCCCCTTTGCCCCAATCGTTCTACGCGAACATGTCGACCGCTACTTCGAAATGCGTAAGGGCGAAGACAGCCCGTACATGCTGTTGGTCGCGCCGGTTCAAGAATCGATCCGCACTGAGCTTGGCTCAGACTACGAAGGAGCTTTCGGGATCGACAAGCTGCATTTCTGCCGTTCAAGTTTGCCGGCAATTACGCATGTCGACTACTCGGCACGAGTCCAAACGGTGGATCCCGAACGCAATCCGCTGCTCCATCAAATGATGACTCGCTTCTACGAATTGACCGATTGCCCAGTCCTGATCAACACCAGCTTCAATGTCCGCAGTGAGCCGATTGTCTGCACGCCCGAAGATGCCTATCGCTGTTTCATGAACACCGACATGGACGTGCTCGTGATGGGACATTACATCCTGTTGAAAGAGACTCAGGACAGCCGAATCAGTGAAGCCGACCGCCAAGATCACCTGGCACAATTCCAGCTTGATTAGTCACGAGAGGGACGATCCGCGATGAGTCTGATCGAAGTTCAATGGAATCCCACTAAGCGACAACTGCGCCAATTCGGCGTCATTTGCTTCTTTGCGCTACCGTTGATTGCCTGGATCTGGGGTGCTAGCACGCAGACGATTGGCATCCTGGCCGGAATCGGGCTCGTGATGGCCTTGATGGGCTATCTGATTCCGGTGCTAGTCAAGCCGATCTTCGTCGGCCTGACGCTGATCACCCTGCCGATTGGGCTCGTGATTGGCGAGATTGCGATGTTGCTGATCTACTTTGGCATGTTTTTGCCCCTCAGCATCATGTTTCGGCTTGTCGGGCGGGACGCCCTGCAGGTAAAAACCAACAGGTCAGCCAGTACGTATTGGCAGACCAAAAAGCAGCCCAAGGACACGGCCAGCTATTTCCATCAATCCTAGTCCGTAGAGCGAGGACCGAACCGTGTCGTCAGATGATGCCCGCAATGAATCCAAGAGTCGCTTCGAAGAACTTGGGCAGGAAAAGCCGCCGACGATAGTGCAGGAGTTCTACTTGTTCATTGTCGAGAACAAGAAATGGTGGCTCATCCCGATCATCACCGTATTGGGACTAGTTGGACTGTTAGTGGTCTTCGGATCCAGCGGTGCAGCACCCTTCATCTACACGCTGTTCTAAAGCGGTAGGTATCGGTAGCCAAGCGCCTCAGGTCGAACGCACACCGCTCGCAAGGCAGTCTGCGCATCGCCAGACACTTCGCCCCACTTGGCGTGGTGTATCTGATAAGCTGAAGGCTCGCAGCTTGGGTCGCGCGTGCGCTCTGATGACTCGGCTATTCGCGTTCCGACTCCCATTTGATACCGGGCAAAGTCGCCGATGAGCAATTCGTGCAGCGGTTCGATCTGGGCGATCATGGCACTCGCTCTATTGGCGTTGCTAATTCCTCGAACTTCCTCGCGTGCCAACGAGGCGGTGCTGGACCCGAGTCGGCAGTGGGGGCAATGGCGTGGCCCCATGGCAACGGGTGAAGCGCCGCATGCCGACCCACCGATTCTCTGGAGTGAGGTTGACAATGTTCGTTGGAAGGCAGAGTTGCCCGGCATCGGCCATTCGACACCGGTCATTTGGGGCGATCGAATCTATCTGACCGCAGCCATTCCCATCGGTGAAGCGCAACCACCGCGTTACAGCAATGCTCCCGGCGCCCACGACAATGCTCCGATCACGCATCGACACCAATTCGTCGCGTTGGCCGTCGATCGGCGCACGGGAGAGAAGCTCTGGCAGAAGACGCTCAACGAACAAATGCCGCACGAGGGCGCGCACTTCACGGGCAGCTTGGCGTCCAACTCGGCCGTGACGGATGGTCAACGGGTTTTCGCCTTCTTTGGATCCTACGGTCTTTATTGTTTGAGTCCCGACGGAGAGGTACTTTGGTCCAAAGACTTTGGCCGGCAGAACACCAAACACGGACATGGCGAAGGCAGCTCGCCCGCGCTGCTGGGTAGCACGCTGGTCATCAACTGGGACCATGAAGGGCAGTCTTTCGTCACCGCGTTGGACGCAGCCAGCGGAGGCGAAAAATGGAAGCGATTGCGTGACGAAGTAACTTCCTGGTCGACGCCAATCATCGTCGAACACGAAGGGCGCGCGCAAGTCGTCGTCTGTGGCACCGATCGGATTCGCAGTTACGATCTAGAGAATGGAAAGGTCATTTGGGAGTGTAGCGGGCTGTCAGCCAATATCGTGGCCACGCCCGTCTTCGCTAAGGGCATGTTGTTCGCCGGCAGCAGCTATGACACACGTGCCATGTTAGCCATCCGCCTGGATAATGCCCAAGGAGATATCACGCAGTCCAATCGGGTCGCCTGGCGACTGACTCGTGGTACGCCGTATGTGCCATCCCCCCTGCTCTACAACGATTCGCTCTTCTTTCTGAGACACTATCAGGGAATCCTCTCGCGAGTCAGTACCCTCACGGGTGAGCCGCGCGGCGGCCCTTTTCGACTGGGAGCGGTGCGTGACGTGTATGCCTCGCCTGTCGCGGCCGCGGGCCGAATCTACATCACGGACCTGGATGGAACGACGATGGTCATTCAAGACGGAGAGAAACCCAAAGTTCTCGCCGTCAATCGACTGAACGAAGGCTTCAGCGCGTCCGCCGCACTGGTCGGTAACGAAATCTTTCTGCGTGGAAAACAAAAACTATATTGCATCGCCGAAGGCAATTGAGTTCCTCTGGCATTCCTTCGCACTACCGAGTCGAGAGATGAATCGCACCCAACTGGCCGCCGTCTTGCTCACCATGCTGGTCGTAGACCCGTCTGCACAACTGAAGGCCGCCGAATCGTCTCGGCCCCGAGTGATCGTGCTCACGGATATCACAAACGAACCCGACGATCAGGAGTCACTCGTTCGCTTCCTGGTCTATGCGAATGAATTCGACGTGGAAGGATTAATCGCCACGACTTCCACGTGGCTGCGACATCGAACGAGCGTCAAAAACATTCATGATTGCGTCGACGCATACGGCAAAGTCAGGGACAACTTGATCAAACATGCCGACGGATTCCCTACGCTGGCGCACCTTAAGTCAGTCACAAAAGAAGGTTGGCCTGCGTTCGGAATGCAAGGCGTCGGTGAAGGCAAGACCACAGCCGGTTCACAGCACATCATCGAAGTCGTCGATCGAGACGACCCGCGGCCGGTTTGGGTAACCGCTTGGGGCGGCGCTAATTGCTTGGCTCAGGCACTGTGGGATGTACGGAATTCGCGGTCGTCCGCAGAACTTGATGAGTTCGTCGCCAAGTTGCGTGTCTACACGATCAGCGATCAAGACGACTCAGGTCCCTGGATGCGCCGTACGTTCCCCAAACTGTTCTATATCGTGAGCCCAGGCGGTGAACGATCGGCGGAGTACAACCAGGCCACGTGGACTGGAATCTCTGGCGACCTTTACTACCTCAACGGTCCCGGATATCGATTCAATCTCGTTAGCAATGAGTGGCTGCTGGAAAATGTACGGTCGAATCACGGCCCGCTCGGAGAGATGTACCCCAAGTGGGAATACATTATGGAGGGCGATACGCCATCGTTTCTTAATCTCATCAATAACGGCTTGGGAAGTAGCGAAAACCCTGGGTACGGCGGTTGGGGTGGCCGCTATACCTTTAAGAAGACATACGCGGACGCCGGCATGATCTGGACGGACACCCGTGACTCAGTCACCACACCCGACGGTCAAACTCACATCAGCAACCAAGCCACCATCTGGCGCTGGCGCGAGGCGTTTCAACACGACTTCGCCGCCCGCATGGATTGGTGTGTTGCACCCTCACGGGACCTGGCAAATCACAATCCAATTGTGGTTGTGGATGGCGACAAAACAAAAAATGTCATCCACCGTGACGTCCGCAAAGGCCAACAAGTGAAGCTCAGCGCCGCCGGAACGCATGACCCGGATGGCAACCAATTGACGTACCACTGGTTCCACTATCCGGAAGCCGGACGAGATCTGCCGAATGTTCGAGCCCTCTGGTCCGCCCAACTCCACGCTGCCGACACGAAAGATGTCGTCGTGACCGTTCCTGACCGGCTTCCACGCGGGGCCACTGAGGTCCACATCATTCTCGACGTCACCGATGACGGAGAGCCAAGCTTGCATGCCTATCGGCGAGTCATCTTGCAGGTTCGCGACTAGCTGAGTCGCAACATGAGCGATCGGTGAACGGACTCGTTATCCGCCCTCGCGTTCTGCGTCGCGTGTGATCATTTTTCTCGCCGCCCGCGAGTTTTTTTTGTTGGCTGGCCATCGATCGACGCTCCGGGTTTTCCTCGCGGAAAAAGTGCGTAGGCGGCGTCCCAATCGCTTGACAACGCACAACTAAACTATTAGTTTAGTCGGATGGCGGAGGCGATGGGGCCGGAGCAGAAGGCAAAGGCTGCTGAACACCAACCACCCAAAAAGGCTCGTGACGTGACGAAATCTTCCCCAAGCGAACGTGAAATGGATGTGCTCAAAGTCCTCTGGCAGCTGGGCGAAGCCCGGGTCCGAGAGGTCCACGAGGCGATGTGCCCCAATGGTGAGTGCGCCTTCACAACGGTTCAGACCTTGTTGCGAATTATGGCGGACAAAGGCCTGGTGTCGCAGCGGAATGAAGGGCGGACGCTTTTCTATGCACCCCAATACAGCCCTGAAAGTGCCAGCTCTCGCTTCCTCCACAAAGTATTCGACGGAGCGCTAGACAAGATGGTCTTGAGCATGCTTCAAGCCGAGGACGTGACCGCGGAAGAGATGGAAGAGTTGGAGCAGATGATCGCGCAGGCTCGGAAACAGAAACTGAAATCGGGAGGCGAATAGATGTCACACGTTGACGCTTGGTTTTACGGCCTGATGAGTTTCGCAGCGGTATCGTGCATTCTGTTGTCCATTGGCAGTATTTTAACGCAGCGACTACGACAACCGATCGAGCGTATCCGCTGTATCCAATGGACGATGGTGGCGTTGTTGGCCACGTTGATGATTCGACAGGCATCACTTCTGCCCGACTTGGGGATCTCTCTGTTGCCAGCGCTCGATACGCAGGTGATGGCGACGGACGAAAATTCCACGCTGATCACCACACTTTCACAAGTGCCACCGAGGCTGGATACCGCACTTCCATCGGCGGACACCACAAGCGCTTCAGTCACAGTTTCAGACGAGACATCGTCCATCGCGCTCGCCACGCCGACAGATATTCAAGGCATGCAGATCTGGCAGTGGGTTCGTGCATCAGCGGTCGCCATCGTGTTGCTCGTCGCTTGCTGGTGCGCTGTTCACTTGCTGCTGGGCCGCCTGCAACTTCATCGACTCCTCCGCCATTCGGTCCCGGTGTCGGACGTCTTGCTCGAGCAGTGGAACGACCGGCACGAGGCGCAGCGATTCGGCACTCGCGTCTTGATGTCGCGCGAAGTTCACGTCCCGATCACGTTTGGTGTTTGGCGTCCTTACATCATCGTGCCGGAGCGCCTGCATCGACTCCATCAGATTCAACAGCTGACTTACTGCTTGACACACGAATGGGCTCACATTCGCCAACGTGACATTGTCACCTGGTGGTCGCTGCAATTGATGCAGCCATTTCTGTGGATGCAACCTGCCTTTTGGTATTTGCGTCGAGAACTTCGGACTTGCCAGGACCAGTTGGCAGACCGTTACGCAGTTCGTCAGCACGAGAACCCGACGGATTATGCTCAGTTCTTGGTCAGCCTAGCTCGCCGCAGCACAACTCCGGGTGGTTGCCTTGCGCTAACCATGGCCGATCGCCGATCAAGCCTCTATCGTCGAATCGAACTGCTCCTTTCTGATCGCTTCCCCGTTCGTCAGTCTGTGCGACGTCGTGTGCTGGTCGGATTGACATGCGCGATGATTATCACCAGCGTGATGCTGGGAGCGATACACATCGAGCGGGCCGCAGCTCAGACCGGCGACGAATCCTCCGCTTCGAGCCAGAAGCAACAGGAGCAGCCCGCGGAGAATTCGTCTGACCGAAAGGATCAGGGTGAGAGCCTCAGCTTTTCGGGAGTCGTTCTTGACAAAATCTCGAAGGAGCCGATTGCGGGCGCGAAGGTAGTTGTGAGGCGTATGATCCTGCGATCGGACAACCGCCGAATCTTGGAAGAATCAGAACACGAAACCGACGGCGACGGACGCTACGAATTCGTGATTCCGCCGGAACAGGTTGCGGAGAGTTCGTTGTACATCGAGTTAGATGTTGAGCACGAGGAGCATGCACCCAGAAAGGGTTTTGGTTACGCCCTGAGCATGATCCGAAAGAATCTGCGTCTCGGCGAGCAACCGTTCTTCGCGGAAATCGAGATCTCGCCATCCGAACCGATCCGCGGGCGCGTCGTGGATCCCAACGGCAATTCGCTGGCCGGTGTCGCGCTGCTGGGCTATTCCAGGAGTTCAGCCGAGAACTTCCGTGACTATGGCAGTTTTGTGCGTGGCAAAACGGACTCCGAAGGCAAATTCAAACTGAACATGGTCAAAGGTGGACCGAGTCTGTTTTGGATTGTGCCCGAGGGTTACGCGCCGCAGCAGATTGTGTCGAGCACGAAGCGCGGCGATTGGGGTGACATCAAGTTGGAAGAGGGCATTGCGCTGTCCGGACAAATCCTGGGGGCAACGGGCGAACCGGTGGAAGGTGTCTGGGTTAACTTGGTTGATGAAGAGGCGCAGCGTGAAATCCAAATGCCGGTGGCCTCATCGATGCGGCGTTCGGCTCTCACCGACGAAAACGGCAAGTTCACCATGGAACCGATGAAACCCGGCAAGTATCGACTCGATGTGCAAGGTTACCCATCCGAGATCCGTTACAACAAACGTGGGCGCAATCCCGTTCCGGTGGACGACGTGTTTGTCGCGCAGAGCGTGCAGCTAGGCCCTCAAGACGCATCGCGTCCCATCGTCGTTCAGGCCGTGCCGCATATTGAAGTTGTCGGACGCTATGTGGATTCCAAGGGCGAGCCTTGTCGAGGACACGAAGTGATGGTCTGGGGCAACATGAATGGCCAGTGGTACCACACGAGCATTCGTCCCGACGGCGAGGGCAATATCGTGGGTAAGCTGCCCCATGGACTTGAGAAGACACGACTCAACGCAATCACGAATGAACACGGATCACTGCTGATTCGCTTAAAAAAAGGCGGGCCGCTGAAGGGTTCGCGAGATTTAGATCTCGGGACACTCGAAGACGACCTCCGTGACTTTGAGATCATTCGCTACAAGGCACCGATCGTCCAAATCAAGCCCATCGACAAGGACGGCAACACCGTCAACGAGTGTAAGGTCGCCGGCATCTACGACGAAGGCAGCCAAGAGTTGATGCATCCGGTGGGAGGTCTGCCGACAAACATCTTTTTTGAGAAGCAAGCGGACGGACGGCACCGTACATCTCAGTTGCTGCCAGACATGAAGATCACGTTCAAGGTGCAGGCCGAGGGCTATCAGGAATCGACCGCAACGGTTTCGCTGCCAGAAGGTGAGGAGCGGGAGATTACTGTTGTGATGGAGCAGGCGAAACCGGCGGAAGGGGACTCGGCTGCCAATACCAGTCCGTGATCGACCCGACAACGCATTGATACGGAACCACCGAGCCAACAAACCAACGGAGCACACACGATGCCCTTGAAGGTCGCGATAGGCGGATGGTGCTTGGCTGCCGCCGTATTGGCACCCAACCTCTCGGCCGACGATGCCCCGATCCTGTTACCCCAAGGCCAAGAATTGGCTCGCGTCGAATTCGACCGCCATGTGGTTCCTCTCTTGAGTCGCTTTGGCTGCAATTCAGGTAGCTGTCATGGGTCCTTTCAAGGTCGTGGCGGTTTGCGGATGAGCCTCTTTGGACATTCGCCTCGCATGGACTACGAAGCACTCGTCGAACGAATCGACGATACCGAACCTGGGGAAAGCCTCCTGTTGCAAAAGCCCACAGGCCAAGTCGATCACGAAGGCGGAGTTCGTTTTGAAGCGGGTTCGTGGACCTACCACGTCTTGCGACGGTGGATTGAACAGGGAGCTGCACCAGCGGACAAGTTCGATCGCGTTGAGCTAAGTGTTGAACCCCAGGAGATTCGATTCGGCTCGCATCCGTCACCGGTATCGATCCGCGTTTCCGCGGCGTTCGACACCGACCGTGAAGATGTCACCCCCTTCTGTCGATTTACGAGTGGCGACGAGGGTCTTGTCACAGTCGACGAGCGTGGCGTCGTAACTTCACAGCGAGCCGGGGCCAGCCATGTCACGATCGAATACCGAGGTCAGTTCGTGACCGTCCTGACATCTGCTCCCTTGTCCACTGACATCGCCAAGTCCGACGAGGCAATCACAGCGGCAGGCAATCTGGTCGATCGGTTGATCAATCGCAAACTGCGAGAGCTCAACATCACACCGTCAGGTGCCGCGGACGATCTGGAGTTCCTGAGAAGAGCCACGATCGATGCAGTCGGAAGACTTCCGAGCGAAGATGAGATTACGGAATTTCTTTCGTCCAATGCAACCGATCGGCGGATGAAGAAGATTGATCAACTGCTGCACGAGCGTCGACACGCAGCATTGTGGGCGACTCGCTTCTGCGACATCACTCGATGTACAGCTGAGCTGATGGAAGGCCCTGAGGACCTCAAAGCGAAACGTGCTCGAATGTGGCATGACTGGTTTCGTGTCCGTCTGGAAAACAACGTGCCCTACGATCAAATTGTGCGCGGCGTATTGTGTGGAACAAGCCGTGGTGAGCAGTCCGCGGACGAATGGATCGATTGCGAGGCACAGCTGACCCGATCGGCGCGCGTAGGATTCGATTCCGAATATGCCGATCGCGAGTTCCTCGATCTGTTCTGGCGCAGGATCACAACGGAAGGCGAGTTCCCTCGCAAGGAGCTGGCCGAAGTCGTTTCGGCAGCATTTCTGGGAATCCAGATCGAGTGTGCCGGCTGTCATAAACACCCATACGACCGATGGACGCAGGCAGACTACAACGGCTTCATCAACGTCTTTTCTCAAGTGACGTACGGCAGCTCGACGGAACTAAATCGAGCGTTTCTGCAACGCATGCAGCAACGTCGGGAGGCGATTGCGGAGGGAAAATCCAGCCCGCCGCTGCCGCGCATCCAAGAGGTTTACAACAGCCAGCTTCTGTCACGACCTGTGGTGGATGACCATGGGCAAGTGATCGTTCCACGGGCGTTAGGTGGCGGCAAGATGTCGCCTTCTGCCGACCCCCGAAACCAACTGATGGACTGGCTCATCGGCGACGGCCAAAACCAGTTCGCGCGCAGTTTTGTCAATCGCGTGTGGGCCCACTATTTCGGCCGTGGAATTGTCGAACCTGTCGATGGGTTTTCGGCCATTAACCCGCCGACACATCCGGAACTCCTTGAGCAAGTCGCGCAGGAGTTTATCCGCTCAGGATACGACATTCGCTCCTTAGAGCGCACGCTGATGTCGTCAAATACCTATCAGCGTAGCTCGGCATTTCAGGGCAATAACGATCAAGACGACCGCTATTTTGCCCGTGCCTACGTGCGTCCCCTGCTGGCCGAGGTCGCGATCGATACTTTGCACCAAGCACTTGGACTGACCTTCACCAGCGAAAACGATCTGCCGCCTGGCTCCACCGCAGTTGAGTTAGCGCTGGATCGACCTACCAGTCGTCGCACCACACAGCTCATGCGAACGTTCGGCCGAGAACGGCGGCAATCGGCGTGTGATTGCGATCGACAACACGAGCCAAGCCTACAGCAGTCTCTGTTTTTGATGAGTGACGCCACGCTGTTGAAGTCAATTGACGATGGACAACTCATGGCTGAATTGGTCGCGACAGATGAACAATCGGCGGCGATCGAGAAAGTCTTTTTGCGATGCTTCTCGCGATATCCCACAGATGACGAACTGCAGACAACCAAGATCCATCTGGAATCGATCGATTCGAAGCGAGATGCATGGGGTGACATCATTTGGGCAATGATTAGCGCGCGGGAATTTCGCAGCAATCACTAGGGATCGGGCGGCGAAAGTTGAGGGGTGAGTACCATGACACGAATCATGAATAGTGCACTTCATCGGCGCGGATTCTTGCACGTTGGATCCGCAAGCCTGCTTGGCCTTGGCTTAAGCGATCTACTGCGAACTGAGGCATTCAGTTCGACCGAATCCAAAGAGCGATCACCGACCAACGTCATCATGGTGTGGTTAGCGGGCGGGCCTGCCACCATCGATATGTGGGATATGAAGCCGGATGCACCGAGTGGAATTCGTGGCGAGTTCGCCCCGATTGACACGTCACTCGATGGACTGCAGGTTTGCGAGCATCTGCCAAAGCTTGCCAAGGTGATGCACTTGGGTTGTGTCGTCCGATCCGTTCACCATACGCTGGCCGCTCACGGCCCTGGAACGGAATTGTTGCTGACGGGCAACATACCGAATCCCGCCTTGGAGTATCCGGCCCTTGGTTCAATCAGCGCGAAAACGTTGCCCCCGGTGTCCGGTGTTCCGTCTTTTGTCACATTCGGCCAAGAGGCGCCATCTGGGGCGGGTTATCTTGGGGCCGCTTACAATCCATTTCGCGTTGATCCTGGTCAAGGTGCTTCGTCAACCGTCGGCCTACCGGATGGATTCTCAGTCGGTGACCTGACGCGTCGTGAGACTCTCTTGACTCAATTTGACAAACACTTTGCGCGACTGGATCGTTCGCGGGTCGCGTCTCAGCTCAGTCAGTTCCAACAACAAGCGATTGATATCCTCAAGTCAAACAAGACTCGTGAGGCATTGGAAATCAACGAGGAATCAGAGGAAACGCAGAATCTATATGGACGGCGGCGGTTGGGCATGCGGTTATTAGCTGCCCGACGACTTGTTGAGGCCGGAGTTCGCTTCGTCACGGTTGGTATGCCTGGCTGGGACACCCATGACGGTAACTTTGGTCAATTACGGACAACTCTGTTGCCGGAACTCGATCAAGCTTTGGCCGCCCTCATCAGCGACCTCCAAAAGAGAGGCATGCTCGACTCAACGGTCGTCTACTGCACAGGCGAATTCGGCCGCACGCCGATCATCAATGGAGGTGGAGGGCGCGACCACTGGGCGCGCGCGATGTCTGTGTTGCTGGCCGGTGGTCGATTCCGACGGGGGTATGCTCATGGCACGACCGATATTCGTGGAATGGAGCCTGATTCCGAACCTTGTTCGCCAATGGATGTCAGTGCGACCGTTCTGGAGGCGATCGGTATTTCGGCATCAACCATGCTTACGACTCGCTCTGGCCGCCCCTTGCCCGTCATCGCTGATGGCCATCCAATCCAGCCGCTGTTCGCCTAGAGCTGGCAGGGTTGGCGCCCGCTAAGCACCTGGACTCGAGAACAGTACGCAGCCGACACGGCAAGGCGCGGGCTACTTGCTCCGGCGATCATCCAGGTAGAGCGTTTGCGAGGGAAGTGCGAAACGAATGCCTTCCGTATTAAACTGCTTGACCAATTCCAAATTCAGCCGCTCGCCAAAGGCACAGAAGTCCCAATAGTTGGGCGGATGGTACCAGTAAATGGCGCGTACGTTGAGCGCCGTTTCGTGGAAGTCCTCCAGAAAGACGCGTGGCGGAAATTCTGGTTGCATCCCTTCGTGGTCGTCCAGCGCATCGGCCAAAATGGCCAACGCCCGCTGCAATTTTTCGGGAGGTGTGTCGTAGGCGATTCTCACATTCATCACGCGACGAATGTACGGCCTCTGGCCGATGTTATGGATCGTCTTGTGTGCAATTTCGCCATTTGGCACGGTGACGAGATGACCGTCGAGTGTGCGGATCCTTGTCGATCGGAATCCCACGGACTCAACAGGCCCATCATGACCGTCAACAACGATTCGATCTCCGAGTTCAAAAGGCCGATCGGCAAAGATCATCACGGACCCGAAGAAATTCTTCAACGTATCCTGAGCGGCGAGGCCCAAGGCCAAACCACTTACGCCCAAGCCCGCAATCACACTCGAAGGCGGCTTGTCACTCAACGCCGTCATTACCTCCAGCACTGCCAAGATAATAATCGTAATGCGCAACGAGGTGCCGACGATCGGGACCAACATATCATTCAACGTACTGCCGGTACTTACGGCGAGCTGGCGCAGCAACTCGACCGCGACGTCGACGAGTCGGAACAGGATGTATCCAATCACCAGGGTAAAGATGATGCGAATCATCGCGGACACAAACGTTTCGACCTGATGTTCGAGCACCAGAACTTCGATTCCGATGTTGAGTCCGATCAGGAAAGTGATTGGCAGAACGGTCTTGCCAAGCGTCATCACGGAGATGGCGGCAAGCTCACGCTTCTTGGCTCTCAGCCGGCCTTCTCTCCAGCGCAACGTTGCCCGTAACGCTTGACCGATGACGATGCTCGTAAAGATGGAGACAAACAGAAAAATGATCCGCCACGTTTCATTGCCGAGAAACAGTTCGCGGTTGTGCCACTCCCGCTGCTCCTGCGACACGTTCAACAAGGGTCTCTGGCGATACTGATCGTACATCTCATCGATGCGGTCAACCGTCTGGGCAGAGAACTTCCAATAGCCGGAGCCAAGCTTTTCGATGACGACCGGTTGAGAGACTTCACCAGGCGGAAAGCGGAATCTTGCCCCGTCAGGATCATCGCTGATCTTGGAATAATCGACGACTGCCATACGGTCAAGGACGGCCTTTAGACGTTGTGCATCGCGCAGCCGCGCGTAGGGACCCTTTTCAGGCGTCTTAGAGAAATCCAACGTCATGATCGCCATTTGGAACTCGCCGGTCTCCAATGAATCGAGGAGGGTTCGCATCGTTCGACGGGCACTTTGAAACTCGTCTGGAATCTCCTCTTCAGATTCGTCAGAGTCTTCCGCTGCCTCGGTCGGCTCGCCTTCCTCAGCTTCGTCCGTCGGCTCAGCTGCTTCAGGTTCAGCCTCTCGATTACCTTGGTTGGCGTATAACGAATACAGTTGATCAATGTTCGCAACGGTCGCTGCTGAGATGAGCCACCGTCCATCTTCCATTCGCTTTAATTCAATTGGTGCATCATCAACACCCGGTGGAAAGCGATAGGCCTCACCCTCAGGAGTGTTCTGAATCGAGAGCGGATTCACGATGGGCAATTGGTCAATCACCGCCTTCAAACGACTCGCGTACCGCGCCTGCTCAAATTGGCTGGGTGGCGTGGAGAGCCCCGAAAAATCCATCATGGCGGCGGCTGCAGCGAATCGATTTTGCTCCACAGAGTCCACAAGAATTGACAGGGCCGCCCTGGGTGTGGTCGGTTCCGTGAATTCGATCGGGTCGGTCAACGTCTCGGCATCCGTAGCCGCAGCGCTGCCGGTTTGATCATCCGTTTGAGCGCTCGCGACACCGCTGAGCGATGCACCACCGCTTAAGAAAAGCACAGTGATTACAACAGCGATCACACGTTGACTGGAAGCTTGGAATCGCAGATTCATCGATGACATTCCCTTTCCGTCCGGCTCCGCATCGGTTTCCGGATGTCTCGACCCCGTACTTGCTGCACAGTATACAGCGATCGCATTTGGCACCTAGAGCAGCTTGCCGCCGGGACGGTTGCCGTTGGCTCCAGAGCGTGCGATCAACCAATTTTTTACCGAACCAGCCGATGTCGCAGCAAGGTCGTCAATCGAGTCGACAACCGCGACAAAGGACGGCTTGCTGTGATAGGGGCGAGCCGATTTGGGACTTCACAGGTTGTAGCGTCAAAATCCGCAGCCTCAAGGACGGGCCGGCCGATCTACGATGTTCATTAACGCAGTGTCGGCAACTTCACCTGGCTCGGGTTGAGTCGTGGCTGAAAAAATCGATACTATCGCCGATGACTGATACTCCGCCGGCATGCGGACCCATTGGGAGTACTTCATGGTAGATTTCGTACCGCCGCGGCGTCGAAGCGAATTAGAACACGGAAGCCATACCGTATCTTGGCTCGAACTGTACTTCGACCTGATCTTTGTCGTCTCCGTTATCCAGGCGGGAAATCTGCTGAGTAACGATGTGTCCTATCATGGATTCATGCGTTTTGCGCTGGTCTATGCGCTGCTGTGGTGGTCATGGGGGCACACGACGACCTACTTCAACACCTACGTTGTGGATGATTTGATCCATCGCATGATCGTTTTGTGCCAGATGTTCGTCATTGGACACATGGCGATCTTGGTCGGCCAAGGCTTTAGCGGCCACTCAGGCTGGTTCGGCACCGCCTACGCCACCAATCGCTTTCTAGTTGCATTGATGTACGCCCGGACACTGCGACACTTCAGCGGAAGTCAGGACTTCGCCAAACACCAGATTGCTCTCTCGGTGTTTACCGGTGTCGCCATGTTGTTAGCAAATCTGGTCTCTCCGCCAACGCGCTATTGGATTTGGGTCGGTATCCTCGTCTTAAAGGTCGGGTTGTCTTTTCTACCGAAGTATCAGCATTTCGGCATGGAGATGGATTTGGAACATCTCAGCGAACGCTTCGCACTTTTCACCATCATCGTACTCGGCGAATCATTTATTAAGACCATCGGCGTTCTGACCACCACCGAAATAGGCATCGTCCAGGCCGAGGTATTTGGCGCATTTGGATTCGTCATTGCGGTCGCGATGTGGTGGACGTATTTCGATGACATCGCTGCCGTCAAAGTCAAACCGCATTGGAGCAAGCGGCTAATCTGGGCCTACATTCATCTGCCAATGACGATGGCCATCACAGCTTTTGGCGTGAGTAGCAAGAAGCTGGCCATTCAACCACTCTTCGAACCCATGCCGCGACATCGCCTGCTGCTCCTCACCGGCTCAGTCAGCGTCTTCTTGTGCTGTGTTGCCATTCTCGATGTCGTGACCATCAGCTACGGCAAGGCCTTTTCTGCACAGATTCGATGTCTCACTCGACTGATCGCGGCGGCGGCCGTCGCTTCGATCGGACTCCTCTGTCAACAGCTGCCGGCCTTGGTTCCAGCAACCGCGATGTTGCTGGTCGGACTGTCCCAAATCGCCTTTGAACTCATTGCAGCTCGACGGCAAACACCGTCAGCCCTAGGTGGTATCAAGGTCGAAGGGAATTAGAAACCGCATGCGATAGCTACGCGTCCCACGCGTCAAATTGGTCCATCAATTCGTCCAGCGCTCGATCTTCGTCGTCCGATTCGGTCTCGGACGTCGTGATGGGCTTTACCGGGCTGGAGGGAACATCGGCCGAGGAAGACTTCGGTGGTTGCTCGACAGTCTGTGATCCGTCAGATGCATTTCGAGCTTCCGGGGGTTTGGCAGCGGCGGTGCCGATTAGGCCGAGACCAACTACCTCGACGGACGCTTCATTGCGGATACGTTGAATCTCAGCACAGCAGTCGTTGACTTCTTCAACGGATCGAAGGTCGATGTGATAGATGGTCCGCGCCGAACCGATCCCGGCAGGACCGGCCAGGCTCGCATTGCCGCCACTACTCAACGTCGTGCGGCCAAACCGCCCTTGAATTCCCCGCTCGTCAAGATGTCGATGGACGTCGGCGCTGGGCATCCAACTCATCATGACCATATCACCCGCGATACCTTCCAAGCAAAGAAGATTCGTATCGTCGTCGACGAAGTTCATCAGATCGTTGACGAGTGTTACCTCAAGCCCTTGCACCATCAGCAATTCAGCAACCATGGCGCCCTCTAGATCACGCTGAGCCGGGCTAGCGCCGTTCAACTGCGAGAGCACAATCGCAATTCGTTTTGCCACGCGAGTACCTCTTCTCTGCCACTTGAGCAAATCGGACGATCACGGTTGATCGATGGCCGTTGTGCCCAACCAGGCATGCTACCGAACGGAAGCTGCCAACTCAATTAGCTCGTCGCTCCCATGACGCTTACGGACACTGTAAAACAGTTTACCCCGAACGACTCCATCGGAGTCGACCAAGAACGTTCCAGGATGCGGAATTCCGTCCAATCGCGATCCCTTCTTCACCTCTTGATTCCGAATCTTGAACGCGCCAATCGCCTCGCTCTTCGGATCGGACAGCAGCGGATACTGGATCATCTTCTTCTCGGCGAATCCCTTCAAGGTATCGGCAGCATCATAGCTGACAGCGACCAGATCAATTCCCGCCTCGTTGATTCGATTCAGGTCCTTTTGCAGTTGAACCAACTGCCGAACACAAAACGGTCACCAGTCCGCCGAACGATGGAAGACGATCGCCAGCATGCGATCCTTCTTCAATAGTCGGTCAAGGTCCGTTAACTGCCCGTGTTGGTCAACGAGGTTAAGGGAAGGTGCCTTTTCACCCACAGCGATACCGGGTGCCTGCTGATCGTCGGCGATCACGGTCGCAGCCAACAACGAAAGAATTAGCGGGAGTTTCGCAGCAAGACGCATTGGAGCATTTCCCTATCATTTGCCAGTGGATCAGTCGTCAACGAGCGAGCATTGTAATCTATCGCTGAGGCCTCAGGCTCGCGAGATTCGGATGCACGAGTTGAAAGCTGATAGCTGCTGGACGCGTCAGTCACGTGAGCCGGCAAACTCAAGCGCCGGGCCTCAAACCTCGTCAATCGTCATAACCGGAACACTCGTTACATCATTGAAGTCCGGCTCAATCGCCACCCGAAGATGCAGATTGACACGGTTATACGTCCTCCATGTGAAGACTGCGCCAAGCAATCTTCTCCTCCTCATAGTCCGGAAACGGGCTGAGCTTCGGACACCGGTCACAACTCGTCACATCATATTTTGGCCCTGTCAAAGGCTGACCCAGGATGAACCGGTTGACTTCAAACTATTTCGCGAATCCGTGGCTTCCTTCAATGATGATGGTGCTTGCGCTGTTGGGCTGCCTGACAGCATGCAAGCGAGCCCATTATCGCGAACGGGCAGACGCCGAAGCGTACGAGTTGATTACAGAGAAAGCCAACGATCCGCGTTGGACGCCGCCAGATATTTCTATCGACATTGATCCGCGATCGCGGATGTTTGACGCCAACGACCCTGATTATCCGCCGATGCCACCCGATGATCCGACATCGAATGAACTGATGTATCGCATTGACGGCAAGCCAAACTATCCTCACTGGGAAAAGTATGGCATGACGCCGTATGTCGAAAACCCGGATTTCATGAAGCAGCTGCCGCTGGACGAAGATGGCCTGTTGCGGTTGGACTTGGCAACGGCGATTGATCTGGCGCTGATCCACTCTCCGGACTACCAGGAAAACTTCGAAGACCTCTATTTGTCTGCGTTAGATGTGAGCGCCGAACGCTTTGATTTTGATTCGCAATTATTCGGCGGCAGCCAAGTCTTCTATCGAACAAGTGGCGAGGACAGTGGTCGACCGCGAAGTCGACTGAATGTCGATTCGGATCTGGCGTTGCGAAAAACGTTCATTACGGGAGCGGACTTGCTCGTCAATTTTGCCAACACGTTCGTGTGGGATTTCCATGGTCAGGATACGAATGCAGCCTTCAGCCTGCTTGACTTCTCATTCGTGCAGCCGTTGTTGCGCGGCGCGGGGCGAGAAGTCGTCCTGACGCGGCTGACCTTGAGTGAACGCAATCTGCTGGCCAATCTGCGATCAATTGAGCGGTTCCGCCAAGGCTTCTATCTGGAGATTGCCACCGGCGACGGAGGGGTGCGCGGACCCCGACGTATCGGCGGCTTGTTCGGCGGATCAGGTCTTGAAGGATTCACCGGGGTCGGCGGCGGTTTCGGCGGTGTTGGCGGTGTCTTCACCGGCGCTGGCGGTGCTTTCGCGGCCGGTGCCGCTTTGCAGGTCGGCGGCTTCTTGGGACTGCTTCAAGATCGACAGAACATTCGGAATCAGCGAACCAACATCACCGGCCTACGAGCGCGGACGATCGGTTTTCAACAGACGCTAAACGAGAGCTTGCGCCAGATTCCGGATGATCCCACCGTTGTCGTACAGAATCGATTGCAGGTAGCCCAAACCCGACAGACGCTGTTTGATCAGGAGTTCGCTCTGTCCAGTGCCGAAGCCGCGTATCAGGCACAGGTCGACGGTTTGAAAATTCGCCTCGGCCTACCACCGCATATCGGTGTTGTTGTCGAAGATCCGCTGCTGGATCGGTTCAACTTGCTCGACACTGCAATCGTCCCGCTTCAAGATGAAGTTAGCGACTTGAGTGATGTTGTCGGGGCCATCAATGAATTGATCTTAGAATCAGTCAGTTACCAAGAAACTGATGGTCGCCGCGTCGCATCACTTGCCTGGACTGAAGACTTATCACAACGCTTGCAACAGCTGCTGGTCTCGGTTGAACGTATCAAGAATCTGCGAGATCGCCTCAGCTCTGAAAACATGGCTCAAGCTCGCAGGGATATCGATCAACTTGAGCGGGCATTGCCGCGACGGCGAGCGACGCTGGAGCGTCTGCGGAGGAAATATCCGACCGTCATTAATGAACAAATCGAGCTGGCAATTCAGCAACAGACGCGTATTCCCGTCGATATCGATCCCGCCATCCTAAGCTCGTCGCGTTTGGATACGATTGCGGATGAGCTGAACCAGGAATACCAACGATTGCAAACTCGGTTCCAAACCTACGAACAACCCATTCAAGCTCTGCAAGAAAAGCTGCAACGTATCTTGGCACGGGCCGATCTGCCAGAAGGTGCTGACCTTTACAATCAACTCGAATCCGAAGTGATCTTCGAAATCCCGCGACTGTTGGCCGAACTCAACTCCGACTTGTTGGACTTGTCGTTGATCCAGGCCCGCGCCCGCACCGAATCGATTGATCTGATTCTGGTTGATCTGAACACCAGTGATGCGCTGGGAATCGCATCCCAAAACCGACTCGACTGGATGAACGCGCGAGCCGGTTTGGTTGACACCTGGCGGGCCATCTGGTTCGTGGCTGACCAACTCGAAGGCGTGCTGGACATCGTGGCCGATGGCGACATCGGTACCGAAGGCGGATCGCTGGGCAACAACCCGTTCAAGTTTCGCTCGACTACGGGCAGTGTGCGAATGGGTGTCCGATTCGACGCGCCGTTCACTCGTTTGCTCGAGCGAAACACCTATCGCCAAGTCCTGATCGACTACCAACAGTCCAGACGATCCTACTATCGCTTCATCGATGGCGTTTCATCCGGACTGCGCGAGGCGATTCGGACATTGGAGCTCAACGAGTTGAACTTCGAAATCCGCCGTGTGGCGATTCTGTCTGCAATCGAACAGGTTGTTCTAAATGACGAAATCTCGACGCTGAACGAAGAACGAGGTGCTGCTCAAGGTGCGACGGCCGCCCGGGATATCGTGCAGGCGTTGAGCGACCTGCAGAATGCTCAGGATGCCTTCACCGGCGTCTGGATCACCTATGAGGTCAACCGCCGATTTCTCGACTTCAATTTGGGAACCTTCCAATTGGATCGGCGTGGTCTGTGGATCGATCCCGGCCCCATCAAAGGCGGCGTGGCTCCCTACGTGGTCGGGAATTCTGCGGACGAGGGGAACCCAATGTTGTCTCCTGATGACGAAATGTGGCTTGAATCCGAAGGCATGGAAGCCCTGCCTCCGGCCAGCCCGGCGCCCACAAACGCTTACGGAAACACCGAATCCAAAATTCGCATGTTCCGGCTCCCCAATCCGGCCGACGCGGGCTAAACAGCAGCTCTGATTTCCGTCGCCGGTGGTCACGCACGCGCTGTGCAGAGGCGGAAGAGTTTTGCCTGCTTAACACTTTTTCGGCAAATCGCTCTTCCGCCGTCCGCTTGACAACACTGCATTTGGCGCTAGAAAGCAACCGCCGGGGGATTGCCGTAGACGCTGCCCATTGAAATGCGTTTATAATCGAGGCGGCACGCACCCGCTCTTGGATCCCTTTCGTGTGCTAGGCGACCTTTCTCTCACGCGGCTCCCCCCAAGGAATAGCATGACCACCAAAGCCCCCTATTCTCTCCATTCAACCAATCGTGTTGGCGCCACGACACAGCTGATGATCACAGTGATTGTCATCACCCTACTGGCCGGCGGTGGGATCTGGTGGCTGATTGGAAGTGGTTCCGGCCCCGATGCGAACGCCCCGATGTTGACGAAGGTCGAGCGTGGCCGCTACGAGCACATCGTGCTGGAGCAAGGTGCGATCGAGAGTTCGAACAATGTCGAAGTAAGGTGTCAAGTAAAAAATCGGGCTGGTGGGAACTCGCCCTCGACCACGATTCTGGACGTCATCCCCGAGGGCAGTCCGGTCAAGGAAGGTGACTGGCTGATCACCTTCGATTCCAGTGCGCTGGAGAATGAGCTGACGCAGCAGACGATTTTGTGCAAAACCAGTGAGACGCTCGTCATTCAGGCCAAGGCGGCCCACGACACGGCCGTCATTTCTCTCAAAGAGTATCTCGAGGGAACTTATGAGCAGGAACGCAAGACGATTGAGAACGAGTTGTTCGTTGCTGGCGAGAATCTGAAGAAGGCCGAACTGTCCTACGATTCCATCAAGCGATCCGTTTCGCGCGGACTGATCTCCACACTTCAACTCCAGGGCGAGCAGTTCCGGGTCGACGCGGCCCGCAAGGACATGGAACTGGCTACCAAGAAACTGGACGTACTGGATAACTACACGAAGGAGAAGATGCTGACGCAGCTGAACAGCGATGTCGAGGCGGCCAAAATCAAGTGGGAGAACGAGCAAGCCAGTCATCAGGAAGAACTGAAAAAACTGCAGGAGATCACGGATCAAATCGCCGCCTGCACGATGATCGCTCCTCAAAGCGGACAGGTCGTTTACGCCAATGTCATGAGTCGCCGCAGCGACAGTGAATTCGTGGTCGAGCCCGGCGCGTCGGTGCGAGAGCGTCAAGTCCTGATCCGACTGCCCGATCCGCAGAATATGCAGGTCACGACCGACGTCAACGAGTCTCAAGTCAACCTTGTTCGTGAGGGCATGGACGTTTCGATCCGGATTGATGCGGTCGGCGATGAAACGTTCCGTGGCGTCGTGACGAAAGTCAACAAGTACGCCGAGCCCGGAAGTTGGTGGTCGTCGTCAGCGAAGTCATACAAGACCTACGTTCGCATCCTTAATCCACCGCCGCAGATTCGCTCGGGGCTGACAGCCGAAGTCCGAATTCACATCGAAAACAAAAACGACGCCCTCAGGCTGCCCGTGCAGGCCATCATGGAGCACAAGGGGCGTACATTCTGTTTGATCAAGCGAGGCGAAACTTACGAAACGCGGCCGGTCAATATTTCATCAACAAACGACAAGTTCATTGCCATCGACGAGTCTGCCGAGGACGCACCCACCGAGAACGATGAGGTCGTCTTGAATCCGCGGAGTTACATGGATCTGTTCGACTTCTCGGGCTTCGAGTTCCAAGAGCAGACATTTGGCCCCAACGAGCAAATCGCCCAGGGCGAAGGTGCACCGGCTGGGCCGAGTATGGCGGGCCGTGGTCCCGGCGGACCCGGAGCAGCTGGCCCCGGTCGAAAAGGTCCCCCTCAGGGGATGCAACGGAGTGGTCCCGGGCAAAGCGGTCCGGGGCAGTTTGCTCGCCGGCGTCCTGATGAACAGGGTGCGCGACCTGGACAAGCTCCCGGCGCTGGGCAGCGACCTCGTCCCGATCAGCGGCCCGGTGGCGCTGGAGCCGGTGCACAAGGCGCCGGTGGTGGACCTCCAGCTGTAGGTGGAGGTGAGCGCCAAGGTCGACCGCGTGCTTCCGCGACCAGTAACTCCAATGACGAAGGCGATGGTAATTCCTGACGCCGAGTCCGAAGTCTCATCGTGAGCCCACTCTCGTGAGGTTCGGCGACAAAGGTAAAGTTCGATGTTGTGGCTTAGAACCTTTCGACTAGGCATTAAGAGTCTGCTGCTGCATCCGATGCGATCGCTGCTGACCATGGTCGGTATCTGCATCGGCGTCTGGGCCGTGATCTGCCTGCTGGCAATCGGCGAAGGAATTAGCGAGCAGGCCCAAAAGCAAATCGAGGGGCTCGGTGCCGAGAACATCATCGTGCGATCGGTCAAGCCGGTCGACTCGAATTTCGAGGGAAACAGCTTCATCCTTCCCTACGGCTTGCTTCGCAAAGATTACGAAGCCATCGTCGAAACGATTCCGACGATCGAGAGCGCGATACCGATTCGTGAAATGCGTCGTGAGATCCGCTTCGGCGGTCGCAAGATTGACGGGCGACTGGTTGGATGTACGCCCGCATATGCGGAGGTCACTCGACTGGATGTCGATCGTGGCCACTTCATCACCGACGCCGAAGTTGAGGATGCCAAGCCGCACTGTGTGTTGGCCGCCAAAGCTGCTGAATCACTCTTTCCCTATGAAGATCCACTCAACCGTACCGTCTACGTACAAGAGCATGATGATTATTATCGAATCGTGGGAGTGTTAAAGCACCGTGATCCAACCGCAGCAGTGGGCGGATCTTTAGCGGCACAAGACTTTTCGAATGACGTCTACATTCCGATCTCAACGATGCGCAAGCGGATTGGTGACACGATCGTCACCAGCCGAAGTGGATCTCGCTAGGGTGAGCAGATCGAGTCGAATCAAATGACGC
>CAJHYQ010000883.1_pt1 | contig 33168 bp, 25 predicted proteins | sample 9198721 | NCBI WGS metagenome assembly CAJHYQ01 (sample SAMEA7708357, study PRJEB35096) | sediment metagenome | biome: marine neritic benthic zone biome [ENVO:01000025]; feature: sediment [ENVO:00002007]; material: shallow marine sediment [ENVO:03000034] sea grass bed [ENVO_01000059] ... | reverse complement strand
GATGCGACACCTGCAGAGCTTCCCGAAACTCAATTCTCTCAATCTAGGATCACCACATGTAACTGACGCCGGCATCAAACACCTGGCTGGGTTTAAGTCACTGGGAGCGCTCTATCTGCACGATACCAAGATCACGTCGCGTGGCGTTCGATCCTTGAAGCCGCTTAACATTCGCATCATTTCGCTCTCTGGACCACAGCTTGATGCGTCCGTGCTCGACGAACTGGCCGACATGCCGACGCTTGTCAGCGTTTCCCTTCAGGGGGTGGATCTCAGTGGAGCAGACGTTTCAAAACTGGCCAGTATTCCTTTTTTGAAGTCGCTCTTCCTGGTCGACTGTCATCTCCGGGACGACGATCTACGGGGCGTGACAGCATTGCCCAAGCTTGAGGAGCTGCGACTCACAAGAAACCCGATCACAGATCAAGGCATCGAGGTTCTGCAAGGTCTGCGGCAGCTACGCAAGGTTGATCTCTACGGGACGCGGACCACACCGACAGGGGCTGCGAAGCTTGAAGTGAAGATTCCCAATTGTGTGATTCTGGGTCACTAAGTGCTAAGGTCCGTCAGGCCCCGATATCAAACGCGTCCGCCCCACATCATGATTCCGACACGTCACCGATTATTTCCACGCGGAATTGGTGATCGGCATTGAACAGCCGGCGATAGGTCAGTAGCACGGCACTGACGGTGCCTAGGGAGGTTCCGGCGGCGATCAGAAACATAATGACGACCTGATATTTGACGGCTTCGATGGGCTCGACACCCGCGAGGAGTTGCCCCGTCATCATTCCAGGCAAGCTTACCAAACCGACCACAGCCATCGAATTAATGATGGGGATCATGCCTGTTCGAACGGCTTCTGAAATCGGCCGATGGGCGGCCTCCCACCGCGAGCCACCCAAAGCCAGAACGGTTTCTATCTGGCCACGCCCCTTCGAGAACTCTTCGCCAATTCGGTCCAGACCCAGAGAGATTCCCGTCAGCGTGTTGCCCAAGACCATTCCCAAAAACGGGATCGCAAACCGCGGCGTGTACCATGGCTCGACCTGCACGATGGCGACGAGCGCAAAGATGGTGATGATCCAACTACTAGCCCAAATCGAGACCAGGGTGTTGATCCAAATTCCGGGATATCGCCGCGACGAACGACGAGTTGCAGCGACGGCAGCAACGACGGTCATGAAGGTCATTAGCAGAAGAACAAGTCGCACATCCTGTAGTTGAAATACGCTGGTGAGTACGAGCCCGACAAGCAATAGCTGCACGACAGTACGCACCGAAGCGATGAGGATACGACGTCCCATCCCTAGCTGCAGTGCGACCGAAATCACACCACTAAGGACAATCAGCAGCACCGCGAAGCTGACTTGTAGGTAAGATAATTCGATATCCATAAATCAAAGCTCCAACAACCGCCCCTGATCCATTCGCAGACGCAACTGAGAGACTCGTTCCGCCTGGGCTTCGTCATGAGTCACCCAAATAAAGGCTCGGTCTGAGTGCTGATCGGCCCACTGCCGAACCAAACGCTCTATAGCTTCGGTCATTTCGGCATCGGCCGCTGCCGTCGGTTCATCGAGCAGCAAAACCTGCGGCTCCAATTGCAGCGCCCGGAGGATGGCTACCACCTGGCTTTCACCACCCGACAAATTCCGAATGGAACGATTTAGAAACTCGTCATCTCGGCCAAGCGATATCAAACCGTTGGAAACGCGGCTCCTGTCGAAATGGCGATGCCGATTCTGTTTCAGTTGAAAAGGCATTTCCAAGTTCGCGAGGACCGAGCCCTCCAACAGAGCGGGACGTTGATGGAGATAGATAACGTGCGAACGGAATTCGGGTACCGCGTTGCCTCGGACTGTTGAGTCGAGCCACAGCAGTTCGCCACTATCGATGGCGTCGAGCATGCCAATCGCGCGAAGCAACACCGATTTGCCAGAACCGGATGCTCCGGTCACCACCACCCGCTGCCCTTTCCGCAGCTGGAAAGACACGTCATGCAACAGCCACCGATCTGGGGACGTGACGCGTCGGCAAACGCGTTTTAGCTCGATGACAGCGTCACCGTTCGTTTGCGGCAGCGGGACCTCGTTCAACGAGCGTTTCCTCAACTCATAAACGATATCGCGAAGGGTGATGCATCAGGCCTAACACTACTTTACCGCTCCCCATGGCCAATAAAAAAGGGCCCGAAGCGCCAGCACGCATCGGGCCCACAGAGGAATCACAACGCCTAACTAAACTTAGGGGGACCGTTTTCTAGGCTATCTACTTTGGTGCATGGAGCGCCCGGGGCGTCCCATCAGGATCGCATCCGCCGACGCAGCGAAGCGAAAAGAAAACAAAGCCCACAGCCCAAGATAAAGCCACTTGAAGGTTCGGGAATAACAACAAGGAACGCGCCATCGCCGGTGTCGAAGCCACCTCCGACCGACGCACCGTTTACCCACATGTCCTCGACCAAGCCTTGACCGCCCAAATTGGGATCAAGAATCGGACCTAGATCAACGGATTCAAAGCCTTCGATCTCAAGCTTAAAGACTTCATCGGCAGCACATACATCGAAGGCACCGTCAACATTCTCGCACTCCCCCGTGAACAAGTCGTTGTCACTGAGCAATTGCAGCGCGGTCAAACCGGTGCCGTCAGGTGCCTTAGCAGAAACTCGCCCCGAGTCGAAATCGTAGAGGACGGAAAGTCCCGTGGGGACAGGCACATCAGAGAGCATAAGTCGAACAGGATCAATTTCCTGCGCCGACAAGGTACCAGAAGAAATCGTCAACATCGTGACGAGTGATGAGAGCAAGAACAGTCGTGTTTTAAGACTCATTAGCGTATCCTTTCGGCATCAACAGTTGCTGCTTCGTTGAATTGCGATCTTTATTCTATTTCGTGTTAGTCGTTTTGCAACGATTCTCGTGAAAAAGGACGACAAAATTGAGTTAATGCTCTTTGACGAGCGTAGGACTCGCAGAAATTGCGTGTAACGTAACAATTTCAACGACCAGATGCGTACAAATACGACAACAACAAAGCTCATGTCACGACTAGCAGTTCGCGGGGGCTTTAAGTCGTTAAGTCTTTCACGTGGATAACCCGCGTCGACGCTCTTGGATGCACATCCGACATTGAACTTCTCGTCAACCTAATCCGTACATCGTGACCGCACACATCGCACGGAAGGTTTGAGGATATTGATATCGGGAATTCCCGATTTTGCATCCCGCACGCCCGTCCACATGATCCCAGCGAGCTGACGCTGCGGGTTTTCGGGTGATTCTTCGGAGATACTCACTGCCGCACAGTTGTCAGTCGACCTTTCCGAGGCCAAGGTCACGTTTCTCGCTTTGTCAGCAAACAGATAAAGAATCCATCCATTGATTCGGTGGGCAAGACACGAATCGCCTTGGTTAGCTGGGGCGACAATGATTTTCCTTCCCAACACGTCAATGCGGGAAGGATATTCTCGAGTGGCAGACTACGAATTTGAACAACCTCAATCGAATCGTCTCGTCGCAATTGCCGGTCGATGATGAGTTCATTCTCCTCGGGGGCGAATGAGCAGGTGCAATAAGCGAGAAGGCCACCAGGTTTGAGGGCACGGCAGCCTGATTTGAGGAGCCCCTGCTGTTTTCGAGCCTGTTCTCGAATTTTCCGCGGCCCCCAATACTGCCAAGTTGTTGGCTCGTCACACCGAAAACGTGCCTCCGAGGAACAGGGGGCATCGATTAGCACGCGGTCAAATCGGTCGGGCGTCTTATTTCCCACCGCGCGACCATCCTTGAGGTAGGTTCGGACAATCGACGCGCCGGCCGTACGCAGATTGTCGCACAGTTTGAAGTAGCGTCCTCGCACCACTTCAACCGCAGAAATGCGACCGTGATTCTGCATTAGCGCGGCCAGGTGAAGGGTCTTACCGCCAGGTGCCGCTGCCAGGTCCAGAATCTGCTCACCCGGCTGGGGGTCGAGGAGAACGACGGGAAGCAAACTGGACAGGTTCTGAATGTAGATATGACGTTCCGCGAACGAATCCGATTCCACCAGGAGTTGACGCTGAGATCGGTTCACAACATAAGCGTTCGGACACCAGTCGATGGGTTGGAGATCGACACCAGCGAGGGAAAATTGCTCGATTGCCTTCATCCAATCCGGTAAGAGAGTGTTCATTCGAACACCAACGTGCCGCCGGATGGAAAACGAGCGCATGACGTCGGGAAGATATTCCGTGGGAATGATCTGCTTCAATCGCTCGGTGAATGCTTCAGGCAGGGATGCCGTTCCGTTCATCTATCAGAACTCGCGCACGCACGATCTTTCGCACAGACACCGCCAGGACACACGTCACTGGCGAAGTTGACGGGCGTCTGCGTGTGACCGCGTGGTACCGGGAGCGGGGTGCCCGTCACTCTACGATGCGGCACCCTGGATGAATCCAAGCTCGACCAACGTTTGGTAAGCGGCAATCGTTCCGAGCAGTGTAAAAAACACACCGCCAGCGACCAGTCCGATACGAATCAGCCACCCGGGCCTCAGTTCCCGTGGCAGCAAGACCGTATTGATCACCAACGTATGGAAGCAGCTGAAGCCAAGGGCGAAGTTGTATCCCAACGTGGCAAATTTGATCAAGCCTGTTGGTTTGTTGAGCCATAGCATGATGAAGCCAAACAGGAAGTAGGCGACCAGAACGTAGAAGTAGACGTGTCGGATATACTCGGGATCCATTTCTCGCAATCGCGCGCTGGCCGTCCAGAACACATCCACCCATCGACGGATGATTCCATCGACGGTCGTCGCCATCGCCAAGCCCAGGACCAAAAAACCACAGAGCAGCGTCATTGCCCAGAAGATGTTGCCCCAGCTCTCGCCACCAACGACCGTGGACAAGCCCGTTAAGGAGGCCAGCACATCGTCTGGCGGATTAGCGACATGTTGACCCACGCCCTCTGCGGTCATCGCCGCCGCGTTCCAGTTCCCCGCATCCGTCCCTCGTCGTAAGAACTCAACGGAAAGCATGCTCGGCAAAGCCACACCGACAAAGCACGCCGGCACCCAAACCACCAGTTGATCGCGCAACACATGACGGTACCAACCGCGCCAGCGCGGCAGCGACTCGGGGGTCACCTTAAAGACGCGACCGACATGCGATAGCTGAATACCCGCACCACCAATGATGCTGGGAATCGCACCGACCCAATGTCCCATGCCCCATCCCTGATCGCGCGTGTAATTGCTGACCGGCGTGTTTGTCAGCCCCCCATTACCGGCGATGGCAGCCAGCGCAGCGATTAGCGCGATAAGCTCAAAGTCGATCTTGGGCATCTCGCCCTTGGTCCAAAGTGAAACGAAGATATTCTCGACGTTGGGTCCATCTCGATACCCGTCACCATCGACGTCCTCGAATTTGATCGGTTTGCCTTCCGTATCGGCAGGCCAATCATCTGCCTGTCCATCGCCATCGGTGTCGACGCTTGGCGGGTACCTTTGCTCGACAACATCCAAATGGTCGTCGCTGTCCCAATCTTCGCCCGGATCCAGGATGCCGTTCTGATTCGCATCTTCGCCTCGGAGAACGGGTACCGTTCCAAATCTCAAGAAACCGCTTCCGATATCCATCCAGGTGCGAGAGTGGGAGTAGAAGATAGCGAGGATCAAAAGAAATCCCAGCACCGTCACCAACTTGATACTCATCAACACCTTCAGCGAGTTATAAACCTTCCCTCCAATCACAAGGGGCACCATGCCCAAGACAAAGATGACCGAGCTGATGATTTTGATCATCCACCAGTGGGAAGCAACCTGATCGGGGTCAGGCATTTCTCCGCCCAGCAACACAACGACCACGGGCGTCGCGGCGTTCGCTGCGAGATAAGGAAAGATACTTCCGAAGTCGAGCAGTAGGTAAACGCCAAGCCAAATGGATGGACCCGGAAGGGTGCGAAATTTGCCGGTAAAGATCGGCTCGCCGGTGTACAACGTGTAGCGACTGATCTCGATGTTGTAGAGACCTTGAGCCAAGATGCTGAGCGTCGCCAGCCACATCAGGGCCCCACCGTACTTAGCGGTCACCAAGGGCCCAACGAGCCATTCGCCACCCCCGATGGCGCTGGCCCCCATCACGAGCCCAGGCCCCAACAAGGCAAACCAGGTGACCGCTGTGAACCGCGGCGGCGCGATTAGCTCGCCTGTTTCCCATCGCGGCATTTGACGAGAGCCCACGTAAGGAGCTTCGTCATTGGTACTCTTGCCCACTTCGTCGGTCATACTCGCCTAACATCGGAAACTGATTCATGGCCGTGAACGTTACGCTCGCGAACCACCATAACGGCTGCGTTGTCGGCAAGCAACTTCTCGACGAACGCCCGCTCACATCAGGTCGACTCAAATTGATTGATGCGGGCGAAGCCTCCCGACGCCGCATCGCTGTGGATCCGCTCCAGCGCAGCGATCAAGCGATCGGCAAGAGCCTCGGGCGTTGGCATCTCGTCGGTACCTCGCTTGGCACGCATCGGCTCAAGTGCGGGATAACGATCGTCGGCTGGAAGTGAACAGAGATACTCTTGCATCGCCGTATCGACCAGCCCTGGAGCGAGTGAGAAGAAGTGCGTGTCGGGCCTTTCTCGCGCGTAGAGCTGCACCAGCATGTTCAGCGCAGCTTTGGAAAGCGAATACCCATTCCAACCACGATTACCGCTCACGGCCGCTCCAGATGACATCGCCACCACTTGCCGGACGCGACTCACCGCATCAAATACCGAGTCCAAAACCGTCTTGTTTGCCCAAACGTTAATCTCCATCGCATCTTTTAGTTCGGCAAGCGACGTCTCAGACAGATCGCCAAAAGTTGTGAGGATCCCGGCATTGAGCACCACGACGTCCAGCTGCTGCGTATCGTCCAACATCGCGGCCAGCGTCCGCCGCGTCGCCTCATGATCGCGCAGATCCAGCGTCGCGAAATCAAAGGCCGAGTGATTCACCAAACCATTCGGCTCTCGTCGGCTCACTCCGAATACTCGAGCCCCTTGCCGCAGATAAGCCTCGGCAAGCGCATGACCTATTCCGGAACTCACCCCGGTGATCAGAATGCGGCTGTTTTCGATTGTCATCTGTCTAAATCCTCATGAATCGTCTACGCCAGGCCAAAGTCAACTCAGCAGGCGTTCTGGCCATTCACCAGCACCGCCGGAGCGATCGCTCCGCGCTTGGCGTGTAACATTAGCATCCACGCACTTGCCGCCGTAAAGGCCCCGCCAGAAGAGGCCCTTGCGACCCACTCCTGCTGTCGCGTACAGTCGGTAGCGCTGAGCTGGCTTGTGGGTGGTTTCGAATCCAGTTGATCTCGGTTGCCTAAGATGACTTCACGCATCATTTTCTTCTTGCTTCTCATGTTTGCCTGTTCATTCGTTGATCCGGCTCAGGTTCAAGCCGATGACGGCCCATTGCAGGTATTGATCGACGAGATCTGGGAGTTTCGACTTCAGAATGACCCCTTGTTGGCGACACGTACGGGAGATCGCCGCTTCAACGATCGGCTACCACGCGTTTCGGTAGAACAAGTCAACAAGGAACAGGCCGCCGACAAACGGTTCCTCGAGAGGTTGGGAGCCATTGACCGATCGAAGTTGGATCGCGAGGAGCAAATCAACTACGACGTTCTGCGCCGGCTGCTGAAGACGCGGATCGCAGAGACAGATTTTCATGCCTATCTGATACCTATCACCAACCGCGAAGGATTCCACATCTCATTTCCCGAATTGCGGCGGCAGATGCCACTGCGGACGGAAATGGATTTGCGCAATTACATCGCGCGGCTGCGAGGCTTTCAGAAATTTGCTCATAACCACATCCAGGTGATGCGGGAGGGCATTCAGGAAGGATTTACGCTCCCGTCAGTGGTTCTCGGGGCGTATCGCGATCCGCTTGAAGTGCATTTGGTCGAAGATCCCAAGGCCAGCCTGTTCTTTGAACCATTCCGGAAGTTACCCACCACGCTGCCTGAAGGCCAACAGCAGCAATTGATTATTGAGGCCCAGTCGGCGATCCGCGATGGCATTGTTCCAGGCTATCGCGACTTTCTGAAATTCATGCAGGATGAGTACGTGCCATCTGCACGAAGCTCGATTGGGGCATCCGCGTTGCCTAACGGGCGTGAGTTCTACCGTCATCGAGTGCGCCGCTTCACGACTTTGGAAATCACGCCTCAAGAGGTTCACAACGTGGGACTTGAGGAGGTGAAGCGGATTCGTGCCGAGATGGAGCAAGTGATTGACGAGCTTGATTTCGAGGGCAATCTCCGACAGTTCATCGATCAGTTGCGTGAAGACGAGCGATTCCACCCGAAGTCGGCCGACCACTTGATGAAGGAGGTCTCGTTTGCGCTAAAGCAGATGGACGGTCAGCTGCCGCAGCTCTTTAAGACACTGCCGCGAACACCGTATGGCATCCAAAAGATTCCGGACTACATCGCCCCTCAGACAACGACGGCCTACTACATGCCACCGCCGGGCGACGGGAGCCGAGCCGGCTTCTACTTCGTCAACACTTATGATCTCAAGAGCCGGCCGCTGTATGAGGTGGAGGCACTTTCATATCACGAAGCTGTACCAGGGCATCATTTGCAGATCGCGTTGCAACAGGAGCTGCAGGGACTGCCGACGTTTCGCCGCTTCGCTGGATTCACGGCTTTTGTCGAAGGATGGGCTCTCTACTCTGAGCGACTCGGATTGGAGCTCGGCTTTTACTCCGATCCCTACAGCAATTTCGGGCGGCTGACCTACGAAATGTGGCGCGCCTGCCGGTTGGTGGTTGACACTGGGATGCACTATCTGGGATGGACGCGCGAGCAGGCGATCAAATTCATGGCTGACAACACGGCCCTGTCGTTGCACAATATTCGCAGCGAAGTCGACCGCTACATTGCCTGGCCAGGACAGGCGCTTGGTTACAAGATCGGTGAGTTGACGATCCGAGAACTGCGAAAGAAGGCCGAAGCCGAACTGAAGAATCGTTTTGATCTACGCGAGTTTCACGACGTGGTGTTGCTGCAGGGGTCCGTGCCGTTGGATGTGCTGACGCGGCAAGTTGAGAATTGGATCCGTGAGGTCAAAAACGCTGACACGCCGTGACATACGAATCGTAGTGGCAACACAAAGGGAATCGAAACATGCGACATCATTCATCCGTTAATCGACGTCAGTTACTTCAATCGGCAGCCGCCGCCACCGTCGCGAGCAGTGCGGGTGTGATGGCTCAACCCAGTCACGCGGCCGAACGCAAAGGCCGGATAAAGCAGTCGATCGTTCACTGGTGCTTTGGTTCGCGAGGCGAAAACTGGGATATCGGCAAGACGTGCTCGGTCGCTAAAGAATTGGGCTACGTCAGCGTCGAGCTGGTTTCACCCGACGATTTCAGCGTGCTGAAGGCACATGATCTGACGTGCGCAATTGTCGGAGCGCGAATTCAACCCGGACCTTCCTTCATGAGAGGGTTCAATAACCCTGAGTTTCGACCAATGGTCGTCAAGGCAACGCGCGACGCGATCGATGCGGCAGCCGCCAACGGTTACCCCAATGTCATCGCGTTTACAGGCTTTAGTGCCAAGGACCCGACGAATCAGAGCGGTGAACACTTTACCTTAGAGGAAGGTGCCGCCAATTGCGTAGAAGGCTTTAAGGAAATCATCGGTCACGCCGAAAAAAAAGGCGTCAACATTTGCCTCGAAATGCTGAACACCCGAGATGACACGGATCCGATGAAGGGTCACCCGGGCTACCAAGGAGACCACACCGACTACTGCATCGACATCATCAAAGCGGTCGGCTCGCCACGAATGAAGTTACTGTTCGATATTTACCACGTCCAAGTCATGGATGGTGACGTCATCCGTCGCTTGCGGATGTACAAGGACTACATCGGACATATTCATACCGCCGGCAATCCAGGTCGCTGCGAGCTGGATGAAGACCAAGAGGTGAACTATGCAGCCGTGATGCGGGCGTTGCTCGAGATTGGCTACGACGGCTACGTCGGTCAAGAGTTCATCCCCACGCGAAATCCCTTCGACGGGCTGAAACAAGCGTTCGAAGTCTGCGATGTTTAGATTCGAGGTTAAAAAAAGAAACCTGGGGTCGAGCTTAGCACGACCCCAGGCGGAGCAGTCGAATCGGCACTTCCCTCATGCGGAGGGTTCCCGGCGTGACTAGAGGCAGAAGCGGCTGACAAGCCTGCTGGGCGGGCTTTCCCAAGAATCCTCTGCCTCTCGGGGTGCCTGTTGACCGCTACCTGCTGGCGGAATCTTCCATCAGCTTCTTCAACTCTTCGATCTGCTGACGGAGGTCATCCAGCTGCGATTGTACGTCTTGGCCCTCACCTCGGAAGAAGTAGCGGAACTCCTTCGGAAGTCGCTCGATCTGTTCCGGCCCGAGCTTGAAGCGCCTGGCATCCTCGGTTGCCTCCTCATTGGCCTCGAAGTTCTCGCGCTTCATCGGCGTCAGGCTCACCCGATCGTGCTCACCAGCACGGATGTAAGACAGCTCAACTTCGCGGTCGTTCTTGCCGGCCTCTTGAATCACATCGACCAGCATCTGCTGCCCGGTATCTTCACGCCGTCGATTTGTGTTAGCACATCGTGCCTCTCAAGCCCGGCCTCGCCAGCCGAAGAATCGTCAAGCGCAGACATCACGACTAAGCCCTGCTCCTCGTCCAAGCGAAGATGCGAACGAAGGGTGTCGCCAACCGGCGCCAAAGACAGGCCCAAGTAATATTCACCCGGTTGGAATTGCGGTCCAAAGTGCCCCAAGTGGCCCGGATTGATCGGCAACAAGTCTGAATTGTCCGTGTGCCACCAGAAGTTGGTGCGTGCATCAGCATCTTGTGCCTCTGCCAGCGGCGATGCTGCGATCAGCCCGGCGAGGGCCAGCGAGCATGCGAGCGTGCGTGTCAGCATTGTCAAACCTCCTAGATAAAAATGCAGTTGAACGAATCAGGGCAGCCTCAGAGAGCCGAGGCCACCTCTATTTTTGGCAGCCAACACAGGAGGGTTTCCACAATCGCGAAAACCTTGCGTTAAAGCGTGAATATATTTTTTCGTGCTCCAATTCCCCGTCGACCAGCGGGAGGCGGCCGGCCCCGAAAAGGAAACAACGTCAAGCGCATTGAATGATGAGTCAAGCGAATCCAGGGGAGTCGCGACGAAGATTGCAGGCTGCGGGACCACGCTTTCAATTCCGAGTACAATCAGGTCATGAACGAGAGAGGCCCAGCGATAAAGAGAAGGCGACGTCGTCGCAGCCTGAGGGTTGAATCCCTCGAAAGACGCGAACTTCTGGCCGGGGATGGCATCGGCGCGGCGGACGAGGCTTCGTTGCGCCTCGTCGTACGGGGCAACTACTTGCCGGGCGTTCCCGTCTTAGTCCGTGCCCAACTTGAAAATGAAGCGGGCCAAGTTGATCGACAGTTATGGGACGGAACCATTTTGCTGTCGAGCAATACACCGGGCGTTACGATCGACGCGGAACCTTTGGAAATCGTCAACGGTTTGGGCAGTACGTTGGTCACGGTTCAAGGTGGCACGGACTTCACACTGCTTGCCCAGTGGGGGGAACAGCGGGTCGAAAAAGAACTGACGGCGCTGATTAGTCCGCCCATTCAAACCATCTCCGGACGACTCCAATCAGACACAACACTGTCGGGAGTCGTACGAATTACGGACGACTTGATCGTTCCGGAGGGGCGGCACCTCGAGGTCGAACCGGGGACTCTCGTGTTACTGGAGGGGACGCCGTCATCACCGAGTGAATTTGGGGCGCAGATCCGCGTGGAAGGCACAATGCGCGCGGCGGGAGCAGCCAACGATGTCATTACGTTTACCGCCGCCAACCCCAGTCAGCCGTGGGGCGAGATCGACATCGCGGGCGGATCCGTCGAGCTACTCAATTCCATCGTCACACGAGCTGGATCATCCCCACGAGGTGGCCATACGCGCACCGGTCCGGCGTTCCGCCTACGAGGCAACGGCGCGCTAACCCTGGAAGATTCGAGTGTTGCGGATATCAGCGGCAAGGTGATGCAAGGTAGTGGCGGCGAAGCGACCATCGTCGACACGCTACTCACCCGCGCCGTGATGGGACCAGAAATCGAAGATACCGGTCTGGAATTTCGCGACAGCTGGATCATTCGAATGGCGGGCCAATATCATCACGAGGGCACCGTTGACGACAATGATGGCATTTATCTCCACGCACAGCGAAACGGACAAATGATTCGATTGACGGGTGCCGTGGTCTCCGATGTCCAGGACGATGGAATTGATACTCTCGGATCCGACGTGCTGATTCGAGATACCATTGTTCGTGATGCGACCGACAAGGCGGTCAGTGTGTTTCATGGCGAGGCCAGAATCGAGCGCTCGTTGTTGGTGAATTCAGGTATTGGTGTCGAAACGAAAGGAACAGGGACTTCGACGCCACACACGATTATCGACCGTACGACCATCGCCAACATCTCGGAAATCGGTGTCTTTGCCAAAGACAAGGGAACGCCTGATCCCAACGTGGTGATAACGTACGACATTACCAATTCGATCATTCATGTACTGCCAGGTGCCGACCCGCTCAAGACCGACTACGACCCTGTCGATCTGCACGTGAACTACACGTTGGTCGAAGAGACTTGGAATCACGCCGGTAGCGGCTTGGGAAACGTGACCGACGATCCACTGCTGGCAGATCCGTCGAATAACGACTTCCGATTAAGCGAGGAGTCGCCGGCGATCGATGCGGGTGATCCCGACGCCGCCCCCGACGCCGACGCAACTCGTGCCGACCTCGGATTCTTCTGGTTCGATCAGCGCCCTGGCCTGCCTGGTGACTTCAATCAGGATCATCAGGTCAGCGCCGATGACATTGACCAACTCTGCCGGGCGATCCGCAGCGATTCTGCGGACGAGATGTTCGATTTGAATGGCGACACCCGTATCAATTCCGACGACATGCAGCAACTGATCGGTGATATCCTGCAAACGACGGCAGGCGATGCCAATTTGGACGGAGTCTTCAGCTCAAGCGATCTAGTCGCCATTTTTGCTGCCGGTCAGTATGAGGACGGAGTTGAGGACAACTCCGGGTGGTCTCAGGGCGATTGGGACTGTGATGGTGACTTCACGACGAGCGATTTGCTGGTGGCCTTTCAAATTGGTGGCTACAAGGCGTAAGGAATCGACTCGCGATGAGAATTCCGGCGGCATTACCTGTGCCCACGTCATTGATTCTGCTCCTGGCCGGCTTCGCGTCGGTTGTCGCTGACGATGAACAGCGTTTCAGGTTCTGGCAATCGGACAGTTTCCGTGAAGTCTTGGATGTCAGCGTTCGAGGCGATCGGCTGGAACAGCAAGAAATGGCCGATGCGGATTCGCTTATTGTCCTGAAGTCGCGCATCCATGCTCATGACGACCAAGACGACGTCCTGCAATCGCTAAGAGTCCCAGCAGATTTTACCAATGCGGACGCTTTTCGAGTCAGTGACAACGGACACGTCGTCGGCACGGCAACGCGACCGGTCGGCAGCTCCGAAGGAAACCAGCGAGGGTTTGTTCTAAAGCTGCGGCAGGATGTCGGCGAATTGCTGGCTCCACCCCCAAGCTACCGTGGATCTACGGCATCGGACATTACTGCCGACGGAAGTACGGTGTGCGGCTTAGTGATTGGACGAAACCCTCCGCGAGTGCAGCCAGCCCTCTGGCATCAGCGAGAAGGCAAGTGGATCTGTAAGCTTTTGCCGATCGATGTGATCTACAACCCGTTTCTCGTCACCGGACGTGTCGCAATTAGTGACGATGGCCAACGAGTGGTCGCGACGATCATGACTAAATCCGAATTAGATCTCACCAAGACGATCCGGAACCGACTTTGCCAGTGGAAACGGCAGGCGGATGGAGGATGGTCGCGGCGCGTGTTATCCGATCACGCCGTCCATGTCGCCGATGTAAACGACAACGGGATGGTTGTCGGGCGAATCACACGACGTGGCCGACGCCGAGGCTATATCTTCTCACCCGAACGTGGACCTCACATCCTGGAACCGTTTCCAGGTGACCACAATGCCGAGGCAACCGCCGTCAACAATCGGGACATCGTGGTCGGTGTCAGCGACGATCCGCCGGGGCCGGAAGGTGGGACCGAGGCCTTCGTATGGCAGCGCGGTACGATGACACGAATCGACTTTCCCGGTGACGAAATCTTCAGTTCAGCAAGGACGATTCTCGACGATGGGCGCGTTGGTGGCTGGTTGCTGCGACGGGTTTCCTCAAATCCGGAACAACTTCAGGCCGGTGCGTTTCTTTTGCGATTGGACCTAAACACCGATGAAGCGAAGTCATCGGTTCGCTAGACTATCCTGTTTGGCAACTGTGTTTGTCTAGGGAGGTCGCCGTGTCCGATCAAGAACTTCCACGCACGTCTCATCGCAACCTGGAATTTGAGAACGGTACCGCCATCGGCATGAGCCATCGATGGCATAAGGGCCAGTATTGCTCGATCCTTACCAAGGCCGGCATCGTGGGATGTGGCATCTACGATCTTGCAACGCCGGCTGAATTCGACCAGGCCATTGCGATCGCCAAGGGAACGCCCGCCAATCCGCTGTGCGAGCCAGAAGATCTGTTCGATGCCAAGATCGTCGGATGCACGCCCCAAGCCGAATCGCTGGGTATTCAAGTCGGCATGACAGGCAAACAGGCCGTGGAACTCATGCTGCAGGCAAAGCTCTGACGTTAGCCATGCGTCGCCTGCGACGGCGGGCAAGGATTAACGCCGCCTTGAATCGTTATTGCGATCATCCGACTGGATGATCTTGTAGCGCACAATGCCCACTAGTGCCAAGGCGATGCCGGAACAACGGAGGACCATGGCCGTGATGTCACGGAATCGGCGACCGCGATTGAGTTCTTCTTTCGAATTTGCGAAGCGGCTCTGCGCTAGCTTAAGCTGCTCTCTGACTCTCTGCTTTTCTTCTTCTTTCGAATTGTCAATCTCAACGTGAGCAGCACGATGGGTCAGATTGTGTAAATCAGCTGCCGCAGTGGCTTTTTCGCGAGCTTGCTCCTCGTTCCAAATCACCTCTTGTGGCAAAAGCAATGGCCACGCGAAGGAACCGAGCAACAAGATGAGGCCGAAGGTTATCAGACCCGTTGCAAACTGAACGCTCTTGATCATCGCACCGTCCGTCGCAAGAAGTAGCAAACCAGTACGTGTTGCCCTACCGAGTCAGATCCTGCATGTTGACCTGCTCGCCGTCGTTGGTGGCGACCAACAGCGACATCAGGACATCGTCGATATCGTCTGGCAGGAACTGGACGTGTCCATCCATCGCCGCTGCCACAACGCCCCCGTGATGATGACTACGAGGCGCCGACGAGAGATAGTAGTTTGACGTGTGTTCGGTCCAGATCGCGCAGGGCATGTCCTCGAGTTGTGCCTTGTCGAAGTCAGGACAGTCATACAGCATATCGACGTTAAATCCCTTGTTGTTGGGTCGCTGTGCCCCGGGTAGCGTAAAGTTCCATGGCTTGAAACGATTGTCGCCGCTGCGGGGATCGTGGTGCACGTCATACGCCAACAGGCTCGCCGCGTTCCAGGGAAGAGCCCACGTGCCACGCTGATCGCGACGGTCGGCTCGTGTCCGTACTTCCGAAATCATCAGCGTCTTGGATAAACCGTCTCGCACCTTGCTCAAGGTCTGGCCCAACCGTCGCTTGCCATCCTTGGACCAGCGACCACCGCCCAACGCACCCGGGTAGCGGTGCTGAAGATCGATATGAAACGGGCTAACGTAGGCCGCATAGTTACTTTTGGCAAAACGCACCGAGTCGGTCAACTTGGGATGTTCAAAGTATCGATTGATCGCGGCATCGCTTGGGCACAGGTAGGTCGAAACATGCTCCGCCTGCGGTTGAAGCGGTTGATCCAGCACGGATCGCGAAAGATCAAAACGATCGTAAAGAGCCTGTTCCTCGAGCTGGGGAAGAATCGTGACCGCCCAACTCATCATCTTGCCAGTGCGAGGGTCAAAGCGACCAAACTCAATATCCGACTGCGAGTTTTCACCGACTTGGCCGCTGGCCGGAAGCCGCCCATGGGCGGTCTCATAGTTGACGATCGCCATCGCCACTTGCTTGACATTGTTGGTGCACTGAATGCGGCGCGCGGCCTCGCGTGCCGCCTGAGTCGCCGGAAGCAGCAGCGACACCAGGATGGCAATAATGGCGATGACGACCAGCAGCTCGATCAGCGTGAAACCGGTCCGTCTGCGAGACGGTGTGCCTGCTACCTTGCTCAGTCCCATTTACACTCTATTCCTGATCGGATCGGTCCCATGCCCCACTGTTTACCTATCATCATAACTCGATGGGCGATTCTGGGAACGGATTTCCACCAAGGAAGAATCAGTTGATTCTAGCAGGTTGGAAGACCGTAGGAACGTAATCTGGACTACGAAACCGGCGTTACTATCCGGGCAAAAATCGACCCCCTCGGGGACAACTTTCCACGATCCGTGAGCTGTTTTGATGGCGGTACCGCCTGCCGCGAGACACACCAAACCGATATAATTCTTGACCTTGAGGGAAGCCGCAGGTCCTCAACCGGCGAGGGCACGTCCGCGCCGCAAGCGGTTCATGGGCGGGTCAAATCGAGCCCGAGACAGCCATCTCTGTCTCTTTGCTCACTGAGCCGGCTTGGCATGCGCGGGTCGTTTTGGATGATCCGGCGGGACCGTCATCGGATCCGGCCGAGTTCGCCGGCCATGCCCCAGCGTATTTCGTTTTTTCTCTGCACCCATGCAATGCGTGAGCACTATGGAAGTTGGCAGCCAACCGAGATTGACCGTTCGTGAACGAATCCCCAGTACCGTCTATCCGGATATTCAAGTTGCCTCGTCGGCTGTGGCTGAGCAGATCGCCGATTTGATTCGACGCCGGGCAGAGGAGGGAAAAACGTGTGTCCTCGGTCTGGCCACCGGCTCGACTCCCGTGGGAGTGTACAACGAGTTGGTGCGGATGCATCGCGAAGAGGGGCTGTCGTTCGCCAACGTCGTCACCTTCAATCTCGACGAATACTATCCGATGGATCCTCAGGAGCTGCAAAGTTACGTGAGGTTCATGAAGGAGCATCTCTTCGACTTGGTCGACATTAACCCGGCCAACGTGCACATCCCCGACGGCCAGCTCCCCGCGCAGGACGTGTGGGCGTATTGCGAGGACTATGAGCGGAAGATCGAAGCGCATGGTCTGATTGACATTCAGTTACTGGGAATCGGGCGGACTGGACACATCGGCTTTAACGAACCAGGCTCCGGTAAAGACAGCCATACGCGCTTGATTACGCTGGATGGTGTGACGCGGATTGACGCAGCCAGTGACTTTTTCGGCGAAGAGAACGTTCCACGCCGGGCGATTACGATGGGTGTCGGTACGATCATGAAGGCACGCAAGGTCGTCTTGATGGCCTTCGGCGAGCACAAGTCGGCCATTATCGCGCAAGCGGTTGAGGGAGAGATCACCGCTTCGGTCGCCGCGAGTTTTTTGCAGGAACACTCCGACGCTCAGGTCATCTTGGACGAAGCGGCGGCTTCGGAACTGACACGATTCAAATGCCCCTGGCTGGTAGGTGATACTCCGTGGCCCGAAGAAACGATCCGCAACGCGGTCATCTGGCTTGCTCGTCGCATGAAAAAGCCGGTGTTGGCTTTGACTGACCAGGATTACAACGAAGAGGGGCTGCAGGATTTGCTGGCCGAAAAAGGCCCTGCCTATGACATCAACCTGGCCGTTTTTCGTCACCTTCAGAGTACGATTTCCGGTTGGCCGGGTGGCAAGCCAGAGCACGCCAAGCAACCCGGCGACCGAGACCGGCCCTTCGACTCAATCTATCCAAAGCGCGTGATCGTCTTCTCACCGCACCCCGACGACGACGTCATCTCGATGGGTGGGACTCTGATCCGGTTGGTTGACCAAGGCCATCGTGTCCACATCGCGTATCAGACGTCAGGCAACATTGCCGTGTTTGACGACGACGCCATTCGATTCGTCGACTTCGCGAGCGAATTCAATCGACACTTTCAAATTGACCCGGATCGGACTGCCGAGTTGGACGACCACGTCGATCAGTTCGTCAAGAACAAGGTTCCGGGACAAGTGGATAGTAAAGAGGTTCAGCAGATTAAGGCTCTCATCCGGCGCTGTGAGGCGGTGGCCGGTGCTCGATGTTGCGGTGTTCCGCGCGAGCAATTGCATTTCCTGGACATGCCGTTCTACGAAACCGGTCGGGTGAGGAAAAAGCCGCTCTCCGAAGAGGACATCAAGATCGTGGTCGACCTGCTCCGCGAGATCGAACCGCATCAGATCTACGCAGCCGGTGATCTGAGTGATCCACATGGGACGCACCGCACCTGTTTGGCGGCCGTTTTCCGAGCTTGCAAAGAGGTTCGCAACGACGACTGGTTCGGCAGCTGCGAAGTCTGGCTGTATCGCGGTGCCTGGCAAGAGTGGGGGCCTGATCAGATCGAAATGGCCGTTCCGCTCAGCCCACAGGAAGTGGCACGCAAACGAGCCGCGATCTTCAAGCACGAGTCGCAGAAGGACCGCGCGCTTTTCCCCGGCCCCGACATGCGGGAATTTTGGCAGCGGGCTGAAGCCCGGAATGCCGAAACCGCCCGTCTCTATGATTCGCTCGGCCTGGCGGAGTACGAGGCCATGGAGGGATTCGTGTGCTATGACGGCGACTTCAACGAGTGATCGATTGTTTACATTTGTAAACATGCTCTACACAAACGTTATCACTGTTTCAATTCGATAGCGCTTTCTCTGGATCACGTTAAGTCGTTGCGATGCTCGGTTGATCAGAATTCGAAACCAATCAACCTGGAAAGGGTACGGCGAGTTTCCCTCAGCACAGGTCTGAAATGGTTCTACAGCTGCTGTTTATCCTCTTCTTCTTGCTGCCCTCGTACGTTGTCGTCATTTACTACCTGATCTTCGTGATGCTGCGATGGTCCGGCTGCCATGACGCGCGTCAACCTGCTCAGGTTGCACGCAGCAAATTCATCCTCGTTATTCCCGCCCATGACGAACAGCTAACGATCGCGACCACGCTGCGGTCCTGCCGCCGCTTGAACTATCCTCAGGAGTTGTTTGACGTCGTTGTCGTCGCCGACAACTGCACGGATCAGACGGAGCAGATCGCGCGCGACATGGGCGTCCAATGCCTGGTCCGAATCGATCCTGACGTGCGAGGTAAAGGAGCAGCGTTAGCGTGGGCTCTGCCGCAACTCATGTCGGACGACCATGAAGCATTCATGGTGCTCGATGCCGACTGCCCGATCGATAGGAACGCACTTCGAGTACTGGATCGATTCCTGCAGGACGGCGAGAAGATTTTGCAGGCAAACCACAAACCGTCCAACCCCGATGCCAGCCCGATCAGCTATGCGGCGAGCGTCGGCCGAACCCTTGAATACGATCTGTTCTTTGCCCCCAAGTCGAAGCTAGGCATGCCGGTGATGCTGGTCGGCACAGGGATGGTCTTTCATCGGTCGGTGCTGCAGGACATGCCTTGGTCGTCACAATCGTGCGTCGAGGATACGGAGTTTACCTTGACCTTGGCACGTAATGGCAAGTCGATCTGTTTCGCATCCAATGCCTACGTGGACTACCCTGGCGCGGAGACGATGAGTGAGCTAAGCGTTCAACGCACTCGCTGGGCCGCGGGGAATCTGAGCTTGAGTCGTTCAGACTCAGTGCGACTAATCTTCGAAGGTCTACTGACTAGGAATTGGCGATTGCTCGACCTGAGTTGGACGCTGATGATCCTGAGTCGACCACTTGTCCTCACCCATCTGCTACTCGTGCAAATCACAGCCTGTCTCATGGCTTGGCTGCAAGTTGACATGCCCTTGTGGATGGTCATCGCAACGATCGGCCTTCTGCCCTTGTATGGCATCTATTTGTTTTCAGGCATCGTCACCTTGGGTTTGAATACGGTACGAATTTGGCACTTGCTTCGTACGCCTGTTGTCGTAAGCCGCATGGCTCTTATCTCACTGTTGGCGCTCATCAGCGCTCGAAACACCTCCTGGACCCGCACACCGCGACAGTAAAACATCATGCAGACCATCGTTGAAGCAGCCACCAAGGAATTTCGTCACTGGACAGAACGCCCTCTCCGGGTTCTTGCGCTTCGCGCTGTCGATGGCGCTGGCGGCGGAGCCGATAAGATCATTCTCCGAAATGCGGCCAGCGTCGATCCCGAGAACGTTGATATGGGTGTCTGCTTCGTACATCATGTCGACGATCCAGAGTTCGACCTGATTGATCGTGCAACGCGGCTTGATCTACCGCGGTACGACGTAACGCATCGTGGACCGCTGGATCGCGAGGTACTGCCACAGCTGCAAGCAGCTATTGACCATTTTCAGCCAGACATTGTCCATTCGCATGATTACAAGGCCAGCTTCTTCGCGACTTGTCTCTCCCGATCGAACAACATTCGGCGTATCGCGACGTCGCATGGATGGACTGGTCACAAGCTTCGCGAGACGAAACTGTTGTATCCTGCCGACAAGCTCATGCTGAGTCGGTTTCCGGCTGTGATCGCCGTATCTGGCGAGATTCGCGATACACTATTGCGGTGGGGCGCCCATCCACAGCGCGTCGCCGTGGTGCTGAATGGAGTGGATGCCGATCACTATCAGCCGAACGAAACGGTTCGTCAACGCATACGCGAACGATATGGCTTTTCGCCGAATCACATTGTGCTCGGCGCCGTAGGTCGCGCCGAACCCCAAAAGCGATTCGATCTGCTCATCGAGGCTTTCGCGCGACTACGCCCCCGCCATCCGGAGTTTCGACTGATGATCGCGGGCGAGGGAAGTTTGCTTGAAAGCCTGCGTGCCGACGTCAAACACAAGGGTCTGCAGGACTCTTGCCTGATCTTGGGACACTGCCCCGACATGATCGATACCTACCAGGCCTTCGACATGTTCGTTCAATCTTCGGACTACGAAGGAACACCCACCGTCGTCGTGGAAGCCATGGCGATGCGAATTCCGGTTGTCGCCACGGATGTGGGTGGGACCGGCCAACTGGTCCAAGATGGCCAGCACGGCCTACTCGTACCACCTCGACAAATCGATTTGCTATGCGACGCCATCGAGGGAACGTTGATCGACAAGCCATCGACCGTTCGACGAGTCCAGCGAGCGCGTGAGCGAGTGGAAACGACGTTGAATTTCCAAAATCGGACCAAGATTCTCGAGGGCATCTACACGGAATTGATGCGACATGGCCAGCTCGTTTCCTTCAATCACAATGTGCGAAAAGCGGGATAGCCCGCCGCGCCGGGAACGACCACTAGCCCTCTTCTTTGCCTAGCACGGGCCGTAGCTACCTCGTGTCTTCGAAGCAGCTATAATCGGGGCCTTGCTGATGGCGGCATCATTTCATTCCCACAAGGAAAAGAATCGATGATCACAAGACGACATGTCTGTTGCGTGCTGATGTTTTCGTTCCTCGGTCTGGGCTGGACACCGTTACGCGGTGAGCTGGAAGTCAAACCCGAATCGGTCGCCAAAATTGCGGAATCGCTACCCGAGCGTCCGATTGTCAAACCCGAGCAGCCCCGCAATGTGTTGATCTACACCAAGACTTACGGATTCCGCCATGGATCGATCCCCACGGGCGTTAAGGCCTTTCAGATGCTGGGCGAAAAGACGCGTGCTTTTTCGGCCGTGCACAGCGAAGACCCAGCGATGTTCGATTACGATAAGCTGTCGCAATTCGATGCCGTCGTCATGCTGAACACCACGGGCGACTGCCTGCGACCTCGAGGTAAGGGTGAGCTTACTGACGAAGAACAGGCAACACTCCAGCAGCGGAAACAGAATCTTCACGACTTCGTCAAAGACGGCAAAGGTTTGCTGGGAGTCCACTCGGCGTCCGACACGTTTTACAGTTGGAAGTCATATGGCGACATGATTGGCGGTTGGTTCACAGGTCATCCGTGGCACACCACCGTACCGCTGAAGGTCGACTCGCCCCAGCATCCACTGACATCCATGTTCGATGCGGACAATGGTTTTGTGATTAAGGACGAGATCTACCAGTTCGCTCCCCGCAAGCCAGAGTCTTCCTTCGGTGGTTATCAGCCTTACACGCGCAACAACCTGCGCGTTCTCCTGAGCCTCGACAGCAATAAGTTCGACGTCAGCAAGGGCGATCGCACCGACGACGATTATGCAATCAGCTGGATTCGCAGTTTTGGAAACGGCCGTGTCTTCTATTCCGTCCTGGGTCACAACGACTTCATTTTCTGGAACTCCGTTGTCATGCAGCATTACCTTGCCGGGCTGCAGTTTGCGATCGGAGACCTACCTGCCGATACGACGCCCAGCGGCGGAACAACCGCAGTCAGCACCATTAAGCCTTTCGACGGCAAGAGCCTCTCGGGGTGGAAGCTCAAGTACGACGAGGGCAGTCATTGGGTGGTTGCCGAAGCAAAGCTCGATCCGCAGGATCCAAAGCAATTCAGCGCCGCAAGTGGTTCTGGGCACCTGGTCAACGCCAAAGGGGGCGGCGTCGACATCTACACCGAGCAGGAATTCGGCGATTGCCGGCTGGAAATCGAAGTGATGGTACCGCGTGGCTCGAACTCCGGCATTTATTTCCACGGAAACTATGAGGTCCAGGTGCTAGATAGCTTCGGTCGCGAAAACGTTCGTGCCTCCGACATCGGCGGAATTTACGGTGCGCAAGCTCCACGCGTGAATGCTTCCAAAGCTCCGGGAGAATGGCAGAAATTTGTGATCGACTTCCAGGCACCTCGGTTCGAGGGTGACAAGAAGGTGTCCAACGCGCTTTTCAAGCGAGTCGAGCTCAACGGGCAGATTCTGCATGAGAACGTCGAGGTAAAGGGAGTCACTGGAGGCAATCTCGGCCGCGGCGAATCGCCCACCGGCCCCCTCATGTTTCAAGGCGATCACGGACCGGTAGCCTACCGCAACATCAAGTTGACCGTGCCGCAAAAGTAGCGGACTCGAATTTCGTATGCGGCAAATCGATGCCAGCGTAGCCCCGTTGGGCCCAACGGGGCGCCCATCAATGCAAGGCACGAGCGATGGCTAGCTCGCACCAAAGGCGAACGTCGGACTTCCAACAACATCCGTCCGGACTCGAAACAAACAACCCGACAACGGGTACTGTTCGAGTTGTTCGTCCGTCAGTCCTTTGCGAGCGGTCGTGATGTACAAATCTTTGAGGTCGGTTCCGCCGAAACAGCAAGCACTCGTGTGCGGTGCCGGTACTGCTTGAGTGAGCAGCCGTTCGCCACGCTCTGCATCCCAACGTCCAACTCGTCCGGCGCCCCACTCCGCTAGCCAGATCTTTCCTTCCGCATCGGTCGTCATCCCGTCCGGCCATCCATCTTGCTCGGCCAATTGAATCGCAGTGCGTCGATTGCCGATCTCACCCGACTCCAAGTCGAAGTCGAATGCAGAAACTTGTTTCGTGGGTGAATCGATGTAGTACATGGTTTTGCGGTCAAGACTCCAACCCATTCCATTCGAGATGGTCACATCACGCAGCATGGCGCTCGCCTGACGATTCGGTTCGTTTCGGTACAGCGTTCCGAAAGGTCGTTCTTCCTGCAAATCCATGGAACCGCACCAGAATCGACCGGCCGGATCGCACTTCCCGTCGTTGAATCGCGTCGATGGCGATGGATCAATCGTCTCCCACTCATCCAACTTGCCTGTGGCGGGATCGAACACTGCGAACCCACTTTGAAAGGCCAACAGCAGGCCTCCCGCAGCATGGGGTGCCACGGTGCCAATCATCTCGTCGAATGACCACATCCGATCTTCGCCCGTCGTCGGATCAAAGCGATGCAATGCCTTGCCCAGAATGTCGACCCAATACAACACACCTTCTTCGGCGTGCCAACATGGACCTTCGCCCAAGGCGACAGGTTCCGTCGTTAACTGTTCCAGCTCCATCAATCCGTCCTTCGTTCGGGCGTTTACCGACATCCGACCGCGCAACACATTGTCTGCGGAAAGGCATTGTCTGCAGAAAAACGATCTCAAGCGAAACAATATCCTCGACGTGAAACGCAGCGACAAGCCACCCCGCGTGTGAATGGGCATTCAGGATCGATCGGCAGGCATCTACAATGGAGGCTGCTGGAATCGGTTGCGGAATCCGAAACCGCCAATCTTGAACGATTAACTTGGAGCAGGCCAGGAATGAACGATCTCTCTAATCTTCACCGACACGCCCCTCTGGATCTGGCCAGGCGACAATGGGGTCGCCGATCGTTTCTTGCCGCCGCTTCGCTGGCGTGTGCCGGGTTGTCTCGACCGCGTTCGCTGCGTGCTGACCAGATCAAGCAGCCAGGTAAGACGCCGAACACACCCTTCGCCGTTAACGTGGAGATGTGGTTTGGCCGCCGGAGCTTTCTAGACAAAATCCGAATGGCAGCCGAGATGGGTTTTCCCGCGATCGAGTTCTGGCCTTACGAGAACAAACCGATCGACGAAGCGGCACAGCTGCTCAAGAGTCTGCATGTGGAGACCGCACAATTTACCGCTTGGGGATTTGGAACGGAGCTGAACAACCCGTCCTTCGATCACTCGAAATTTGAGCGCAAGATCCAGGAGAGCTGTGATGTTGCCGATCGGCTGAACTGCAAGCTGTTCACCGTCGTCGTGGGCAACGATATCCCCGGCATCAGCAAGAAGGACATGCATGCTGCAGCGATTCGCGGTCTGAAGCGAGCTGCACCAATCTGTGAGAAACGAAAAAAGACGATCATCATCGAACCGATGAACCCTCGCGATCATCCAAAACACTGTCTCTATGGCAGTCAGGACGCGATTGAGATCTGCAAACAAGTTGGGTCGCCAAGCGTCAAGATCAACTGGGACCTGTATCACATGCAGATCGTCGAGGGAGACCTGTGCATGAACCTCCGCGAGGGCTTTGAGCACGTCGGCTACATCCAACTTGCCGACAACCCCGGTCGTCATGAACCGGGGACCGGCGAGGTCAACTACACTCGTGTGTTCCAAGAAATCAAAGCAATTGGCTATCCTGGATTTGTGGGACTAGAGTGTCGTCCAAAGGAAGGTGAACGAATTGCAGCGGAGAGAATTTATCGCGCGGATTCGTGGAACTAGGCCTTCGCTGGCAGAAACTAGGGAGACGTCGACCCGCCGGCGTGTGAGATTGCAATGAAACGGAGTCTGTCCAGACAAACAGTAATCGGTTGGATCACTGCGTCTGCGCTTGTCGCCACCTTGACCGCTTGGCCATGTGAGTTGCGTAGCGAGGAAGGACCGAAATTCGATCAAGTCGTACTGATTGAATTCAACGGGCCGATTTACACACTGTCGGAACAGTACCTCTACCGCAAACTAGACGAGGCCCAAAGACGTGGCGCTGACCTGGTGATCATTGAAATTGACAGTCCGGGGGGCGAAATCGAAGCCACGATGCGGATTGGCCAGCGTCTGCGTGACTTGCCTTGGGCTGAAACCGTAGCCTTCGTCCCGCGCGAAGCACTCAGCGGCGCCGCCTTGTTCTCGTTAGGTTGCGACGAAATCATCATCGCGCCTTCAGCCGTGTTTGGAGATGCGGGCCCGATCTTCATGGGTGAGGATTTCTTGTTCAAGCACGCACCGGAAAAAATTCGCACCGACCTGGTGGCTCGCGTTCGAGAGCTTGCCGAATCGCAAAATCGTCCGCCTGCCTTGGCCGAGGCGATGGTCGACATGAATCTGATTGTCTATCGCGTCAAGAACCGCGATACCGGACAAGTCACATTCATGTCGCAGGAGGAAATCGATTCAAGTGACGATCCCGAGGTATGGGAAAAACTCAAACCGGTCTTTGAGTCGCGTGAGGAAAAATTCCTGGAAGTCACCGGAAAACGCGCGGTGGAACTGAACCTGGCGGACGGGATGGCCGCGAGTCGAGACGAACTCTCCGAGCGATATCCATCACGCGCCGATCGGATCGAGTTGCAGTGGAATAACGTGGACTGGGCCGTGCTGATTCTGAACCATCCGATCGTTACCGGCTTGCTGTTCGTGGTCGCACTGATTGCCCTGTACATCGAATTTGCGTCACCCGGTATCGGCGTAGGTGGCCTAGCTGCCCTGTTATGCTTCTCGCTGTTTTTCTGGAGCCGCTTTCTCGGTGGTACGGCTGAGTGGCTGGAAGTCATTCTGTTTCTGTCAGGGTTAGCTTTAATCGGGGTCGAAGTCTTTGTGATTCCCGGTTTCGGTGTCTGGGGCGTCACGGGCATCGTGTTACTGGCCTCAAGCTTGGTTCTGGCCAGCGAGCCATTTCTGGTGCCGAAAACACAGCAAGACCTAACTTCACTGACTCGAACCTTGGCAACGGTGCTTGGTTCTGGAGTTGTTTGCATCATCATTGCAGCCTGGCTCACTTCACGAATGGGGAAGATTCCTGTTCTCAGTCGATTCGCACTGACCCCTCCCGGGAGCGATTCGTCGTCGTCCGTCGTGATCGAGGCGTCGACCGCAGGACTTGAAGATCAACTCGATATTGAAATCGGGCAACAGGGCGTTGCCGACTCGCCGTTGCGACCGGCTGGGAAGATCCAAATTGGTGAGCACTTCGTTGACGTGGTCTCCGATGGCACGTTCATCGAGGTCGGCGAGACCGTTCGAGTCGTCGCTGTTCGTGGAAATCACATTGTCGTGCGTCGAGTTGACACGTGAGATGCGTCATGTTGTGCGGCAGAAACGAGTAGAATGAGCGGCGCACCCGCTCGACATAGATCCAGATCTCTATCTACAGGAATAAGTGCAATGCGTATCGGTCCGCACCTCGGTTGGCTTGGTGTCTTGTCTTGGTGCTTGATTTGCACATCGGCATGGTCGGCCGAATGGAACGCGTTCCGCGGCCCTCACGGTGATGGAACCACCGACGCCACGAACGTACCACTCCAGTGGGATGGCGAAACGAATGTGCTCTGGAAGCAGCGTCTGCCACGTGCTGGAAACGGAAGTCCAATCGTGTCCGCCGGACGCTTGTTTGTTACCTCTGCGGAAGACGAAGACGGTCTGAAACGCAGCCTGTATTGCTTGGACGCCGAAACCGGCCAACAACTATGGGTCCGAACGGTGACGATCGATCAAAAGATGCCAACCCACAAGACCAATCCGTACGCAGGATCGACACCCGTTGCTGATGGAAAGCGAGTTATCGTTTGGCACTCGTCGGCCGGATTGTACTGTTACGATCACAATGGAGCGCAACGCTGGTCCCGTCAGCTCGGTGAGTTTCGCCATATGTGGGGATATGGCACGTCGCCCATCATTTATGACGACATGGTGATTCTTTACAGCGGACCCGGCGAGCGAATTATCGTCGCAGCCCTAGATGTTGATTCGGGGGAAGTTCGTTGGGAAGTCGAGGAGCCACAAGAGGGTAACGGCCAAAGGAATTTAGAAGACAACTACATGGGGTCTTGGGCAACGCCAATTGTTGCTCAGGTGAATGGCCAGGACCAGATCGTCTGCAGCATGCCGACGCGACTGGTTGCGTACGAACCGAAAACCGGCAAAGTGATCTGGACGTGCGACGGTATCCGCGGTGAGCGGGGAGACTTGGCCTACTCTTCACCGATGGTCTCCGGCGATTTATGCGTTGCCATCGGCGGCTTTCGTGGACCGGGAATTGGTTTGCGGCTCGGCGGCCTCGGAGATGTCACCGAAAGCCACCGGCTTTGGCGTACCGAAAAGAACCCGCAGAGCATTGGCACAGGAATCTTTCTCGGCACGCATGTGTATCGGGCCAACGCGGGGCCTGCAACCATCGATTGCCTCGACGCCAAGACGGGCGAGGTGATCTGGGCCGATCGTGCTGAGGGCGGAGAACATTGGGCATCTGTCGTCCATGCAGACAATCACCTCTTCGCGACCAATCAGGACGGTACCACGGTGGTCTTCAAGCCCGATCCAACCTCCTTCCAAGAAGTCAGCGTGAACAAATTGGGTGAACCCGTGAATGCAACGCCCGCCTTTGCACCTGGGCGAGTCTACATTCGAGGCGCCGAACACGTCTTTTGCATCGCAAGCGAGTGAGTGAAATCTCCGCACGGCCAATCTAGCTGGATCCGCCCGACCGCCGAGGAAAATGTTAACGAAAGTTGCGGTTGAACGAGTTTGGGGTTTTTCCGCTACAATGCGGAGTTCAGCCCGATCTTTTTTGCCACAGCACGGGTCTAGAAAGCTATCTACCCGACACGGAAATCGGGCTTCTCGAACCCCAAGAGGCACCTAGGATTCCTGCATGAAGAAACCAGCGATTGCACTCGGCCGCCTCGCAGCTTTGAGTCTCGTCACGGTTTTCGCCGGTGCCGTCATGTTCGCCACGGGAATCAGGTCGTCCGACCACGGTACGACCAGTAGCACGGGCGAGATGGCGACGGGAACCGATGCCGCAGCACCGGTCGTGATCTGCGAATTAAGCACTGAGCCGATCGAAATTGTCGACATTTACTCGGGGATGATTCAGCCGTTCGAACGCTACTCGGTAGCATTCGAAATCGGTGGGCGAGTCATCGAGCTCGGCCAAACCGCCGGCGGGTCCGACCTCGACGATGGCGATCCCGTTCATGACGGGCAGGTGCTGGCCGTCATGGATCAACGAATTCTGCAGGCTCGAGTGCAAGAAACACGTGCCGTGCTCGAGCAGGCCCAGCAAGAGCTTGAGCGAGCCAAGCAATTGCGGAACCGTCGTGGCCAGGTCATCACGGAAACCGAATTCCAACGACGAGTGACCGAACTGGCGGTGGCCGAAGCACAATTCGCGACGGCGGAAAAAAACTTGGAAGACGCCACGCTGATCTCACCTTGCAACGGGCGGATCTCCAAGCGTCTGGTCAACGAGGGTGAGTCGATCACGATGCACGCTCCCGCCTTTGAGATTGTCGAGGTGGATCGACTCCTGCTAGTCGTTGGTGTTCCTGAGTCACGCGTCCGAGAACTGGAGAACCGACGTCGAGCGCTGAGCGAGCGGGTTTCCCGTGGTGGTGCCAGCGAATCTTTTCGAGCGTACGTCCAACTAATGGGTAGCGATCGTTTCGGCGTCCCGTGGCCGGTGCTTGATGGTGAGGTCTTCCGCATTGGGGAAACAGCGGATGACAAAACCGGTCTGTTCGAGGTCGAAATCCTCTTGGACAACGAGGATCGATCCCTCAAACCCGGACAGGTGGCGGTAGCCCGAGTTGTGATCGACGACATGCAAGGCTACCGGATTCCGATCGAAAGTGTGCTATTCCGCGGCGATGTGCCCTATGTGTACGCCGTTCAAGAATCGACGTCTGACCTGAACTTCATGTTCTGGAACCTTGGTCCCGCAGCAGACTATAAGGCTCTTTATGTCCCTCTCTCACGCTATATCGAGCAAGAGGGATCGCTTGTCGTGCCCAGCCTGCCTGAAGAGGCAACACGAATCGTTGTGCGGGGTCAACATCGGCTGGTCAACGATCGCCGTGTGCGAATCGTATCAGACTCACCAGCGCAATCAGGCCGACCAACATCCAACTCGTCGACAGCCGATGGGCAGGCTCGGCCTCCCTCGCGTTTATCCGCCGAGACGGCCAATCAGCGGGGCTGACGGACATCGTCGGGCCGCAATGGTCCCCTCCGGCGAAACGACACTACCTTTGATTTCAGCATCCTGGGACAAACAAGATGAAGGCGAGCGAAAAGGCGATTGATCACCCTCGCATCGTTTTGATCATCACCGTCCTGGTGTTGGCCACGGCAGGACTAGCGGCCGTCGACATTCCCGTTCAGCGTACGCCGGCCATCAGTACCGCGGTCATCATGGTCTCCGTGCCCTATCCCGGTGCCCTTCCCACCGAGTCCGAAGTTCAGATCACTCGAAAGATTGAGGAAGCCCTGCAGCGACTGAACGATGTCGACTTTATTGCATCGTCCAGCATGCGTGGCTCAAGCGTCACGCAGATCTTGTTCCTGGACGGTGTCGATGGCGAGAAGGTACGTGGGCAGGTCAAAGATCTGGTCGATGAAGTCCGCAGTCAATTACCCAATATCTTTCGTGATATCGAGCCGATCGTCACCAAGATCGACTTTGAAAACACGCCGCTGATGTTGGTCAATCTGGTCGCTCCGGATGGATTCGATCAACGGGCGTTGAAGGAGGTTGCCGAGGAAGTCCAAGACGAGATCGAGACGGTGCCGGGCGTCGCGTCCACACAGTTGTTTGGCGGACTGGAACGAGAAGTTCACGTCAACATCAACGTCGATCTCGCCAGCCAATACGGCTTGACACTCGCGGATATTCGGCAAGCGTTGTCGACCTTTCATGCTGAACTGCCGGGCGGTCAGATGAATACGGGCACCTTCGATTACCAGGTTCGAAACGAGACAAAGCTGCGGGGCGTCGCTGACATCCGCGAAGTGATTCTTAAACATGATGAAGGTCGGGTCATTCGTGTTTCGGATATCGCTCGTGTCCAGGATACTCATCGTCGCATCAAGAACATCGCTCGACTTGATGGAAGCGATTGTGCGACGATCATCATCTACAAAGAATCGGACATCAACACATACGGAACCGCACGCGCGATCAAAGCGCGCGTCGAAGAGCTGAATCAGCAATTCCCATTTATTCAATTCTCGACCACGCGGGATACGTCCGAAGAGATCTCAATCATGTTTCGTGTGCTGGGATCAAGCTTCGTGTTTGGTGCGATGCTGGTTCTGGTGATTCTGAGCTGGAGCATGGGCTTGCGGATTTCGATTCTTGTGTTGACGGCCGTTCCACTGAGTTCCGCTGTCGCGCTAATTGCCGCCTACGCGTCTGGAATCCCCGTTTCGAACATGGTCATCTTCAGTTTCATTCTCGTGCTGGGGATGGTCGTGGACGGGGCGATCATCGTGGCGGAAAACATTTACCGCCATGTGGAACGCGGCGAGGATCCGGCAGATGCCGCCAAGAATGGGATTCGTGAAGTCGGCATGCCGGTCATTATCGCTGACCTGACCACGATCGCCGCGTATCTGCCGATGCTGTTGGTGCCCGGGATGATGGGTGACTTCATGGGGGTGATGCCTAAAGTCGTCACTATGGCCCTGTTCGGATCGGTACTGGTGGACCATTTCTTGATCCCCGTGGTTGCAGCCAGCGTCTTTCGCAAACGCCCACCCAAGCCCGAAAACGAAAAGAAGAGGGGGTTAGGTCGTCTCTTCGAATTCGTCGTCGAAGGTTATGTGCGGCTGCTCAGTTGGTCACTCAACCACCGTTGGGCAGTCGTCACCTCCGGCATCCTTGCCGTTACCTGGGCTGGGGTGATGCTGCAACATGTCGGCTTTACCTTTTTCCCAGAAAGTGATCGGGGTCAATTTGAAATCAAATATGAGCTGCCACTAGGGCACAGCATCGAGCAGACCATCGCCGCGTCCGAGATCTTCGTGCAGCCGTTGCGAGAATTGGCTGAGGAGGATCACGGAAATGGCCGTAGTGTCCTGGTGCACTTCGTCTCAGCCATCGGCTCTTCCGAAGGTCTGGCCAGTCGACTTGAAAACGACCCGGCGGTCGGACCCGAATTCGGCACGATAATGGTGCAATTGCTATCGCCACTCGACCGCACACTGCATGAGGACGAAGTGATTGCAGAATTGCGAGACAAGTTTGAGCAACGGGCCGACATGTTTCCTGGTCTGACCTACTCGATCAAGGAAGTGGAGGAGGGACCTCCGGGTGGATCCGATGTCGCCGTTCGCTTCACCGGCGACGAGCTGGAACCACTCGGTAATCTAGGACAACACGTCGCAGAAGCACTGAAGAGGGTCGCGGGCACGCTGGACTGTCGAACGGACTATCGCCCTGAGAATCCTGAATTGGTCGTCGAGCCGAATCCCAGTGTGCTTGGCCTGTTCGACATCACGGAAGCACAGATTGCCAACGCCATTCTGATGGCCGTTCACGGTGATGAATCGATTGAGCTGAACATGAATGACGAAGACGTCACCTTGCGAATTCAGGCCGATCGCGATTACCAACGAACGGCGACGCAGCTGGGACGGATCATGTTGACTGGTGAAGACGGCAAGCGAGCCACGATCGATGAGCTTGGGACTTTGACTCGTAGCGTCGGGGTGCACGCCGTCAATCACTACAACCAAAAGCGGGCCGTCACAGCTCGCTGTAACGTGAGCAAGCCCGACTACAAGCCTGACGACGTGTTTGCGGTACTAAGTAACGACATCCTGCCTGAGCTTGGATTCCGGCCGGTGAAAGGCGACTCAATGACCTTTCTCGGTGAAACGGGAACGCCGTCGGAAGGCATCCGAGCTACCTTTACCGGTGAAAACGAAGAGCGAGACAAAAACTTCCGCTACCTGCAAACGTCGATGTTGATTGCCGTGGTGCTGATCTTCGGCATCCTTGTACTGCAATTCAACAGCTTGCGACAAGCAGCCATCATCCTGCTGACCGTTCCGCTGAGCTTCATCGGCGTGGTGGCTGGCATGTGGCTTTGCAAATTCCCCTTCAGCCTGGCTTCGTTCATCGGGCTCGTAAGCTTGACCGGCATCGTTGTCAACGACGCAATCGTCGTGGTGGATTTCATCAATCAATCTCGTCGTCGTGGACTCGACCTCCGCGCTGCGATCATCGAGGCGGGTCGCAATCGACTGAGACCGGTGATACTGACCACCGTCACGACCATCGGCGGTCTACTACCCCTGATGCTCAACTTGACGGGAGGTGCCGAATTCTGGCAGCCGCTCACCGGTGCCGTGGTCTTCGGACTGGCCTTTTCGACAATTCTTACACTCGTCGTTGTGCCCGTGGCTTACAGCTTGATCTACCCCTTAATCTACCGCCGGGACCACAAGCTAAGTAAGGCAAGTGGCTAGAGCAATCACGGTGTTCCGTGTCCGGGAGCGCGAGACGTGTCCGGGAGGGCGAGGCGGGCGAGGCTCCTGCCGAGCCGAGTGCGTTTTGCGGCTCGGCAGGAGCCTCGCCCTCCCGAATCGCATGCGCAGAATAGGGTAGTCCGCTGTAGTCTACTTCCCTGCTGATCCTTGCTTGGCCATCGAGACTAGGTCTTCGCGCAT
>CAJHYQ010001210.1_pt1 | contig 33322 bp, 21 predicted proteins | sample 9198721 | NCBI WGS metagenome assembly CAJHYQ01 (sample SAMEA7708357, study PRJEB35096) | sediment metagenome | biome: marine neritic benthic zone biome [ENVO:01000025]; feature: sediment [ENVO:00002007]; material: shallow marine sediment [ENVO:03000034] sea grass bed [ENVO_01000059] ... | reverse complement strand
CCAAGAATACGGATCATCGTGACCACCTGTGCCGATGTGTTTGGGTACGTTGTAGTGATAGATCTTGCCGACGCGCGTCGCCACATAGCCGTTCCTGCGAAACATCTGCGACATGGTTTCCACGTTCGGAAGGTGCTGCCGAATATAGATCGCGTTTCGATGGATCAGCGTCTGGTCCGGATACAGGCCGGTCATGAAGGATGCGCGACTTGGGCCACACAGCGGGTATTGGCAATAGGCCCGCTCGAACTGAACGCCACGCTCGGCCAGTCGGTCGATATTCGGTGACTTGACGTCCGGATGCCCGTAACTGGCAAGGTCGCAGTTTAAATCATCGCAAATCAGCAACAGCACGTTGGGCGGATCCGCTTCAGCTGCGAGCGGGGCAACGAAAACGGTCAAAGCGATCAAGACCATTAGTTTCCTGCATTCCCAAGTTCTCGATTTCATAGTTAGCTGCTCCCAGGTCTGTTTGACATCGCTCGCTAGAGATTTTCACCGATCGACCTCACAGCAGCCAGCAGTTTTGGCGTCTTGTCGGCGCAATTCGCAGAGTTTCAGGGCTCAACCAGGTCCTTCTTGACGCCCGAGCCGGACAGCACGGCTGACATTGGCAGGTCCGTGACGAGCATCCTGGTCGGGTTGCCTTGAGCGAAGAAAAGCTGAGAATATGAACATAACGAAACACATGTCTTGCGTTGAACGTTTAGCGAACCGATCGAGACGCACGCTTATCAAGTCCGGCGCTCATCGATCGCTGAATCCTATCTTCGATTGCACAGCGTAACGGATTGGGAAAAGTGAGCCTCAGATCAATTTGGTTGTCGCTTTGATTGAGGTGTTGAGCCGATGATAGAATCGGTTACTGTCGATCATTGATTAGATCTAATTCATCCCGTCTTATCTTGGATTCAGTTGGACTGTCATTGGGTTTGAATCGCGGCAGAAACGTGTATTCCAAATAGCTCGTTCTCATTCGGCAAAAAAGCGAATGACGGAATCGATCTGCGATTGGTCCGCGAGAGTCGTAAGTGTCGATTGAGATTTGGGCCAGCGGTCATGACCACTGAATCTTCTCGGACGAATACCGAACGAGTCTTGGCGCAACTTGCGCGAAGTGACGCCATCGGTTCCGGTGCGCTGCAAAGCGCCTTTGCCGAAATTAGCGAAGCTGCTGCGAAGACCCTGGATGTGCGGCGAGTCAACATCTGGCTGTTCGATGACACTCAGAGCAAGATCGAGCGAGTCGAACACTTCGATCTTGAACTCGGTACTCATAGCCAGGGCGGTGAATTGCTGGCTCGCGATTATCCCAAGTACTTCGATGCGCTCAAACAACAGCGAATCATCGCGGCGCACAATGCCATGATCGATCCGCGTACGGACGAGTTTGCCGGCTATCTTGATTCTAGTAATATCGTTTCGATGCTCGACGCTCCGATTCACGTGGGCGGTGAAATGATCGGAGTTGTTTGCCATGAACATGTTGGCACGCCCCGCACGTGGAGTGTCGACGAACAGCAGTTTGCGGCCTCATGTGCCGACTTCGCCTCGCTGGCTATCGAAGCGAATCGTCGCCGCAGGATGGAACAGTCGCTGCTTCAGAGCGAACAACAATTCGAACGGGCCATGTTGGAAGCCCCATGCCCAGTGATGATCCACGCGGACGACGGCGAGGTCCGTCTGATCAACAAGATCTGGACGGAGATTTCCGGATACACACGTGACGAAATACCGACGATCGCAGATTGGACGAAGCGTGCCTTCGAAGAACGCCAACAATCGGTACGCGATGAGATCGATCAGTTGTATTCGCTCAATCATCGCGTCAACGAGGGTGAATACACGATTCGAACCAAGTCAGGTGACACGCGAGTCTGGGAGTTCAGCTCGACACCCTTCGGTTCGCTACCTGACGGACGACGTCTGGTCATCAGCGTGGGGATCGATGTAACCGACCGCAAGCAGGCTGAAAAATCGTCGGCTCAATTGGCCAGTATCGTTACCTCGTCCAACGATGCGATCATTGGCACAACTCGCGACGGTCTCATCCTCAGTTGGAACGAAGCGGCACGTCAACTTTACGGCTACACCGCGCGTGAGATGATGACCCAATCGATTGATCTCTTGGCACCGCCGGATCGCAGTGGCGAGTTACCGGGGATCCTCGAACGCCTTCGTTCCGGAGAAAGTTTTGTCGATCAAGAGATGACGTGCGTTCGCAAAGACGGAGGTAAGATCGACATTTCGCTGACCGTGTCGCCGATCACAGACGCCGCCGGCACGGTGATTGGTTGTTCCGTCATCGCCCGCGATATCTCCAAGCGGAAACAGGATGAGCGACGTGTGCGAGAAAACGAATCTCGCCTGCGATTGCTGCTTCAACAGATTCCTGCCATTCTCTGGACAACGGACGACCAATTGCGTTTTACTTCATCGACCGGTTCGGGCCTGGCCAGCTTGAAGCTGACTCCCAACGAAGTTGTGGGACAGACGCTCTACGATTTCTTTGGCAGCAACGAGGAGCAGTTGCCGGCGCTCCAGAGTTCTCAACGCGCCTTGCAAGGCGAGTCGACGGTTTTTGAACAAGAATGGATGGAGAACAGTTACCAAACGTATATCGAACCACTACGTGATTCGGACGGCACCGTTATTGGGACAATCGGCGTGGCCCTGGATGTGACCGCTCGCAAGGAAACCGAACGCGAGCTGATCAAGCTCAATGAACGTCTGGAAGATGAGGTAGGCGAGCGAACGGCAACCGTACGTGCCTATGCCGAAGAACTAAAACGTCAAACCGAAGAACTCACCCGCAGCAACAACGAATTAGATCAGTTTGTCTCGACCGTGACGCATGACTTACGAGCTCCCTTGCGAGCGGTTACAACCTACTGCGATCTGCTCTTCAATACCTATGGTGATCAGCTAGACGAGACGGCCAACGAATTCCTAACTGGCACGGTCAATGCCGTTCATAGCATGGAACGGATGATGGACGACCTCCGCGAATACTCTCGCGTGCAGTCCGACGCCAAAGCACCTTCGCCGGTTTCGTTTGAACGCGCATTGGCCGAAGCGCTGAAGAACTTGTCATCTGAGATCGCCAATCATGAGGCACAGATTTCGTACGATCCGTTGCCAACGTTGAATGCCGATGAGACACAAATCTTGCGGCTATTCCAAAATCTCGTTAGCAACGCGATCAAGTATTGTCACGAGACACCCAAGATTCATGTCAGCGCTGAGTTGGTAAATGACGAATGGGTTTTTCGCGTTGCAGATAATGGAATCGGTGTCGACCCGAAATTCGCCGAGCGAATCTTCAAAATTTTCGTCCGGATTCGACCGACCGACGACGAAGGAACAGGCCTCGGTCTCGCTATCTGCCAGAAGATTGTGGAGCGACACGGTGGACGAATCTGGCTTGAGACAAAGTCGGATGAACCCGGAAGCATCTTCTGCTTTACGATGCCCGCTGAGACAAGAGAATAAATAATGCTGGCAATGCGGAATCTCAGAACGTCCTAATCCGGCGCGGTTGTACGAGGAATCGGAACGTGTGGGAACAGAGTCTGATCAGCCTCTCCTGGGTTTCTGCTGCGATGTCTGCGGCGTTGGCTTTCGCCTTTTGGTGGGTCACTCACCGGATGCCGAAGCTCACAAGTCTCTCCAAGTCGCTTGACGAGGAACCGAAGATCTCGGTCATCGTGCCAGCCCGCAACGAGCAGGTGGACATTGGAGCAACCGTTGAGTCGATTTTGTCGCAACAACAGGTCCACGTTGAAGTAATTGTCGTAAACGATCACTCCACGGATCAAACCGGTGAAATTGTTGACGCGCTTGCAGCATCGGACGCACGCATCAAGGTCATTCACAATCCGCCACTTCCTTCCGGTTGGCTAGGTAAACTCAACGCCATGCAACGCGGCTTGGACGCGGCGACGAGCGACTACCTGGTGTTTTGTGACGCTGATGCGATCCACCAACCAACCTGTTTCGCATCCGCGTACGACGCAATGCAACAAACGGAAATGGACTTCCTCAGCCTCTGTCCGCTATGGATCTTTGAATCCTTTTGGGAGAACGCCATATTACCGCACTTGATGGTGGCGGCGTCGATCCAATTCTTTCCGCCCAGCGTGAATCGCCAAGACGCAAAGCAGGGTGCGGCGGCGGGCGCCTTCATCATGACACATCGGCGAGTCATGGACGAAGTTGGTGGGCTCAGCCAAATCAAATCCGAGATGCTAGACGACATCGCGTTCGCCTATTTGGTCAAGCGACACGGATTCACCGCGCAATTCAGATTGGCTCCCACACTTTTGACCGTACGCCTGTTCAAGGGTAATCACGACGCCTTTTGGGGCCTCACGAAAAACATCCTCGGCAGCGTCAGACAAATCATGCTCGCCATTCCCGCCATGTTCCTGCCGGTATTCGTCTACTGGATTCCGCTGATGACGCTCGCCATCGGCATCATTCAACCGTCGGGCCCCATGATCATCGCTGGGGCAGTTCCCTTAGCAATTCAGCTGTTCATCGTACAGCTCTCGACTCGAATCAGCAGACTCCGCTGGCCCAAGGCAATCTTCTTTCCCGCCGCGGTGGCCCCCGTCTTCTGCTGCTTCATCTCGGCGCTTTGGTATCGTCTGGTCAGCGGCTCAATCGCTTGGCGAGGACGATTGGTGTCAGTCTCTGGGCGGTAGGCGGTTGCGAATTGATCTCGGATGGCATTCCCCGGCACCTTCAATCGACAACCGGCTAGTGCAAGTAACCGCGGATCTTGTCTGAGATTTCATCGCGGACGCGGCGAAACACCTGCATCTTCTCGTCGTCGTTGCCGGTCGCGTCGGCCGGATCGTCGAATGGCCAATGCACAATGTGTTGAGCACCCGGCAACGAGGGGCACGACTCTTTGGCGTTGTCGCAGACGGTAACAACCAGATCGAAGGGCTGATTCGCAAACTGCTCAACGCTTTTGCTCTCTGCCGACGAAATATCCAAATCGATTTCACGCATCGCTTTAACAGCCAATTCGTGCACGTAGCCGGCCGGCTTGGAGCCCGCCGATTCAGCAGTCCACTCCCCCTGGCCCCAGTGCTTCCAAAGCTCCTCGGCCATTTGGGAGCGACAGGAGTTGCCGGTGCAGAGAATCAGAGCTCTTTTCATCATTTTGACTCCACGGTGAGGTGTCCGATCAGAAGTCCTATGTCTAATGGCAAGCGTCAGATACTTGAAGCCCCGTACCTCAGAATCTGGCACGTTTGAGGAATTTGCACCGCTTGCCGCCGCTGGTCTTCATCGCGACCCCTGAGCGTCGCGTAAAGCAGCGAGGTGGTGGAAAGCGAATGCCGAGCATAAAGCCCACAACGGCAGCGATCGCCCTCGATTTGGCGCTGGACGAGATACCTCATTAGAATCGAAGTTCGCTTTGCCGCCAATTTACTCCAACGATCATGAGCTGGTTGATGATGAAGATTGCCGTTGCATCAGACCATGCCGGCTTTGAATACAAGGAGCAAATCAAGTCGTATCTGGAAGCTTTAGGACACGACGTGGAGGATTTTGGCACCGATTCCAACCAGCCAGTTGACTATCCCGACTTCATTCGTCCAGCCGCTCAAGCCGTGGCTGCGGGCCGATACCAGCTGGGCATCGTCCTGGGCGGATCCGGTAATGGCGAGGCGATTGTCGCAAACCGGATCAAGGGTGTTCGATGCGCGGTATGCTGGAATCCCGAGACTGCACAATTGGCTCGACAACACAACAATGCGAATATGATCTCGCTGGGTCAGCGACAGATCGATTGGCCCATGGCTCAGCAGATCATCGACGCATGGTTGGCGGCCAAATTCGAAGACGGTAGACATCGGAATCGAATTCGAAAAATCGATGAGTAAAGGCCAATCACGGCGAACCAGAATGTCCGACCCTGCAAAGCAGCAACACGCAGCGGACCCGTCCAAAGACGCGACAACCGATTCCACGACGGCCAGCCAGTCGCAGGTCGACGCTACCTTGCCATTGGTCCGCTGCCCTCAGTGTCGACACGCGTTTACGGTCGACGACTCGCAAGGTGCAACCGATATCACGTGCGCAATCTGCGGCGAGCGAATCAATCTAGTCCAACGTTCGATTGCCGACCTGCCTAGTCGCGTCGGACGTTTCAAATTAATCGAGCCACTGGGAATGGGCAGCTTCGGCGCTGTATTCCGAGCGCACGATACACAGCTTGATCGAGAAGTTGCGGTCAAAGTCCCGCGGCGCCAACAGATCGAAGAAGCTGAAATTGCGGAAGTGATGCACGAGGCTCGCGTCGCCGCCCAGTTACGTCATCCACACATCGTAACGATTCACGAAGTCGGACTCGAGGGTGACCTGATCTACATTGTCAGTGATCTGATTCGTGGATTACCGTTGCATCGATGGATCGAAAACAGACCGGTGTCGATTCGCCAACAGGTCGAACTGTGCCGCCAGTTGGCAGAAGCGCTGTCGCATGCTCACCAGTCGGGCATCATTCACCGTGACTTGAAGCCGGCCAACGTCCTGGTCGACGAAGATGATCAACCCTATTTGACCGACTTCGGTTTGGCCAAACGTGATCTGGCTGAAATCATGATGACTGTGGACGGCCAACTCGTTGGCACGCCAGCCTACATGTCGCCCGAACAAGCCAAGGGAGATTCCCACGACTGTGACCAACGGAGCGACGTTTATTCCTTGGGCGTTATCCTGTTCGAATTGCTAACCGGTGAGCTCCCCTTCCGGGGCAGCATGAATTTGCTGATCCGCAACATTATCCATCGCGACCCTCCCAGCCCCCGTCAGCTGAACGTCCATGTGTCGATCGATCTGGAGACAATCTGTTTAAAGTGTTTGCAGAAGGATCCCAAACGACGCTACGCCACCGCACAGCAATTGGCCGACGATCTTCAGAATTGGCTCGACGGGAAACCCGTTCAGGCGCGACCACTCGGTCCCGTCGAGCGAGCCTATCGCTGGAGCGTCAGGCATCCAAGCGAGGCAGGATTCCTCCTCACGCTGATACTCATGTTGCTGCTAGTCACGGTCGCGTCGGTGGCCATCGCTCGACAACGTCATATGGCTGTGCAAAACATTGTCGATCCGATCGAAGAAGCGACGGATATTCTCTTACGTGAGCAGTTAAACCCGGCGGTGAGACAAGCGGTCCGCGACCTCAATGAGAAAAACATCTCGCTGGACGCGGGCGGGCGAGCTGAGCTGCAAGAGTTTCTCAAACAGCAGTACACCAACGTCGCGCTGCGCAATCGACTCGCGGACCGAAGGATCGTCGTGGAGTCCTGGTTCGTTGTCGATCAACGAGGAAAGCTACTGGAGATTTGGCCGCCCGCGGAACATGTGCTTGGATTGGACTTCAAGGAGCGAGATTATTTCACGACAGCCATGCAACTCGGTCCCGACGCCGAGCCTCACGTGGGCGGCGTCTATCACTCGCACAACGTCAAACGCTATAAGATCTCTGTGTCCAGTCCGCTACGGCTCGGTGACGATCCACAGGCCGCACCGGATGGAGTACTCGTTGCCTCAGTCTCGGCGCCTGCCACACTGATCATGGATCTCCTCCGATCGCTGACGCAACAAATGCTATTCTGGTCAGCGATTGTTGCCAGCCCCATGCTCGTCTTCGTACTGGTTCGAATCGTGGTTAAAGGCAGATCAGCCTGAATGGGCAACAGCATCAAGGCGATATTCACCAGCGATTACCACTCTGATCACTAGGGCTTTCTTGTGCATCCCATCAACGTTCTCATGATCGGTACGGGCGAATACACAACTGGCTATGTCCATGGTTCGGCCGCGGAGTCAGACAATAGTGCCGGAGTTGTCGCACTTTGTATGTTCGATCTACGACGGCTGGGGCGGATTGCGAAATTGAAGATGGCCGGAACAAACGGAACCAAGTTTCCTGGTATACGCGATCACCTGCACCAGTCGATCGGCAACATCTATCGCGAAATGGATACCTCGCTCGACACCTTTCCGGACGATGATGTCGCCAGCGATCCCCAAGCTTACCGGACCGCACTGAAAACAATGTCGCCAGGCGATGTGGTGACTGTGTTTACACCCGACGATTCACACTTCCAGATTGCGATGGACGCCATCCAGCAAGGCTGCCACGTGTTGATCGCGAAACCGATCGTAAAGACCATCGACGAACATCGTTCGCTTATCGAAGCCGCTCAGGCAGCCAACGTATTGGTCGCGATGGAAGTCCACAAGCGATGGGATCCCATTTATCTAGATGCGCGCGATCGGATCCGACAGTTGGGGCCGTTCAGCTACTTCTCGTCATACATGAGTCAGCCAAAAACACAGCTGGAAACGTTCCGAGCCTGGGCGGGTCGGTCGAGTGACATCAGCTACTATTTGAACGCCCATCACATCGACTTTAATGTGTGGGCCGTTGGCCAGCGAGCCAGGCCGGTCACCGTGTTTGCATCCGCGGCATCAGGGTATGCCCAATCTCAGAGTATTCCGACCGAAGACTCGATCACATTGACCGTTCAATGGGAGAGCTGCGACGATCATCACACGGCGACGGCGGTCTACACGGCCAATTGGATTGCCCCCAAGAGCGATGTTCATTCGCAACAACGTTTTTTCTACGTTGGCCGCCAAGGGGAAATCCGAATCGATCAGGCCCACCGAGGCTACACGTTGGCCAGCGACGACCACGGCTTCAGCTCGCCGAATCCGTTGTTCATGAAGTACACGCCTGACGCAGACGGCTACTTCTCAGGACAAACCGGTTACGGATACAAGAGTCTCGAGGCTTTCGTCGATGCGGCCGCGTCGATCAATGCCAAGCAGTCCAAGCCGGCGGACTTCCGCGGAAGTTTGGCCACGGTGGAGGATACGATCCCTGTAACGGCGATTTTAGAGGCAGGGCGTCGCAGTCTGGATGATGGACAACGAGTCTTTCAGATCGATTACGATCCAAAGAATCAAATTTGTGGCCTCAGCCAGCGTTGAAGCAACGGTGTTCTTTTTGGGAGGGCGAGGCCCGCCGAGCCGAGTGCGTTCTGCGGCGCGATGGGATTAAGATTAAGACAACAAGATGCTTACTCTTCGACGCGAATCAAGCGTTGTCCCGTAACCACCTGCTCATCATCAATCTGCGCCGTCACGCGTAGGACGTGCACTCCCGGCTCGAGATCGGCAATCGCAAGCGAAGTGCGCCAAAGATGGCTCGAGTCCTTCGGCTTGGGCAAGGCGATCCACGGTCTTTCACCTGATTCTGCTTGCTCCTTCAGCTTGGCCAGGCGCTCTCGCTCGTCGCGTTCAATCCGCTCGTAAAAAGGGTCGATCGCAATAATCTGCTGCATGTCCATTGCCTCGTTGCGATTGATACACAGTTGGACTTTGGTGTCCTTTGACCCGTTGAAGATGTTGGCCGTCACTTCGACCGCCGATTCGCTGGACTTCTGCACCGCATTGGGAGCGTGAATCTGCATCTGGTAATCTGCCGGACGTCCCGCTGCCTTGAAACGGAGCCGATAGTTGTGCCCATCGAAAGAAATGATCGAATAGCCGTTTGGCGCTCCGTCGGCCATCGTGGTATGTGGGATGCCGCGTTCGTCACGAGCGCCCGACCACCAGCTGCCACTGACGGTCACGTTGACAACGTGGTGATGTGGCTTTGGGCCTAGCCAGCCATCGTCATGCGTCATGTATCGGTGCTCGTGATGATGGGTGTGAGCTGAAACGGACATACAGAACGGTCGCTGCTCGATCAACCGAAACAATTCCAATCGATCACGAACCCCGTCCAGCGGGATATGCATCAGGAGGACAACCAACTGATCGGGCGGAATCATGCTTAGATCCTGCCGGATGAATTCCATTTGGCGTCGCCCCAAGCCACCCTGATATCTCCCGGATCCGTTTTCGTCGACAAGCCACTCGACATCGTCCAAGACCAGGAAGTGCACCGGACCATGGTCGAAGGCATAGTAGGAGGGACCGAAGACACGTTGAAAGGTCTCGTCACTCTCGCGGTCATTCTTGGCATCGAAGTTCAGGTCGTGGTTGCCGATCACGTTGTACCAAGGGATCCCCAAGGCAGCGACGACTCGTGCTTGTGGTTCAAACACATCCAAATCGTCAAAGGCGATGTCGCCAAGCGTAACGCCGAACGAGGCATCGGTTCCGATCAGTTCCTGAACGACGTCATGGGCGACAAAGTCGACCTCTTTCAAATTCCGAGGCTGTGGATCGCCAAACAGAATGGCTTTGAACTGCTCCGGTTCGTCCTGCAGGTACAGGGGAAAGTCGATGGACTCCGGCAAAGGACCAGTGGGTGCAACACCGGCGAAACGTTGGTCAGGCGATCCCTGAGGTTTGTGCGTGTAGTAGAACCGCGGCAGCTGATCTTCACTCAACAACGTGCGATAACCCCTCGGTTTGATAACGAAGATCGTGCCATCAATCTCGATTGGCAATTCGTATCTGCCCTTGTCGTTGGTCAATACGATCTCGCGGCCGTTCGAAACTCGAATTGCCGCTAGGGGTTCGTCATCGCCATCGAATCGTTGATTCTCGTTGCGGTCCAGATAGACACGACCCTGAGCAAGCTCGGTCTCGATCGGCAAGAACTGCTGCTCGATGATCTTCGCCACCTGCGCCGCGAGAACGCGGGAGCCTTCCGGTGTAAAGTGCACATCGGCCTCCTTCTGAATCTCGGTAAGCCGAGGTACGCAGAACGAGTGCAGATCGTTGACGATGCGATCATCACCCAGCATCTGTCGCATGACCCTCGCGGCAATCTGGTTATATTGCAGCGAGTCGTCCGCCACGCGTCCGCTGGCACCCTCTGGAACGGGCGTTGTCGTACACCAGATTAGCTTGGCACCCGTCTTCTTCAGTCGATGGACTATCGACCGCAGATTCGATTCGTATTGAGACGGAGAAACCTGGAGCGATCCTTGATCGGGCGGCACACGTCGTCCCTCGTCGTCAATGTACTTGAGGTCGTGCAGCCCAAAATTGAAATGGATCACATCCCACGGTTTCGCACCGAGCCAATCCGAGAGGCGTTCTAATCCTCGAGTTGTTGGTCCGCAATTCTCCGACGCTCGATGCACATTCGCCTTACCGTCAAGCAACCGACGAACCTCAAGCGTGTAGCCCATCGAGATGGAATCGCCGAGTAGCAGAACTCGAGGCAATTCAGTCCTGTCTTCGATCGGTTGCAATACCGGTGGGATCTTGCGCGGCTCACTCGCCACGCCAACCAGGCACAACAACGTGACATTCAGCATTGTTACGGTGACTTGTCGTCCAAACCACATGATATTTATTCCGGGCAAAAGGCAAGTGTTCCAGGCCGAGGGAAGGCGAGTGAAGGCATAACGTATCATAACGACTCGCTATGGCCCCATTAAGCCTTTAAAGACGACCGGAAAGCGAATCTCTCGACCACCGCACGTCTGCAATCGCGGCGGGATCCTGTTAAACTTGGACCTGTTTGATCAACCAATTACTGTGTACTCGTCCGGAGGAACCATTTGTGATGAAACACATAACCTTGCTCATGGGCCTGTTGACTCTGTTGTTGATTTCACCGGTCGCGGCAGATCGCTTTGAAGTCGTACGTCAAACCGACAAGGTCACAGTGAATTTGGACGGGGAGCTACTGACAGAGTATTTGACGAAGTCAGGTGCGAAGCCGATTCTATGGCCAGTTATCGGACCAACGGGTCATGCCGTCACACGAGGCTTTCCGATGAAAGACGCCTCATCTGATGAGCGCGATGACCATGTTCACCATCGTTCATTTTGGTTCACACATGGCGCCGTTAACGACACTGACTTTTGGCTTGAGGGTCGTGACAACGGGGGAACGATTGTTCACCGCGGCTTCGGAAAAGTCGAAGGTGGAAATACCGCCGTCATCGAGACGAAGAACGATTGGATTGATCGACATGGCAAGACGGTCTGCCACGACGAACGAACTCTGACGTTTGGCGTGGAAGGGGGGGCTCGCTACATCGACTTCGACATCACGCTGAAGGCCGGTGATGAACTGGTGACGTTCGGTGATACGAAGGAGGGCTCGTTTGGTGTGCGGGTGGCGGGAACCATGAAAGTGGACGCTGAAAATGGCGGTACGATTATCAATAGCCATGGGCAAAAGAACGAAGACGCCTGGGGCCAGCAGGCTTCCTGGGTCGACTACTCGGGCCCAGTTGGCGAAAAGGAAGAAGTCGTCGGCATCGCGATTCTGAACCACCCCAAGAGCTTTCGGTACCCCAGCTATTGGCATGTGCGCAACTACGGCCTCTTCGCCGCCAACGTGTTTGGGCTGCATCACTTTAAGGGTGATAACTCGATCAACGCGTCGCATACGCTGAAGTCGGGTGACTCGATGACGTTTCACTACCGAGTTCTGCTGCATGACGGCGACGAGAAAATCGGCAAGGTCGCCGAGGCGTTCCAGCGCTACGTCGCAACCAAAAAGTAAACACGGTTCACCTATTCGCCCTTGGGCAAGACCTTTCCGAGCGCGTGATCGGAGGGTCTGATCCCTTGGCGAAAGATATCGAAGCCGTACATCGTCGGGTAGAACGGATCGACGTAGTCTACATTCGCTCGCTCCGGGACATCCATACCCAGACCCGCGTAGACAGCATTCACAACCATCCGACGTAGCCCTTCGCTCTGCAAATCGGTCGCCGCACCCATCGTCGTGCAGAAGATCTTGTTCTCGGTACCCGACTCGTTCTTCTGAACTCGGGTCCACGCCACAGGCATCATGGGATCGTTGATGTCTTGCTCTTTTCGATCTGAGCGTCTGCGCTTGGTGTATTTGGCGGGCGGATCGTCTGGCTTCATGCCACTCAAGACTCGACCGCGTATCAGGATCTTTGCGTCGGCCGGTGGGTAGGCTTCGTACACATCCGAATCGCCAAAAACATCGTTCACACCGCGTAGAATCGGATCGTCCGCCGCAGAGGGCTCAATGACACCTCTCGTCGCCTCTCGCTTGTGCCGCCCCCAATGACTGACCCAATCTTCGCCTAAGACCTCCTTACCGAATCGGTTGAACGATCGGTACGACGTTTCGCGATCGTCTTCGTAGCGGAAGGCATGAGTGCTGGTTCTCAGACCGATAATCGGAACGCCACGATTCACCGCATCGACAAAGAGCTTCATCTTCTCATCCGGCCAATTGCGGAAACGCAGGGCCATGATGATCACGTCGGCTGATTTCAATTGTTCGGCACCCGACAGACTCGTCTGATCGTCCGGGTCCACGATGCCTTCCTCATTCACCGAGAACAGCACGGAGGTTTGGAAGCCATGATGCTGGCTCAAGATCTTGGCCAACATGGGTAAGGCTTCCTCCGAGCGATATTCTTCGTCACCCGCGATGAGCACGACGTGCTTGCCCTGACCGGGTCCATCCTTGGGCTCGTAGGCAATCCAATCCTGGTCGGCCAAAGCGGAAGACCACAGAAACATGGCGGCCAAAATCCCCCAGCAGCTCGTTCGTCTCAACACCGGTTCACCTTTCGTTCGCGTCATCAGAAGTGGGTTTTCCTGTCGTGCGTGGCCCATTGTACCAACGAGCTGGGGTGCGGGGATCCACGAGAGCTGGCAGGCCGACCCGCCGACAGGCGCCCTAAGTCTCTGCCAGACAATAGTTTATCGCTCAATTCTGCGGCTCAACCGGCACTGCGAGCCGAAAGTTCCACCCATTTATGCCCCGGCCCTGTAACACTTCCGGGAATTCTTCGCTGAGCAAGGTGTGGGACACAACAAAGCCCAAAACAAAAAACAAACTTAACCCCTTTTTTGCTCAGGAGACTAAGTCATGTCACGCCGCATCATCGCCCTCGCAGCTGTTTTCACTTTGACCTTCGCCGCCCTGTCAACCGACGCAATGGCCGGTTGTGGCCGCCGAGCTTACCACCACCACCATCATCGTACCTACGTCCGACCGGTTTACGTTCAACCCGTCGTTCGCCCAGTCGTTCACCATGCACCGCCCATCGCGGTGGCACCGGCTCCGGTTCCGCAGTACCCCACGGTTCCCTCCGGTTCGACGATGACGATTCCCGCGAACTTCCTCGGTAACCAAGCCGGCAGCGTGTTCATGGTCTTCAATAACATCAAGTTGCCCGTTCAGATCAACAGCTGGAACATGACTGGTGTTACGGTGACGCTCCCGCCCATGGCGATCAAGCATTCCGTCGTGATTCGCCTGGACGTCATCCTGCCTCACGGCAAGCTTGGTCACACCCAGAAGATTCGAGTGACGGCTCCGGCTCCGGTCGTGCTGCACCCCACGGCTCCGACTTCGCCACTGCCAACCAACCCTGCTCTGCAGGTTCAACATAACGCCTCGCCACTGCTGGGACAGTAAGAACTGACCCACCGACGAGGTGCCACCGGGCCGGGATCCAAATCGGATCCCGGCCCTTTTTTATGCGCGGAACGTGAACCCAAAGAAGGACGTTCGATAGTGGACCATTAGGTCCTATTTCCCATCCCATCAGAAACTGCCCGCTGGACCACTTATGATTCGTCATCTTCATCGTCTGTCGTCATATGCTGCAGGGCAACGACATCCTCGTCGATCACGCGATGCAGCCAGAACATCAGGCCAAAACCGGCCAAGCCGGTGATGCTCGCGATGATCAGGTGGTGTCGATTGTCGACCACGGATTGGGCGGACAAGAGAATCAGCAGGATGCCCATCAGCGGCACCGACGCCGTAAGGATCAGGTAGTAGCGGTTCAGCCGACGGACCTTCTGCAAGTAAACTGCCTTCGGTCCCCGAATGATCTCGCGGCGAATCAGCTCGGGGATGAACCAACGGACCCCGAGCATCGTGACCAGGAAGAAAGGATAGGTACCGGCCAACATCCCGCACAGGGCCAGCGAGAGCCCGAAGTGGACATAGGTACCCACCGTGACGCCGTGGCCCAGTGCCAGGTGAAGGCCGATGGGATAGGCCAATCCAGAGATGACCCACATCGTGAGGGCGAGTCGAGCCATGAAGTGGCCCAAGGTCAGAGCCGCCGATCCACCGCTCGGTGGAGGCTCGGCCCGCGGCCGCCGGAGCTCAGCGGCTGCCCGGCGAGCCGCATAGACGGCGATGCCAATTCCGACCGGAAACGCGACCCCATTGATGATGGCTTGGACACGCATGAAGACTTGCTTCGCGTCCGGCAGTTCATTGATGACCTGGATCTGGTCCTTGTTGTAAACGAAGTTGAAGATCGCGGCGAAAACACTGGGCAGCAGCGTGGCCATCAGAGCGGTGAAGACGGGAAACCGAAGCGGTACTCTGGCCCATGCGGACTGCGGTGGTTGCATCAGTCGCCAACACCGCGGATGGAGGCACAATCGCAAGGCATCGGCCAACTGCTGGGCCGATCGATATCGCCGTTTTTTTGCGGGATCCAAGCACTTCGTCAGCACCTGCCGCAGCGATTCTGGGCAAGTCGCCGGCAGAGCCTGGCGAATCTTCTGCGGGTCGAAACCAAGCCTCTGATCCAACATCCGTTGCAGCGACGCGGCCCAGCGTCCCGGGCTGGGTGGCACATCTTCAAAGGGCCGGCTGCCCGTAAGCAGCTCCCACAGGACCACACCAACGGAATAGATGTCGCTTGGCTCACGCACCTGCAGGGGCGATCCGCCGAGCGCCGGATGGCAGGCCTCGAGTTGCTCTGGAGACATATAAGCCAGGGAACCGCCGAAGGAGTCGTTCGGATCTTCGTCGGCCCGGCCGCCTTGAAAGCTAATATTGAAGTCGGCCAGTTTCGGCGAGCCCTCGGAGGTAAGCAGCACGTTGGCGGGCTTGATATCCCGGTGCAAAACGCCCTTCAGGTGGGCATACGACAGACCATCGGCCAGTCTCGCACCGATCTGACAGACCACCATCGGCCAGGTCGCGGTCCGCAGCGAACCCCGGATGTGTGAGCCCTCTGGAGGCGCCATTCCGCTCGCCGAGATGCGCTCGTCCACAACCTTCAACAACACTCGGCCGGACCGCTGCTGCAGGTCGCTCGAGGCAATCTCGTCGATCACCTCCTTCAACGTGCCACCCGGCACAAGCTCCATGTAGAGCAGTCGAATCGACACCTGTTCCGAACTTCGCTGGTCGAAGACGCGAACGATGTTGGGATGGTCCAGTTGAGCCAGGGTCCGTGGTTCCGAGCCGACGCTCTTGGAGATTTTCAGGGCCACCAACCGTTCCAGTGATCGCTGTCGGGCCAGATAAACGCAGGCAAAAGTGCCACGCCCCAAGGCCATCAGGAGATCGAAGTCGTCGATCGAATCGCCCTCCCGCAGCTGATCGATGTTGGCGGCCTGGATCGATGTGCTGACCGAACCACGCTCGGTCGTTGCCTCCAACAGATCTTCCGAAGGGGCGTCCGGTGTGACCGGATCGATCGGCACGGCCACGGTTCCCAACAGTCCATCGGGACGGGACATCTGAGCGGGAAATCGTTGCACCATCTCACCATCGTCGACCTCGTCACCGGACTGTCGCCGAATCTGGATTTCCTCGTAGATCAGGTCCTGGGGTAAATTTGCCGGTCCACCCAGCTCCGGGAATTCTTGCAGGTAGTCCTCCAAAAAGAGCGGTGCCCGGCGATCCTGCCAGCGCAGTTCCAGATCGGCTTTGATCAGCTCCTGGAGGACCAGGGGCCGGTTTTCAGCGGGTAGGTCGGCCGTGAAGTCGGCGAGTCGAGGTGGCGCAGCACCCTCCCGGAATCCCTCCCAGGCGGCGACCAGTTGGTCCACTTTTTCGGCGATCAGTTCCCAGACCTCGTCACCGGGCTGCTGATCGACGTTGGGCCCGGTAGAATGCGAATCGCCCATGGTTCCCATCCGAAACGACAATCATCCTGGAGCTCAAGACTCGTGGCCAATCATGATAGTTCGACGACCGAGCGACTGCGGCAAGGCGATCAGGATGCGCTCGTTCAATTCATTCAGGACAATCAGGCGGTTCTTCTCGGGTTCATCCAAAAACGGATTGGCAGCCACCTCCAGAAGAAGATCGAACCGGAGGACATTCTACAGGAAGTTAGCGTGGAGGCACTGAAGGCTCAGGATAAGGTCGACTTTGGGGATCGTGATCCTCTGAATTGGCTGTTCCATATTTCCGAGCGGAAGATCATCGACTCACATCGTCGCTTCTTCGCCAGCCAAAAACGTGACGCGTCGCGAGAGGCTGCGATGGGCACCGGCAGCCAGGTCGGGGCTGGATTGGCCGACCTGATCGCCGCCAGCATGACGACACCCAGCCAGGCGTTTTCCCGTGATCAAAAGCAACTGCGGATGCTGGCCGCTCTGGATTCACTTCCCGAGGAGCAACGCGAGGCCTTACGGCTACGGTATCTGATCGGCCTGCCCTCGAAAGAGATCGCGCAGAAGCTTGGCAAGTCCGACGGCGCCATACGCGTCATGCTGTCCCGCGGCCTCAGCCGACTGCAGCAGCTGATGGAGGAATAGCGACGTGGCGGTCGCCGGACGCTTCACGTCTAGGGCCGACGGAAACGAAGAAAGGCCGCCGATTCCAGTGGAACCAGCGGCCTTCGGGGGGAGAACTTCGCCCGCGTGACCATCATTTGGTCAACGCCGCGAAGATGGCCGACAACAGACCCGGCGATGAGACCTGGTCGGCCGAGGGGGACGCCTCTTCTTCGTCCTGCTCCAACGTCTGCTCAACTTCCTGTCCTAACTCCTGCTCGAGCTCCTTGAGGATCGGATTGTCGGCCAGAGGATCAGCAGCGGCCGCCGCCTGAGCTTGAGCCGGAGCTGCCGGCACGCTGGCCTGGGGGGCCTGAGCGGGAGGCAACACGATCGGCTGGCCCGTCGCTTGGGGAGCCTGAGCGGCGGCACCGTTGGCGGGTGCGGTCGCTGCGGGCAACACGATCGGCTGACTCGGCGTTCCAACGGCCCCGTTGCCTGCCGCGTTGGCCTGGGGGGTTCCGGCCGGAGCCGTCACCGCGGGCAACACGATCGGCTGACTCGGCGTACCCACTCGACCACTCGGCAAAGCGGCGGCTTGCGGTGCACTCGCTCGAGGCAAAACGATCGCTTGATTCGCGGGCGACGTAGCCACAGGCAAGGTGCCGATGGCCGGAGCCACCGAGGGACCCGCGGGAGCCACATGAGCCTGCTGAATCGCGGGATTGGTCGGCAACGGCGCGGTCGGAGCCGTGGGGTGCAATACCACGGGAGCAGGAGCGGTAACCCGTACCTTTTGAGTCTTACCAAGCTTGCCGCTGGGCAACACGATATCCAGTCGAATCAGCACCGATTCCTTGATCGCCATGGGCGGCAAGGTGACCGTGACGCCGGTCATCGCCCAGCGATGGACCTGTACGGGCAGCTTGATGTTGTTGAACACCATGAACACGCTACCCGGCTGACTTCCAAGGAAATTGGCGGGCAGGGTCAGCTGCGATCCAGCCGGAACGGTCGGATAGTTGGGCACGGGCCTGGGAGCCACAACGACCCTCGGAACGACGGGCTGAACGACCGTCACGGGTCGCACGACGGTGACCGGTCGCACGTATCGGGGGCTGTAGCCGTGATGACGCCGACCACATCCGGCTTGGACGTCGGAGACCAGCGTGACGACGGCAAGGCCTAAGAGAGTCGAGAACGTGATGATTTGGCGTGACATTTTGAAATTCCTTATTTCGGTAGTTTGGTGAGGAAGAGTTGTTGGAGGTCTGCCCCTCACTGGTTGAAGCGGAACGAGTGCTGATTTGTTACAGCGAAAAAATCCACATCCACGCGATGCCCGCTCGCTGTCCGAACCGAAGTGCAATCCACGCCAGATGTTACGACGATGACATCGCCCGCGACTCGGACACGCTTCGCGCTGCGCAACGGGCTAGCACAAAAAAAGCCGCCGGATCATGATGATCCGGCGGCTCATGGCTGTGGAGTTTTCAATCTCCGCTTAAGGCTTCACCGTGCTCCTACCAGTTGAACTGACCATACGAGGTCGGGACACAGTACCCACCGCCGTAACCGCCTTAACCGCCGTAACCGCCGTATCCAAACCCGCCGTAGTAGCAGCTGTTGTAGCTGGGGTAGCAGGTGCGATAGCTCGGGTACCCACCCCAGTAGGAAGTGCGGTAAATCGCGGGCGACGCGTAGTTGCAGTAGTTGTACGCGGGACGGTAGTAGCAGGGCGAGTAAGTCGAGTAGGAATAGCTTCGACAACCCCAACCCCAACCAGCGTCAGCATCGTCCGCAGCGACGAAAGCGAAGATACCAAAAACCAGTGAAGCCAAAAGAATCATCTTTGCGAAACGGGACATGACGTTTCTCCTGTTGAACGAAAGGTCAGCTTTTTGTTTTCGGTTGAAACTGTTTCAACCGCTCTAACACTCCAAGCGGACGCATCGCCGATTTGTTACATGCTGGGCAAGAAACTTTTTTGGGGGGTGGAGAGCGGCAGCGGAAAACGAGGCTGGACAAGGGCTTCGGGATTCTCGTCCGACGCCCGCCGTGGGTGGCTGCCTGGCCCGTGTGGATGCGGTCACGAGCCGATTCAGGCAGCGGCAGGGCCAGTCGCACGGCAGGGCTGCAGCCGAATCGGACTTCGATAAGTCATATGGGACTTATTGGACCTATGACCTAGCGCCAGGCTTCCGCGGGTTGCCACCCAGCAATTAGGCCCAAAAAAGAAAGGGCCGGTGCCTCCGTGAGGAGACACCGGCCCTGTTGGCGAGGGGACAGAATTGGGGGAAGAATGCCGCTCGATTGAGCCTTTCATTCCTCCTATTCACCTGCAGGTATCGCTCCATTCTGCAGCAATGCCGCATTGGTCGGCAGCGGCGAGGTCGGTGCGACCGGGTGCAGAATTACGTCGGCTGGAGGTGTAACCAGTAAACGTTGCCGAAGGCCGAGCTTGCCATGGGGCAGCACGACGTCCAAGCGAACTCTGAGCGGATGTCGAATTGCCATCGGAGGCAACTTGACGGTGACGTGCGTATTGCACCACTTCACAATCTCGATCGGCAGCTTGATGTTGTTAAACACCATGAAAACGCTACCCGGATGATCACCGAGGAAATTCGCTGGCAACGTGATCGTCGAACCGGAGGGCGTGGAGGCCAACCGTTCATGCGGCACGTGAGCGAAAGTCACCGGATTGTGATAGATGTGCGGACGTGCGATCGCGACGCTCGTGTAGTAACCTCCGCGGAAGCAACCACCGGCGTGAGAAGGCGACGTGCTGATCGCAACCGCGCCAAAGGCGACGGTCAGCATCAAAGCGCTAACGAGTTTCCGAGACATGACAAATCTCCTATTTCTTCAAGGCACTATGCGTTTGAGACGGACAACGTTGCCCGACACCCCGGTGAGCGAAAGATCGGAGCATCTGTTACAGAAGAAATCTGAGTGCAGCCACGAAGTGTGTGCGACCAGAGGGCGGCGCTTACGGGAAGGCGAGGCACCTGCCGAGCCGCAAAACGTCCTCGGCTCGGCAGGGGAACCGCCCTATAGGCTCTCGCGGCGTTTGCGAATCTCCTCGTGCATCTCGCCCATCCGCGTCTGAATCCGCTTGACCCAGGATCGGGTGTAGCCCGAGCCCGACTTCTGAAGTTCGGCATCCCCCAACAGCTTGGGAATCATCTTCAACTGCTCGCACGCCACCTCGGTCTGCTGGGTGTCCAGCAGTATCTCAGCCCATTCCGATCGCAGCCGCGCCAGCCAAACACGCGAACTGTAGTCGTCCGGTTCGCGACGAACCATCCATGCTTGCCGTTCGATCGCCTCGGCGAAGGCCAGGCCGGCACCCTCTTTCTGACTCTGACCCTGGAGCGTTAGGGCCAAACCGTAGTACAGGTGAGTTTTCTGACTGAGGTACTGCGGAATATTGGGGTGCGTGAGTTCGATGTCGGACGTCACTTCCAGCGCATTTCGCATTCGCTGCTCCGCCTCCGCAAACTCCGCGGCGGACCAACGGTAATCCTCCCGACTTCTAGCACGACGCAAGCGACGATAGTCGCTCATCGCGTAGGCGTCGCCCAACACGTACCGGTAGTCCGCCACGTCCGGATGCTGGCGAACCAGTTGCTTCAGCAGATTAATGGCTTTCTCTGCCGTTGCCTTCTCATCGACGTTGGCCTCCGAATGGGCCCGATAACACTTTGCTAACAGGAAGCGGTATTCAGGAACGTCCGGATGGTCCTCGGACAGATCTTCCAACAAGGCCGCCGCCCGATTGATGGTCCGTTGATCCTGCTGGTACTTCTGTGCGTCCTTTTTCCTGCGGCGACCGCGGCCCCACCAGCGGGGCTGCTTCGATTGATGCAACAAATACAGGGACCGGGCGATCTCGTACTTGCCATCCAACGAATCCGCGAGCGGCTCGAGCAACGCCAGGGCTTGCCCATGGGCGGCACTGGCGTCTTCGTCTTCTCGCTGGGCGAGTCGGACGGCTCCGAGCCCGTTATGAATTCGAGCCAATTCCAAAGTCATGGGTTCCGAGTTGGTTTCGATCCGCTTGGCTCGCGTAATCGCTCGCTCGTAGGATGCGCGGGCGGTTTCGTGTTGGCCGAGGCGAAATTGGATGTCAGCCACTCGGCGATTCGCCATGATCGACTTGAGCAGCACACCTTGGTCTTCGGTCTGCTTGGATAGCTGGTCGTAGAATTCCAGGAGGTTGTCCAACAACTCGGCCACGTTTTTGGACAGTGGCAATTGGGTGTTGACTTCCAGCAGCGATTGCCCGTCGTCTTCGCCCTCGGCCGGTGCCTCGTCCACATTGTGCGGTAGCGGGTCCGGTGCGAATTGACCGTAAATTCGCTCCAGGGCATCCACCGCCAACTGCGAGGTCGCCTCAGCACGGAGACGCTGCCGAGCCTCGCGGATGTAGCCCCAACTGGCGACCAACGAGACCAACACCAGCAACATGGCGACAGTCGCGGCGAGACCGGCAATCGCGCGATTGCGTCGGCACCATCGCACGGACTGTTCGACCCAATGGGCCCGTCGCGCCAGGATCGGACGATCATCGAGGAAGTTCTGCAGGTCCGTGGCGAAGTCGGCGGCTGATTGATATCGATCGTCCGGATTCTTGGCGGCCGCTTTCATCACGATCGTTTCCAGATCGCGCGGAATCGCGGGATTCTGCCGCCGCGGCATCGGCAGTTCGCTGTGCGCCACCCGATGCATGAGGGCCACGCGATTCGGACCCTCGTAGGCCCGTTCGAAGCTGAGCAATTCGTAGAGTGTCAGCCCTAACCCATAGATGTCGCTCCGCTCGTCACATTGGCCGTGAAACCTTTCCGGTGCCATGTAGCCAAGGGTGCCCACAATGTCGCCAGTCCACGTGACATCGTCTTGCTCGACGGCCTTCGCCAGCCCGAAGTCGGCGACCCACACCACCCCCTCACCGTCTAGCAAGAGGTTGCCTGGTTTGACATCGCGGTGCAGCGTCCCATGGGCGTGGGCATAGTGCAGCGCGTTGGCTGATTGCAGGCCGATGCGAGCAACGTTGCGCCAATACTCCGCATCGATCCGCACCAAAAACTGAGCGGCATCGTCGCCGTTTCGGCTCGCCGAGCCGTTGGACGGATCCTCGTTACCATCCGCCTTCCGCCCTACGTCCGTCGTATCTTCAAAGCGGGGTGTCGAATCGACCAGCTCACGGCTCGAATCAGAGGACGTCTCACGGCGCATTTTCTCGCTCAGTAAGGCGGCCGCATTCCGTTTGATGTAACTCGAGCGGGCCCGATCGGTCGACGGCTCTTCACGATTGCTGTCCGCCCCCAACACCAGTCGTCGCATCTCCGAACGAATCTCATCCAGGCCGACGCCGTGAATGAACTGCATCACGATGTAGTGCATTCCATCCTGCTCACCGACGCCAAACACCGGCACGATGTTGGTATGGTGCAACTTGGCCGAGGTCCGCGCCTCGCGATGAAAACGCAGCACATCCTTCTCGCCACGCAGAGCCATCTTCGGCAGAACCTTCACCGCCACGCGACGGCCAAGGGTCACCTGTTCGGCTTCATAGACGATCCCCATCCCGCCGCGGGCAACCTCGGAGATGACACGGTAGTCTCCTAGCTGCTCAACCGAAACGTCCTCTTGCACAGGACGGAAGTCGACGTGAGCTCGCTCGTTGAGCCTCTCCATGGCGATCACCGCCGGAAACAGGTCGCGGATCTCTTCCGCCAGATCGGGATACCGTTCCGCATATTCCTCAACGGTCGCCCGTTCCCCGCGTCGACGACGTTCTATGAACTCCCCGGCCAACTCCTCCACGGGTTCGCGATCAGGATCCCACTGGTCCGATACCCGCGGATCGGATTGACTCGCCGTCGGATCTCCGCCGGATGGATTCATGGATCTACTCCAACTTCCCTCGATCAAGCCACGTTCGTGATTTCAATTTTCGCCCGCTGACCCGTCTATCGTAGCCACTCGGCCGAGAGGCCCGGCACGTTCGAGAGCTGGTCACGGAGTCGCTTCAGCGCTCGTACGTAACGAATGCTTGCTGCTTTCTTCTGGATTCCCAACTCTTCGGCAACTTCGCTGTTGGTCAGATGTTCAAAATGGCGAAGCACCAGGACATCTCGATCAATGGGCTCCATCGATTCTACGGCTTCCTCGAGTCGTCGCGCCGTTTCCTTACGCACCGCAACCTGACTGGGCGAAGTCAGGTGACTGAGCAGTTGCAGGGCGAGAGAGGTCGATGCCGCCTTCTGGTGCCGGCCGACGTGAATCGAGATGTCACGCTTGGCATCCCGCATTTGCGCTCCCAGGTGACGACGATGGACGTTGATCAATGTCTGACCGACGATGAGCCGCAGCCAGACAAAGAATGACCCCGAATGATCCGCTACGAACTGGTCGACCCGGTCCACGGCATCCAGAAACGCCTCCTGGAGAACGTCGTCGGCATCCACGCGCCCCTTCAACCGGCTGTCGAGCCGAAAGTTGACCATGCTCCAGAGTCGGTCACGATGGCGCGAGAACAGCACCGCTAACGAATCCTGGTCACCGTTGCGCACTCGATCGAGCAGGCATTCGATGGTGGGATCCGGATCGGGCATATTTCGCTCGATAGATTTGCTTACGTGGAATACGTCGGACCGCCTACAGGCCGACCCATCCGCCAAGATCGGTGCTCAAGACTCCTTCATTCTATGCCAGGAAAACCTGAGGACGTTCAATGTTTTTCGGAGGCCAAGCGGCCTCGCCAAGCACGATGACCGCAGAGTCGAACCAGGATGATCAGAACACCCAGCGCTCCCTTCCTGCCTGAGTGTTCAGCTCTCTTTACGGAGAGCCGGCAAAAAACTTGAGTCTGAAGTGTAGAGCGTGTAGACACCCGACATGCGGACGCGTAAGTAGGCCTGGGAACAGTTTGGCTGGTTGCTGTCGGTCCTGGACACAACTTTCGCGGGCTTCGTGTCGGTCGGGGGCAACCAGCCCTTTCTATATCAGCTTTTCCATAAGCAACAGCTGCGTTGTGGCGGTAATGGGATTCCGCAAAGAGGTCGTGCTAGCCCTGAGATTCTCGTGGAAATCGAAATCCGCAGCTTCAACGAGGGACTAACACATCTTCACAACATCTTTCCTGTCTTACGCTTCGGATTTTGTAGCTCACTCAAACGCGCGTCATTCCAAACCCAGCCTTCTTGCCAAACATCAGCAACGCGACAGCAGCGAAGAACTTGTCAGTTGGCCGTCGACTGGCTACTGTCCGGCAGATTCGCCCGGCAGAACAAAACGGATCGGCGCTGGACCAGCTATGAGTCAAAATGGAGAAGGTTGCACGCCAAGTGAGTTCGCTTGCTCAAACGCTTGCCAACCACGATATTCCGCGAAACTGTGGTTGCTTCACTGGGTTAAAATTGCTGGGACCGTAGACCTCGCCCCAGTCAATCAATGATGGGAGCAGATCACGTGGCGGTGTGAGTTTTCCTCCTCATTTGGATCATGGCTATCGACATGCTTGACCTCTGGGTGTTTCGACAACTGAATCTTCGAATCTTCGTCCTCACAGCCTTTATCGCGTCAATCTCGTTGACGTCGGCCTTCGCCCAGCAGACCACGGAGTTGGCTGCCGAGGTCGCCGACGAGGGGCCGATTCGATTAGACACCAACGAGGACGAACCGAATCTGAAGTTCAGTTTTCGACACGCTCCCTGGGAAGACGTTCTGGAATGGTTGGCCGAAGAGGCCAATCTATCGTTCTCGACCGAGGTCGTTCCGTCGGGCACGTTCAACTATATCGACGAGGACCAGAGCTTTTCACCCAAAGAAGCGATCGATCTGGTCAACAGCTACCTGCTGATCAAAGGCTACACAATCGTCCGCAAGGGCAAGATGATGATCGTGATTGACTTGGAGGACGAGTTAGACGCCCAGTTGGTGCGCGATCTTCTCGTGGAAACGCCGACCGATGACTTAGACAAGCGAGGCGAATACGAGATCACCAAGACACGCTTCAGCCTGGACAAGGTCGACGCGGAAGAAGCCGAGAAGCAGATCAGCCAGCTGATGAGTCCCGTCGGTTCGATCGTGGTCATGCCGGGCGCACGGCAAATGATGGTGACTGAAACGGGTGGCACGCTGCGCATGATCGGTGAGATTCTGACATCGCTGGAACGGACGGCAGCCGAAGACGAGAAAGGCAAACTCCACACGTTTCCGCTTCGAATCGCGACGGCCGATGAAGTCTTGGTTGTCGCTCGACCCTTGTTGGGCATCGAAGAAGAAGAATTCGCCAACGAAGAGGGGACGATCCGGATCTCGGCAGGTGCTCTCAATCGGACAGTATTTGCCACGGGCGATGCAGATTCGATCAAACTGGTGAAACAGATCGTCGAGCAAGTTGATTCGCGTGATGCTAGCGGCAATTCGTCCGGAATCATCGAGATGCATCAATTCATGTCGCACAAAGTCGCGAGCACCGACTCGGACTCGGTGCTGCGTGTTCTTCAGACACTGTTCGTCGGGGATCAGGCGGTGCGGTTGGAAATCAATCGCAGCACAGGCGGGATCTTTGCTTACGCCAAGCCGTCTCAACACCGGGCGATACGGGCCACGATCGCCGAGATGGAATTGAATCCTGAACGCATGGAAGTCATTCCGCTCCGCAACACCGATCCGGCCGCGGCGACCCTGCTGATCGAAAAAATGTTTAGCACCAACCCGAAGCCTCCGCTTGTGGATGGCACGCTGAATCCGGCTCAGTTGGTGGTGCGTGGAAGTCAGCCTCAGATTGAGCAGATTCGACTGTTGTTGGACGACATGGGCGAGCGAGGCGGCTTGGGCGGCACCCTGGCCAACATGACGCCGCGGACGGGCAACGTCCGGATGATTCCCATGACCCCGGAAACAGCCAACGAGGCGATTCAGCGGATTCAACGGATCTGGCCTTCGCTCAGGCGTCAGAACGAGATTCGTGTTGTGACACCCAGGGAGGAAAGCCTGCTGCAGAGTTTCCCCTCCGAAGATCGGTCACCGCGACGCGGTCGCCGACGCGGCATGGGCCCGCGCGGTCGTCGACCCGATATCGAACGACCACCCGCTGAATCAACTCCAGCAGACGACCCGTCGGAGGAAGATCGTGAGGCTCGTCTGGGTCCCGTCGATTCCTTCGAGACGCGTGTCGTGAGCGACGCTCCGCCGGAGGGCTCGCCCGAATCGAACGCGGCATCGCCTGACAGCGGACCGGTTGCGGAAGACACGTCAGCCAGTCGGCCTGACGACATTGTCGTTGCACCCACACCGCAAGGACTAATGATCTCCTCGGACGACACCGAAGCGCTCAACGCGGTGCACGCACTAGTTGAGGCCTTTGCTTCCAGCGAAGTCGCCAGCGGCCCGCGCTTCAACCTGTTCTATTTGAAGCATGTCGAAGCCGAAACGGCCCAGACCCTGTTGACCAGCATTCTGACCGGACTCACGGCCACCCCGCCTCCCACAATTTCGTCGGCCGCGACCAACGGGTCGACTGAAACGCGGACCGGCCCCGTGAGTCTCCAACCCAGTAGCAGTTCCGCCCTGGGAATCGGAATGCCCCACATGGTCGCCGACAAGCGTCTGAATGCGATCTTCGTCCATGGCGAGCCGACGGAGGTGGCGATGGTCAAGCAATTGCTCGAGGTTATCGACATCGAAAGTGGACCGGAGGAAGTGTTGACGTTTCCGAAACCGCGCTTCATTCCGGTCTTCAACACGGACGCCGAGAATGTCGCCAAGGTGATCCGCGAAGTCTATTCCAACCGGATCATCAAGGAAGATTCTCGCTCACGCGACAACAATCAAGACCGCGGTCGAGGCGGATTCCCGTTCCCCTTCTTTGGGCGCGGACGAGGCGGCGACCGGGGAGGCGATGATCGTGGTAGCACCGCACCGCAAGCGACCGGCGACCTGCCAATGATGACCGTGGGGGTTGATGTCGAAACCAACTCGCTGGTGATTTCAGCTCCCGGTCCGCTGCTGTCGGAAGTCGAAAGCGTTGTCCGCGAACTCGATCGGCGAGCGGCCGCCAAGCCTCCGGAGAGCATCGCGGTCTTCAATCTCAAACGCACCGAACCCTACGTGATTCGTGATACACTGGTCAATCTCCTGGGCGACCAGGTCGAAGTGTCAGATACTTCGAGCACGGACAATCGAAGCAGGACGAGCAGCCGCCCCAGTACCGGTCCCGGCACCAGCACCGCGGTACCGTTCACGCGTCAACCCGGTGGCGGCGGGGGATCGGCGGTTGATATTTTCAGTCGTATGCGGCAAATGCAAACTCAACGTGGGCAATCCGGCAATCGCGATTTCCGTGGCGGAACGGGCCGAGGTGGATTCCCCACGCGTGGAGGCGACCGGGGCGGTCGCGACCGAGGCGGCCGATAAGGTTCGTAGAGACATAAAGGAGCGGGTGAGATGAATCGACTTGCAACCATTTGCCTGATGTCGCTCGTCACGTTGCTCATACTCAGCCTGCCGCTGCTCGCACAACGCGGCGGCGGCGATCGAGGCGGTCGAGGACGAGGTGGCGACCGGGGGAGAGGCGGCGGGGACTTTCGAGCACGGATTCTCGAGAGGATCGATCAAAACGGAAACGGTGTCATTGAACCGAACGAAGCTCAAGGGCGCGCTGCAGACTTCGTCGCTCGCATGGCCAGAGATGCCGGCATGCAACCCGGCCAACCGCTGCCAATTAGCCGGCTCACGGGTTCCGACGGAGGCAATCGATCGAACGAACGGCGCGGGGACCAGGATAACAACCGAAAGCAAAATGAATCTGAGGAAGACGAGTACCCGACGGTGCCTCGGTTCGGCGATGAATCGATCGCCGGCTTCGGTCTCAGTCCACTCACCTTGGCCGGTAAGATTGTCGATCTCGAAAAGAAATACGATCGGCGCACGATCGAAAACGTCGAGCGAACTCTAAGTCGCTACGACAAGAACAAGAACGGGATTCTCGATCACAGTGAATGGTCAGCCGTCCCCTGGCGATCCGACCCCCGTGAGTCAGATCTGGATAAGGACGGAATGCTGACCAAAGCGGAAATGGTCGAGCGTTTTAGTAAACGCGATCAAGACGAGCGGCGCGATCGAGGACGTGGTGGTGGTGGTGGTGACGAGCGGTCTCGCCGCGGGGGCGGCGATCGCGAAGGAGGAGGACGCGAGCGGGGACGCGGACGCGGCGGTTTCGACCCAACCATGTGGCTGTCGCGAATGGATCGCAACGGTGACGGCAAAATCGGACCGGATGAGGTAGACGAGCGAGCTCGTGGCTGGATTCAGCAACGCTTTCAAATCGACATGAGCAAGCCCGTTGCGCTGGACGACATTCGGCGACGATTCCAAGCCGGTCGTGAAGGGCGGGATGGATCATCTCGAGACCGTCGCCGTGGGACCCAGGAAGTCGCCGCCAACACGCCGAAGGAATCATACAAGGTGGACGGCAGCAGTCGCCTCAAAGGACGGCTCTCCTATCGCTCGCAAGGACGGGCGCTACCGAGTCAGCTTCCCGACTGGTGGGACGACCGCGACGAGGACGCTGACGGTCAAGTTACCTTGCGTGAATTCGCCGACCAGCGTAACTCCAACTCCATTCAGGAATTCAAAGACTACGACCTCAACAACGACGGCCTGATCACCACAAACGAGGCGGTCACTATCGAGGCAGATTAGCGATCGAGGCAGACTAGCGCGGGGTTTTGGGATCGAGAAACTTCAGGGCAGAATTAAGGGACGATTTGATGATCAAGCGAACATTCATAACGCTGACGCTGATGGCCATGGTCATGTTATTGGTTGCGACTTCGGTTGCCCAAGCACAGCGCGGGGGAGGCCGCCGAGGCTTCGGTGGTGGTTTTGGCGGCTTCGGTGACAACGGCCCGATCAGCCTGGTCGGCCGCGACGACGTACGACAAGAACTTGACTTGACGGACAAGCAGATTAGCGAGATCGAGGAGTTGGCCGAAGGCGCGCGAGACAGTCGGCGCGAGATGTTCAGCAGCTTCCAAGGCCTCCGTGAGGCATCTCGTGAAGAGCGCGAACAGATGTTTGCCCGCATGAGGGAGCAAGGTGCGAAGATCCAAAGTGAGCAGCGCGCGAAAGTTGAGAAAGTGCTGAACTCGGACCAACGCAAGCGGTTCGCTCAGTTGGAATTCCAGTTCAACATGCAACGCGGATCCGTTCCCGGTGCCCTCGCCGCAGCAGGCATCGATCTTAGCGATTCGGATCGACAAAGTCTGAACGAGACGCGTGAAGAAGTGAATCGCCGCGTCGAGGAGGAAATCGCTAAGATCCGGCGCGATGCCCAAAACGAAATCCTCTCGACGATCGTCAGCAAGCAGCAAATGGAGAAGATGGCGGGCGAACCCTTTGAGTTTGCGTCCCGTGAGAGACGCGGAGAACGGGGCGGCGGTCCAGGTCGAGAAGAACGAGCCCGGCGACGACCTGCCGAAGACGATGATGATTCCGAGGACGGTGACACGCGTAGTCGACGCCGACGCCGCCGTTAGACTCTGGGCTATCTGCCTTGGCAAAGTCCCACCGGGACGACCCTAGCGAAGCCCAGGGCAAGGCGACGCGTCCAGCGGCGGCGCTGCCCTGGGAAGCCCGGCCCCGAAAATATCATCAACACACAACACGACACAAAGTCCCATCGGGACGGCATGAAAGCGGCCGTGTCGTCCCGTTGGGACTCTCGCGACTTGGTGGTGATGGATTGTTCTAATGGGTTGGTGTCACGTTGTTCCCAGGGCAGCGCCGCCGCTGGACGCGGCGACTCGCCCTGGGCTTCGCTAGGGTCGTCCCACCGGGACTCTGCTCGTTCATGGCTTCGCGGCCCGCAGCTCGACGTAACCACAGCGCTGGCAAACGTTGGCGGTGAGCAATCCGGGGGTCTCGGAGTCTTTGTCAGGCTCAACCGTTACCTGCAGCCGACCTCCCGCGATGACGTGGATCCGAGCGTTGGGAACGAGCTCGTCCAACGCGCACTTGGGACAACTCAGCTTGGCACAAGCCAGTTCTGCTTGGATCGGCGGCTGCGATATTGGCTCCGGTTCACTCGTCTCGGCGTCATCGTGCGAGCTACGCGGATGTTGACACTTCCAACAGATCATGAAGTGCACTGGGACTTGCGCTGAGCAATGCGCACAGTGCCACTGCTTCTGCGACGATGAGGCACTCTCAACAACCTCGTCAACTTCGATGGCTTCATCATCCACCTCGGCGATCGGAACCGACTCAGCCATCACGAATGACTCCTCAACGGAATCTGGCACTTCGTCGATAATACTGCCGCACTTTCGACAGATACGCGAACCATCTGTCACGATCTCGTCGCACTTTAGGCACTTGAACATCAGTATGTCCCAGAATACAGATTTACCCGACCCCTCCCAGCGCGCGACTTCATCTTGCCAGTTATTTGACTTGGCTCGGAAGGCCATGTATTGCCTTCTCGAAGTTGTGCAGGGCATGTTTGAGCTGTCGGTGTTCATCAGGCTCCAGCGTCTGTTCTCCAAATCGCACTCGGTAATGAGCGAGAGCTAGTCGACGCGGCACGCCAGCGACGTGAACCAGCGGCGAAATCTCGGCCAATTGTCCCCCCACCGCCTCCGCAAATTCCGACGGAGTCTGTTGAGGACGTCGTCGATAGCCATTCTTGGCAAGAACTCGTTCCAACTGATCGTATAAATCCAGCCTTGGACCCTGACGAGCCAACTTTTCGAACGGACGTCGGACAATTGATCGGATCGCCACGACCGTGTTCCAGAAGACTCGGCGCAGCAAGACCAATCCCGCTATGACTCCGCCAATTACGAACGCCGATTGCCAATAGGCATGCTGTCCCTGTTGCAGCCACAATTGCCATTGCCGCAATCTTTCCTGCCAGACATCGGGACTGAACAAGGTCATAACGACCTCGCGAGTATTCCTCACGAGTGGCCCATAGACCGCCTGTTGCTGGCGACTTGAGTTCAAACCAAGGATGTAGTCATCCCATAAGACTTGGCAGTAGTCGAAGAATTCGCGCATCGTCGTGAGCAGCGGAAAACGATCGTCTGACGAGACGACATCCATTCCGCTTGGCGTCGGATCCAACCGTAACCAAACACCGCGCCGCACATCCTCGACGGGATCAATTTCGTCTTCCGGAATCTCATCTTGAGTCAGATAGGCTTCGACCCAAGCATGTGCATGAAGTTGACGAACAATATAGTAATTCCCGACCGTGTTCAATTCGCCACCCTTGTATCCGACCACCATGCGTGCCGGAATCTGTTGAGTTTTCAACATCAAGGTCAGAGCACTTGCAAAGTATTCGCAATGCCCGGTGCGATGATTGGCAACAAAGTCTTCGACTGGATCCAACTGCCTGTTGCGTTTTTTGTTGACGTCCAGCGAATAGGAATAGCGGCCAGATATCCGAAAATGGTTCTCAAGTGCCTTGGCTCTCTCGAACGCGCCGGCATTCGTCAAGTTTTGTTCGGCAAGGTATTCTTCGGCTGCCTCGGTCACCCTCGGATACCGATCCATCCAACCCTCTCGATCCAGCACGGTCCCGACCGGATCACCCAGAATCCGCGACAGAGGTTGCAGCACGGGGATCAGATCTTTCTGCCAGCCGTTTCGAAATCCAGTGGTCCCCAACGTGTAGCGATACGTGCCGCCCTTGGTCTCACGCTCTTCGCCGATTGTCAGCTGTCGTGTGTGCTGATTCAGCCTCAATCCGTCTGGCGTGCCGGCTGTCGGAAAACAGGGAGCCACGTTGAACAATACCGAGTGAGAGCCTGGTTGGAGCGTAATCCGCTGCAGCACGACCTGCCATTGGTCCTGCGGAGAGAAATTCTGATTCACGAACGGTTGACTATAGCGATCGGCACGAAACTGCGTCCATCGTCCGCTTCCCTTGTATGCGGACAGGGCTGTGCCACGAAAGTACGGTTCGTTATCAATCTGGTACGGCGTCCCCGCCTGTGACGTGAATTCGACTCGCATGACCTGCTCGGCACTCTCAAGAATTCGCGAGATGTCATCCAGTTCGACTTCCTCAGTAAAACCAGTTGTGGTCGTCTGCTGCTGAGGACTCTGCCACACCGTGGTGTTGTATCTCGGAATGGCGAAGAAGACGATGATCGTCAGTAACACCGTGACGAGAATCATGGTGCTCATCCGTCGAACAAACGGACGATTCAGAATTCGTGAAACCGGATCGACCTCGTCCACCACCACCAAACGCTCGCCGGCACTCTCGTGCCTGGCTGACGCTTTGGCCTGTTGATCTTTTGCCATCAGGAATGGCCGCGTCTGCCGATGCACAAAGAACAGCGTCAGCGATGCGAAGGCGACCAACACGTAGACCGCCAACAAGAGACCGAACAAGAGCCCTAAGTTAAGTGCCGCCGCGACAATGATCTGCAGCAAGCTGAGAGCCATCAGCGACCAATAGGTACGATCTTCTTTCTTCTGAAACAGCAGGATGACCTGCAGGTAGATGAGGATATTTGCCACGTTCAACAGCTGACTCTCGTCCCGACTCACGATCTGAAAGACGAGCACCACACAGGCTACCAGTGACGCCGCCGAGGACGCGTTTTGACTCAGCTGCAGATACCCCTTCAAGTCCGTTATCAAAAAAGAGATCATGGCAGCGGCAAGAGCGACGATCGCGTAGCTCAGATTCTGCTGACCCATGGAAAGCAAAAGCGTGCTCAGCACCACCATCGTGGCAACCGAAATCTGTAGCAGCAGCTCAACTTGAACTGGTGCTTTCGACTGTTCAACGGTGATTGACTGTTGCATG
>CAJHYQ010001226.1_pt1 | contig 33325 bp, 30 predicted proteins | sample 9198721 | NCBI WGS metagenome assembly CAJHYQ01 (sample SAMEA7708357, study PRJEB35096) | sediment metagenome | biome: marine neritic benthic zone biome [ENVO:01000025]; feature: sediment [ENVO:00002007]; material: shallow marine sediment [ENVO:03000034] sea grass bed [ENVO_01000059] ... | reverse complement strand
TCTCGGCTCGCTCAAGGTTCGCGTACTCCAGGTTCATGCCGTCCAGATTGACGCCGTCCACCAGCGCAATGCCCTCTGTCCCGGGAATTAGCTCTCCATTGTCCCAACGGTAGATGTCGGCACGCGAGGCGGACGCGGAAAAGTACATCGCCGCGATGAGAATTGATTGACAAGCGGCGAAGTCAAGACGGCGAGCGGCAAACATGGGAATCCTCCTTCGCCGCCGAGCATCAAGACCGAAGAGGACTTTCCCTGCAAATAACGGACCGCGCTACAATTCAACGGGACAGCGAGTGTCGTCAAAGCGGGAAGGTGACGGGGTGTGCCGTACGTCACGGTGAGTGCCTATGTGGCAGGCTAACCGCACGCGGCAAGTGTCGAGCTCAAGCGCTCATGAGAGTTGAAAAAGGCCGGCCGGCTTCGACACCGACCGGCCTTGCAGCGCGATGCATCCCGAGGCGACCTTCCAGTTTTCCAGATTTCCGTGAAAGGTTCCGCAACGCCCTGGGTACCTGCCTTCAGACGGGACAAATCACCCTTTCTGAAAGGCGGGAATCATGCGTACGAGCAAGAAACTGGCGGTTGAGAGTCTGGAGCGTCGAGAAGTGTTTACGGCAGTACCGGGAGTCGAGGGATTCGTCGATGTTTCCGACCCACAAATGCCGCAACATTTCGATGGTTCTGACGTGGGTCAAGAGATCATACTATGCGATAACTCGAATCCCGTCAGATCGATCTCTCGTGCGAACGCAAAGTTCCTGGCCGATTCCACCTGGGCCGATTCCACCTTTCAGGATATCGTTGTCACGAAAGAATCCGACGCGAGTCTCCGGACGGCGGAGCCTGAAGAGCCATCGGTCTACCGAGTGTTGTTTCAGGCTAAACAGGACGCAGTCGATCAACTGTTTGCTGAGCAAGACCCCACTGCTGCGTAGCAAAGCAATTATGGCAACTCATTCTAAGGCCGTCGCGGTCGCAATTTGACAGCGATCGAAAAAGACCGGCCGGGCTTCGACTCCCGACCGGCGTGACCCCTGGTGTCTAGAAAGGCTTTACCGATAGGTGACAAGGTAACGTCATCGTCGCGGCCAACCATGATCCCGCAATGCATCTTGATTTGGCGTAGAACGTGCGCAGGCACCAATTACGTATTGAAAGCTTGCGCCTTGTTCCCATCGTTGTCCTTGGCCATTAGCCCGTCAACCGCAATCTGAATCCCAAGCGGCACCGCTGCAGCTACGTAGTGGCCCGACTGGAACGCCAACACGAGATCAGACGAGTCGAAGTCACCGTCCTGGTTCCAGTCACCTTCTTCAAAGGTAGCGTTGCCGTCGATGCCGTCGTCGTACTTGTCCGCTTGGAGGACCTTCACCAGATCGCCCGAGTCAAACACGCCATCACCGTTGGAGTCGCCGATGAGCGGCGGATCAGCGACGGGAATCGTTCTGTTCAGAAACTCCTCCACGTTCGTGTAACCATCGCAGTCCACATCCTGTGCACCGTCCACCGGGTCATTGGGATTGAGTCCATACAGCATCTCCCAATCGTCGGGCGCTCCATCGTGGTCGCTGTCCACTGGCGGCGGGGACCCGGAGTCCAGCGTAGGCCAGCCACGGACCTGCGCCGGATCGTCGATGATTTGGCCCGTACCGTTGATGACGTCACGGATGACCCGTTGATCGACGACGTCCCTGGCTGGCAGAATTGCACCGGCTTCGGCCAACACGCGATCAAACGCAACTTGTGCGGAGGTCGTCGTTACCATCGGCGCCGGATGTCGGGAGGTTGATTGATCGGCGCGACGCAAGGCGTCACCGCCTGAACGGCCGACCATTTTCCAGTCATCGGCGCAGCCCGCTGGACAGGTTGGCCCGTAATTCCCTTCGATATAGATAGAACGATTGGTATCGCCGCTGAAGGCCATCACTTCGGGCGTTTCGTCATCGATGTATCCGCTGCTATTCGGGCCAAGTTTGTAATAATTGCCTACAATGTTCGCCTTGACGAAATCCTTGACCTCGGTCGCACGTCCGCCCCAGTTGTAAATGACGTTGTTTACGACATCCACCATCTGAACTCCATTCGCATTGTCACTGCTTCCGATGCGCGGATTTCGAGCATCGTTGTGCGCGAAGAGATTGTGGTGAATGGACAGGTTCGTTGAGCCGGAAAATAGCGCACCCTTGCTGTGCGCACCTTCAGAATGCGTGCTGTTATGTAGTCCCTCCGTCAACAGGTTCCATTGGAAGGTTATGCTTTTGGATCCGTTCGTCGCAGCCGCATTTTCATCGGTTGACCAAGAGAAGGAATTGTGATCCAGGATAACGTTTTCGGCGCCGAGCAACTGTACTGCATCTTCATTAGCTGTGGGGCCGGTCCGGATCCGTAGATATCGGACGATGACGTCGTGTGTCCGGATGCGCAGCTCATGTCCCTTTAAAGTGATTCCACCCCCAGGCGCACTTTGGCCGGCAATGGTGATAAACGGATTGTCGATCTTCAATGACTTCTGAAGCTCGATGGTGCCGGCCACGCGGAAGACGATAATCCGTGCCCCTTCCGCCGCGACTGCGGCTCGCAAACTACCGGGTCCGCTATCGTTCAGATTGGTGACTTCGATCAGCCGACCGCCGCGACCGCCAATTGTATTTGCCCCGAACCCCTCGGCCCCAGGAAATGCGGGCGCTGGGACGATCGAGGAACACAGCAGGGTCCGGTTCTCGAGCGACTCAAAAGACAAGCTACGGTGCAAACGACGCATGCGCGAGGTCCCCTTCCCTGCCGATGTTGACACGCCATTGTTAAGCCTCCGGCCAACCGGTGGTCGAACCCAGATGACGGCGATGTGGCACGTGGTCCGAGATCGCGGAAGCTAGTGGAACTACTCTTATAAATGACAGTCGAGTGCGCAAAAGTCTAGGGAACCAAAGGGGGAGCAGTGGAAATGCAGACGTGCCAGAGCCCAATGCGTAGCCATTCGTCGTGGAAAACAACCGGGCGCTGCCAGGTTGACGACCGGGACGTCCCTGCGATCTGCCCTCCTGGCGACGACGGTGCACGTTCTACCTGCTGGAATAACCAAGCTGGATCGAGCTGGTCGTTGCGGCGGCCGATCCGCTGTGTAGAGCCGTCCATCGCGCGCGTCCCCAGCGCGACCCAATGTATGCCCTTGCTTGCGAAGGCTTCAAAGATCTAATACTTGCCAAGCGCTTCGGTATCACATGTTGTGCAGTTGTCCACCCGAGCGACACGCCTTTGGTCTGCGCAACCCTCGGGCAGACACTCACTCCTGTTGAAACGGAAAGATTGTGACGACGGCTCCCGCTCCCTCAAGTTCGCCGCCAAGTGTCAATCGCCCTGACCGCGTTCGCTTCCGCACGAGCCAGCTGGCTGCGAAAATTGCCGTGTCTGTTGTGGCGATTGTCTTTGCAGCTCTCGCCGCCGAGGTCTTTCTGCGAATGTTCGTTGAACAGGAAACAAAGCGACTCGCGGTCTACGACGACGAACTCGGCTGGAGAGGTCGGCCGCATGGTCAAGGCGTCTACATCCGTCGGAAGGATGATATTCGAGTCCCGTTCGCCTACAACAATCATGGTTTTCGCGACGAGAATATCACACCCAAGTTGCCCGACGCGCACCGGATTCTCATGCTTGGCGACTCATTCCTGGAAAACCTCGAGGTCCGATTTCAAGACGTTTTCCACGAACGACTCGAGGAGCACCTTGACCAAGTCGTTGACAGCCGGACTGACATCGTCGCCCTGGGATCGCAGGGCTACTCGAACGCACAGGAGCTACTTGCATTCCGCCGTTTCAAGGATGTCGTGAATGCCGATATCGTTCTGAGCATCTTCTATAGTGGCAATGACTTTCGAGATAATTCCAACAAGCGGTTTGCGTACCTCGATGACGACGGAACACTAATCTTCCCTCGGAACACCGATCCTGTATGGAAAGTGCGCACGAAGCAGTTCCAAAGACGGCTCTATGAAAGTTCGCATTTGGTGTTCTTGCTCAAGAATCGTTTTGAGTCGTGGAGCAAGGTCAAGCTGAGTGATCCCTCCAAGGCGACCGGCAGCAAGAAAGATGACGATTATCAAAGCGCGATAACTCTCCGATTGCTCGGCCAGACCAAGGCGGAAGTCGAAGCAACTGGTGCGGAATATGCAATCATCTTGATGCCCAGCCGCGAAGAACTTCGCGAGGGCGACTTGTCCAAAATTGAGTTGGTTGCGGCTTTCTGCAATTCGCATTCCATCCCATACCTCGATCTGGCCCAAGTACTGCAAGTCAGCGATTACTTCCAAACCGACATTCACCTCACACCCGAGGGGCACAGACGGGTCGCGAAGGAGCTATTCGACTTTCTTGTCGAGGCGTTTGGCCACTATCCATGGGCCAATCCGCCCTGAACAAGACCGGCGTCCAGCCGAAATGAAAAGTTCCGCTACTCAGGCAGTTCACGCTGAACTTGGATCCGATCAATCTGTGGGGGTGTCCATTGCACATTCTCTTGAATCACCGGACCCTCAGATCGACCGTCGTGGGCCAGCACCAGGTGACGGCGCTTGATGCGTTCCGTCGGCGACCAGGTGCGTTGAATCTTCGCGCACTCGTGACGAATCGTCTGTGGAGATGGCAAATAGAATCTGCCTTCACGGATATCGGAGCCGTTAGGTTCCAGGGACCCCAATAACGCGGCATTCTTGCCGTTGTACCGAGTTCGCCTCCTGTACAGGTGCTCGTTTCTCATTTCCGTGTCCTCTCAAATGAATTGGACAGCTCAGTTGAACGACACACGACGTCGCCCCACCCTTAACTCGTAACGTCGGACAGGGGCTGGAAGATGCCCAGTCCGTTCTCCGTCATCAGATGATCATGAGGCGGAGATTGCTCGAGCGAACTCTCGCTCAACAACCTTCGACGGTATCTCCTTGAGAACCTGACTGGCCAACGTTCGGCACATCTGGCAGGAACTCAAGATTCGGCGCAGCGCAACTTGCTCTTGTTCGCTCAGGGCGTCCATTTCCAGAAGCGCCAGATCATTTTCGTCCAGGTGCGTGTGGGCAGCGCCTTCCGATTCGGTCGCCCGCAGAATGAATCGAGTGATCGGATGTGCCGACCGCGATGTCGGATTGGTCATCTTTCATCTCCCATATACAGTTCTTGTCAACTATCGCTCGCAACGCCTGATGCTGTCGGCCAAGTAGTTTCCCAACATAGACCAAGTCTTAGGCGATACTGTTGATATCCAGTCGATACAGTCTTCATACTCCGCCTGCCGACCATAGGTTTCGGCAAGCTGCCAGAACCTATCCGCGACTTGGCGGCAAGTGCGTTGGCAATTCCGTGTGATCGTGCTCTTATGTACCCCCCATAGCCGAGCGAGTTGCTGTCGTGGAACACCATCGAGCAGATTCATGCGCAACATGAGCGCACTGTCTGGGTCAAGAACTTCCGCAGACCGCTCAAAAACGGGCCTTAGGACATTCAGACATTCATATGCCTCAGCAGATTCACACGGAAGCTGTGTCGGGGTAACGTCGTGCAACGCCACGTCGCTTCGTAACTTGCTTTGTCGACGTAAGCGGCTACGCCACTGGTTGTAAATGACTCGCTGCAGCCAGTTCTTTAGAGGTGTATGACCGGCAAATGAGGCGAGCTTCGGCGGAGTCTTGTTATCCTGGGGAATCATGAGCTCGGCTTCGAATCCTTCAAGATCCTGTTGAGCCCGAACGCCACCGGCACGCCTTGCCGCGGCAGCGATGTCACCCGAAAACTCGTCGAGGAACCGTTCTGTCGCTGCCTGATCCATCTGACAAACACCTTCAACCAGTGAGATCTCACGTAAAATGTCCGAATGGAAACGGCCATAGGCCAATTCGCCGTCCTGTATCAGCTCGACGATGCTTTCCAGTGGTTTGAACTCGTTTTGGCAATGTCGCCACCAATGGTACTGAAGCACTGCCGCTAACCGCGATTCGTATTTCTCAACTCCCTCAGGGCCATGTCGATCAGGCACCGCGTGCCACTCTCTCGCGTAGTGCCGAACTAACAGTTTGCTCCATGAACGGACCAGACCCACCGGATCACGGCAATACCGTTTCGGAAGTGAAACGAGCCAGTTACCCGATCCATCGCGATCCGAAATCATCCAAGGCTCCCGCAAAGATGTGTGTCGAAGTAGGGTCCCCTTGTCTGCGAACGTTCCGCCGCAAACCAAATATCGAACGCTGCTATTTCCTGGATCGCTCGGACGCTTGAATCTCGCCGCTCGTTGGAACAAAAAGGCGGAGTTCATGCAGTCTGATCATGGAACTCAACACCACAAAGTATGCGACCGGTTAGGAATGCGAGATAGGGGCGACGTGGGTGCGCAATGCGGTGTGGTTGATGTAAACGATGAGCCTTGAAAATGAAGGGCTCAGTCGTTTCGATGTTGAAGGTGCGCCCAAGTGAGTCAGAACTCAACCCTTGACTTTACACCCTCAGCCACAACGACTTACTCGGGGCGCATGAATTCTCCGGAAGCCAGCCAATTCGGCGTTAGGACCGTCCAAAAGTCTGTCGCCAGTTGGCCACGAAGATAGTCATAGGGCAGCCAACCATACCCGTCCTCACCCCAGGATTTGCCCCACGAATTGCGAATCAGCAACGCTCCTCTCGAAGAGAAAAAGGACAAGCCATCGTCATAACCTACCGCCACCACCGACTGCCCGCCGCGGGCGGAGTCATAAGCCGTGGGAAACCTGATTTCGGATCCAGAGGAAATCGATGTACATACGGTGAATCCGAAAACGCACGGAAAGCCGGCAGCCAGGAACGAGCGGATATTGTTCAAGGTCATTTCGGCATCGCCACGATCCAACCGCACATAGCGCATCGTGGCGAACTTTTCCGCGCAATGATAGAGATAGGCGTCCGGTTCTTCGTCAAGCTTGTCGATGTCGTAGGGCCAATCCTTTTCGGGTACCACACCGAGTTTGGCGATTGACTTCAAGGTTGCGCGCAGTGACGTCCCGGTATCACCGAACCAGCCGAGCCGTCGTCGGCTCGTTTTGTAGGTAAACAGCCGAGAGGGCTCAATCAGCCGTCCGTGGGCGCGCCGCACGTAGTATTGAATCAAGCCGAGACAGGCGCAGGTCGCGCTAGTGCTTAGCCTGCCCTGGTCCGTGGTCTCCGGAAAATACTCTCTTAGGTCGACTCGTTGTGGTCGGGCTCCTTCCTGGCGAGAGGGAACGTCGACGAGAAGTTTGACAACGGCCTGGTCATGCAGACTCATGTCACGGTGGTCCGGAATATCGCGCCTCCAGCCGAGCGACCATGTTTGTGTGGTGAGTGATTCCATCCTGTTGCTTTACGCCTCCGGAATTGGGAATGACATTTTCGTTTGGACTTGGTCTAGCCATGTTGTACATCGATCACATAACGAAAGCCTGAATTGACTGACACCCAATGCAAAGCACCATCACCAACAAATCCCCTCATACTTGCCTCGACATTCTCCGTTCACACGATAAGAACCCGCTAGATCAATCATAATCTGGTTCTGTCTGATCAATTCGGGAACGCGGCGAAATGCGGCGCTGTTGTTCGTAACAACCAAGACGTCGGAGTTTGAAATAACTTCGTCCACCGTCGAGCGCATCAGCGACATGATGTGAGGGAGTTGCTGCTCAAGATATGTTTTGTTGGTACCAATCAGTTCTTGGGGGACGACATTTTCGTCGTAAACACTGACATCATATCCTCGGCCAACAAGTGACTCGACGAGCGGGACAATCGGGCTCTCACGGACATCGTCTGTATTTGCCTTGAAACTCAAGCCGAACACTCCCACCTTCTTGCGGCCGGTTTCCTCGACCAGCCGAATCCCCCGTTCGATTTGACGCAAATTGCTGGTCAATGTCGCCTCGAGAAGCGGTGCTTCCAAATCCAGCCGACGAGCTTCGTAGACGAGGGCCCGTAGATCTTTCGGCAAACAGGAACCGCCGAAGGCAAATCCGGGTTGAAGATAGGCGGGTGAAATGTTCAGTTGCGTGTCGCGACAGAAGATGTCCATCACATCGCGGCCATCGATGCCATGCGCTTTACAGTGATTTCCAATCTCATTGGCGAAGACGACCTTGACTCCATGAAATGCATTGCAGACGTATTTGACCATCTCCGCCGTCTCGATCGATGTTCGGACAACGGGCGCGTCGATGCCGCTGTACATCTTCTCAAGTACGTCACCGCTGCGTTCATCGAACTCTCCAATCACGATCTGGCTTGGATGATCGTAATCCTTGATGGCGCTTCCCTCACGCAGAAACTCGGGATTCATGCAAACGCCAAAATCCCGGCCAGCGCGACGCCCTGAGCTCTTCTCGAGAATTGAAATGAGATTGTTGCGAACCGTCCGCGGCAACACAGTGCTGCGCACAACGACGACATGGTAATCATCCCGATCAGCCAGTGCGGAACCGATCTCGCGGCAGACGTTTTCCACGTACCGCAGGGTCAGGCTGCCATTCCCATTGCTTGGGGTCCCGACACAGATCAAGCTGAGATCGCCATCCAACACGGCCATCTGTCCGTCTGTCGTGGCTGACAGCTTTCGATCCGACACGGCCGCGGCGATCAGTTGACCGAGCCCCGGTTCAACAATCGGTGATCGACCAGCGGCCACCAGGTCGACTTTGTGTGGCTGCGTATCGACTCCCAGTACGTCATGGCCATCGCGTGCGAGGCAAGCAGCAGTCACACAGCCCACGTATCCAAGCCCAAAGACATTTGCGCGCATCTCTAATCTCGATTCTAAAGAACTGTTTTCCACGCCGCCGTTCAGACTCTTCGAGCGAGCCAACGGGGAATATACCGGCGTACTTTGTTGAACACGACGCCAAGAATCGTCGCCCCCGCTTGAAGGAGTTCCTCTTTCATGGCCTCTACAACGTCTAACCGTTCCTTCTCGGCCTCCACCACCAACAACACACCCTCCACGGTGCTTGACAGCGGAAGGGCGTTAGCAGAATCAGCCGCCGAACCCAAATCGACAATAATCCATTCAAAGTTGTGTTTGACCGTGGCCAGGAATTCCTGCATGATCGCCGAATCATGGGACACTTGCCGACCGGCGCCGCTGGGCAAAACCCAAACATTTTCCACCGGCGACTCTTGCATACAGTCATGTGGCGACACGCGTTGCCCCAACACGTCCACGAGCCCCGGGGACAACTCGACGCAAAAGTCGCGGTGGACGGACGGTCGTTCGACGTTGGCGTCAATAAGTAAGACGCGTCCGGTCGAACTGCGGCCAGCCTGAATCGCAAGGTTTGCCGCGATGGTCGTGGCGCCATTGGACCGCGAGCAACTGATGACTCCCACGGTCTGCAAGGCGTCGCTTGAATCCGCCGCCAATTTGAGGCGTCGGAGTAACGACTCATACTCCTTGTGAAAGGGTCCCAGAGTTCGCCGCGGTATGGCCTTTGGATTCGGTACAAGCGTCGATTGTGTCATCGCTTTCTGATCGCCTCATGCAAAAGACTGTGTTCCTGTCTACGCCCGTAGGGTACGGCCAGGAGCACTGGCAAGCCCAACAGTGAACGCGCCTGTTCGGGTGTTTTAATGCTGCGGTCGAGGTGCTCAGCAGAAAACGCGATCCCCAGTCCGCCCATCAATCCGAAGACCATCGCCATCGCGAGGGCCATACGTTTGCCGGAGCTCTCAGGGCCGACGGGGCGCGTCGCCGGCTGAACGACATTGATGCTGGAAATCCGATCGACCGCGAGGGCATCGTCAATCCGCGTTTGTTCAGCACTCTCGGCGTATTTCCGATAGCTTGAGTCCAACAAATCGACCTTCCGCTGCAGTTCGGCGATCTGTATCGCATGTGCATTGACGGCCAACCGGTTCGTCTGTAGTTCCTCTAGCTGACGGGCAAGTGAGGCGTGGTTAGCACGAAGAGACGACGCAGCGGCCTTCTCAACGAGCAAGTTTACTTCCACCTCTTTTCGAACTGGATTCAATGCTTTGAATGTGTGAGTCCGCTCGCGGGGCTGAGTCGCCATGATCTCTTCCAACTGCTCGCGCTGTTTTCGTACAGCCGTCACGAGTGGGTAGTGGTCAGCATATTGCGTCTTCAGATCTTCTTCAGCCAGTTTGAGCTCGGACAGTCGCTGGAGCATTCCCTGAGTCGCCGAATCGGGCAGTCCGCTCAGAGTCTGCGTGAGCACGGTCGGTTCGAGTGAGGCGATCGTTGCCTCGAGGTCGGAGAGCTTCGCTTCGGAAGCGGCAAGTGCCACGTTATTCTGCAGGACTTGATCCTCGACAAACCTAATCCTCGCTTCCAGGCTCGATTGTTTCCCCTCGATCGTCAGCATCCCGAAGTGATCCTTCGCCTGACGCAACTTTTGCTCCGCCTCCATCAATCGCGCGTGCAGCAACGAAGATTGTTCGGCGAAGAATTCATGCGAGCCGCGAGTGCGGTTGATGCGCATGTATTCGTCCACGAATACCTCGGTCAACACAGATACGGATTGCTGCGCCGCATCAGCCGAACCGCCGTTGGCCGAAATTGTCACGATGTTAGAAAGCTTGGGCGAAGTAATTTGAATCGAACTCTGCAGCTTTTGGATCGCAATCTCACGCTCATTGCTGTTGAGTTTCGTCGCGGGACCAGCGGCGGCTGGGGACGACTCACTGTCAGCAACCAGAGTGGCCATGTGCCCCCATCCTCCTCGCAGCCATTCGGGCCAGCCAGCCAAAGTCGACTCTTGGGGTTCCTCCGAATTGCCAGTTTCTTTGGAGTTGTTCAGGATCGCGCCGGTCCCCAGGCGATCAACAACCCGTTCGACCACGACTCGGCTATTCAGGATCTCCATCGCCGAATTGAGTTCGCGTTCTGGCGACTTTGCCACCCTGACTGTTTCGCCCGTCGTCGCGGTGGGATCTAAGGCCACCGTTTCGCGGCCGATCCCCACAAAAAGCTTTGCCTGCGACTGATAGACAGACGGCGCGGACATGACGCGCTGAGCCACGATGATCACCGTGAGGGTGACAGAGAGAAGGATCTTTCGCCGGTGCCGAAACACAACCCGCAGCACTTCCCGCAGCCAAAAAAGCGGGTCACTTGCATGTGGATCTGAACGGTTGAAAATCATAAAGGAATCTCTCGCTTGACTGGATTGCCCGTTGCCGCGAATTTATCGCGACTTGAGACGTGGCGCCAACGTACGCTCTAGGTGCGCTGCAGGTAAGGTATGGTGCCACGGAGATGAGTGGCTTATCGGACGTTCACGGGACCACGATTTCACCCGCGCCGTGCCGATCTCACCCCCCATGGAAAGCCCCCGGGCATCCGAACAACACGATACTCGTCGCCTTGATCGCCAGAGTTGCATCCGGAGCGTTCTCAGATCCATGACGCATTTGCAGCGAAAGCGAATGAAGTCGTCAATTAACGCTGGACAGACCACTAGCCAATCTGATGGCCGAGTGAGGACGGCGAAACGCAGGCCAAACGAGAGTCATTCATCAGCTCCCAACGGACCGCTTCGCCGGTGCCATCGCCCATGAATCGAATTAGGCGGTGGACCTGTTTTCGATTCAAGCTCTTGATCGTGTTGCGGAGACGCTCTTTGGGTGCTGCCTCCGGCTGAGGAATCAAGGGATCGTGAATCCGCGGCGGCCAACCTTCCTCCTCAAAAGCCGTCAGAATCGATTCTTGGTTGGGTGAATTGAGCTTGTATTGCTTCACCAAGTACCTGCCAACTCGCAGCTCGTGGCGATCAGAATCCCATTTGGGGCACGTCGGCGAGCCATTGGATGGCAACATCTCGCCATGGCATTGCCCATCGACGCCCATGTTCGAACCATTTGCGCCGGAAGGACTTGGAAAGACGTATTGGCACATGTCGGTCCCCAGCGAAGTCAGGACAAAACAGGTTTGGCGGGTAAAATCGAGCAGATCGTCGTGCAGAAACCTCCTGCCTTCGGTCGGGTTGACCGTTTCGCAACCCCATTCGATGTAGCGTCGTCTAGCGAGCCATCGCAGATCGTTGTGGTCGAGCCCTGCCTGTTGGAGAGCTTGGATCTCCACCGCAAAATCCCAGACAGTGGTGCCAAGATCGAGGGCGTAATCGTGGGCCCTTTTCAGCAAAGTCAGCCCGGCACACAAATGCTCTGGTAGAAACTTGTTATCCGGCCGATGGATAGGCATCGTCATGATCGGTGTCTCCCACGTATGCAAGCAGAATGACTTCTGCGACGCCTTTGATGAGTAGGTGGTTGGTGTATCTCCCGTCAGGTCAACCGTCGCACGTTTTCAAAGGCGTGCAACGTTTAATCTGGTGTCGATCTGGCGAAGCAGTCGTGCCGGGAACATCTTGGGCGTCATGGCAATCACTTGTCATTCGACATTTCACTTCTCGCGACGACGGAGCCCTTCCTCAGGCCGGCGTCGTCCACGCTCGCCAAATGGGGCACCGTTTTGAAGAACACATGGTTGACCAACTTCGGTAGTAGTATTACTATTCCGGGTATTCACCGAAAACTAACCCAAACTTAACGATTTGGGCCTCACGGACGACAGAAATGGATTGTACGGAGACAAAGATTTGGCCAGGGCGACCAGGGGATGGAGCGCTAAAGGCGCTGTCCGCAAACGATGGATGCGAAGACGAGTGGCAGGAGAACGCTCAACAATACGACGACCTCGTCGTCGGTAAAGTCCAGCGACCGAAGGGCGCTCTGCATGCTTCTCGAAGCCTACGACTGCGCAATGGAAGCGTCGCGTGATGTCTGGGACTTCGCCGTGGAGATTTCCGTTCTCGAGGAATGCGGAATTACGAGAAGCGGCTTTCGTTCGCTCGTCTGCAAAGGCCTCGTCCATCATGCCCGCGAGAGCAAACCGGTCCGAGGTCAAGTCAGGTCATTTCGGCCGACCGGCAATTTGACGTTCCACCGTCGAACATGTTTCATTCTTACCGAGTCCGGTGTCCAATTAGCGCGGGGCCTAGCAGCAGAAAAAGAGCCCAGTGAAGGCAACGGCAAACATGAGCTCAAAACGACTCATGTCCAGCCGCGTTGGGACCCGATTCGCCAGGAGCTGACCTTGAGCGGTCAAGTCGTCAAGAGATTCAAGGTCCCGGCTCCGAATCAGGAATTGGTGCTCGCCGTTTTTCAGGAGGAAGGGTGGCCACTCCGGATCGATGATCCCCTGCCGTATCAACCGGATCAGGATCCAAAGCGGCGTTTGCACGATACGATCAACGCCCTCAATCGTCGACAGATCAATCAGTTGCTGCGATTTGTCGGAGATGGCAAGGGCAGCGGTATTCGGTGGGAATCGCGCACTGATGCGCGTCGGCCTGATGATGGGCGCGTCCGCTGATTGCGATGTTCTGTCTTCTTGGATGAAGCCTCCGATCGTCCGGCTCGTTCTTCGTCGTAGTTGCCAGGTACGTCTCATCGTCACCTGATTTCCATGAGCGCTCCACCAGATCTCATGTATCGCATTCGCCCAACGGCGGGAGAATCGGTACTTCGATGCATCTCATGCGTCTTTGACCTATATCCTTGCGCGACAATGCTATGAATGACGGAAAACACGGCGAAACAAATCAGGGCCCGATTTTCATTGGCGGACCAGATCGATGCGGCAAAACCACCATGCGCGCGTTCCTTGTTTCGCATCCGAACATTTCTATACCTTCCGTTGGGTCTAATATGTGGACCTACTTCTACGGCCAGTACGGCGACTTGAGCAAACGCAACAATTTCGAGCGGTGTCTCGACGCCATGCTGCATTACAAGCACGTACGATTCCTCAAGCCTGACGCGGACCGAATCCGCAAGGAGTTCTTCGAGGGCGAAACGAGCTATGCCCGTCTGTTCGCCATGTTTCAGAGGCATCATGCCGAACAAGCGGGAAAACCCCGTTGGGGCGACCAAACGGGTTTGGTTGAGCGCTATGCCGACGAGATCTTTGCCGCTTACCCGGGCGCCAAGATGATTCACATGCTACGCGACCCCCGTGACCGATATGAAGCCTCCTTGGCACGCTGGTCCAAGGGTAAGGCTCGAGCGGGTGGTGCGACTGCCCGCTGGTTTTTCACGACACGATTGGCTCGACGCAACCTAAGGCGATACCCCGATCGTTACATGATCGTGTACTTCGAACAGCTTCTTCGTCGGCCAGGGGACATCCTGCGTGATGTCTGCGATTTCCTGAACGAAGATTTCGCGCCGGAGATGCTCACCATGGAAGGCGCGATCGGATTTCGAGACAAAATCACGGATGAGACGTACCGCAAAGGGCAGGTGCCGCTTTCTACAGGTTTCATTGGGCAATATCGCGACAAACTATCGAGGTTTGAGCTCGCATTTATTCAGGACCTCGCGAAACGGAGCATGCTTCGCCATGGCTATGAGTTGGAGCCGCTGTTTTTCTCAATGCGGGATCACCTGTGTTACTATTCTTTCAGTCTGCCGATCAACCTATTGCGATTGGCCGCATGGTACGGAGTGGAATGGACTCAACACAACTTTCCCCAAGTTGCAGGGCGAACGCCTCGGCCGGCAATGCGGCTGTAGTGAGTGGAATCATGGTTCCCCCAAATCTCCCATGTGGAAATCATGACTCTCCCTAGTGCCAAGGCAAAGCTTATTCCGGAATGGCTGGCCACACTCCTTGTTTGTGTGCTGTCTTATCTCACGGCTCAAACAGTCGCCACAGGACGCGTTCCCGTCGCTTTGGCCTTGGTGCTGGTGTTCGTCCCTGCTTTGGCGCTGTTGCGCCGGTATCCGTTGTTGGCATTATTCATCTGGCTGAGCATCATGCCGCTGGTTGTGAATACCGCCACACGCGAAGGCCGGTTGTGCTATTACGCGTTGCACCGAGCGATTCCGCCGCTTGCGGTCGGACTGGTCTTGTGGAACGCCTATGTTTCGCCACTCGACAGACGACGGCTGCCTCAGCTTGGAATTCCTGAACTCGCCATGGCTGCCTATGTCGTTCTGAGCCTCGTCTCCATTGCTTGGCTCAGCGACAATCCCTGGAAAGTAACGTACCTGTACTACGATCGCGTCTTTGTGGGGATGTGCTTTTACTTGTTGATCCGACTGTCTGCCCCGTCGCGCGAGGATTTCAACAGGATGATGCCATTTCTATTGTTCTTGTGTCTGTCGCAGCTGGGGATATGCATCATTACCTGGGTGGCTCCCGAACTTGTGCCGCAATCATGGATCAATGAAGATCGAGTTGGTCAGCGAGGTGTTGGAACATTACGGGCTCCCAGTCCGTACACCGCTGCCCTGATGCTCTCGGGCCTGATATTACTTAACGCCGCCATGTCACGAACGAAGGATTCGGTCCGCAGCCTCTATCTGGCGACGTTCGTCGGCAGTCTGATTGGCGTATTTCTTTCCTTCTCGCGGGCAAGCTGGTTATCGGGGGTGCTGATCGTCACCTGTCTGCTGTTTGTCTATCCCAAGTTTATCTCGCGGCTGATCGGGTCAGCGCTCGTCGTCGGCTTGGTCGCTGGTGTATTCGCCGCCAGCGCGCTCCTCACTCAGGCACGCGCGGCTCAAGAGCGTTTGTATTCGGATCAGTCACAGGAAGCAGCGATGAGCCGCTTGCCGGTTGCCTATGCCAGCGTTCAGATGTTCTTTACGAAGCCGATTTTCGGCTGGGGCTACGAAAACCATAACCGCTACGACTGGGAGTTCCAGCAGGCTGTGGCTGGGTTTTCTCCGACAAAAGACCATTCATCTCATAATACCTATTTGACGATCTTGGCGGAGCAAGGATTGACCGGTATGGCACTCTTCTTTATGCCCTTAATCTGGTGGTTCGTAGTGTCCGTTGGGCAAATGCACAACCTGAGGTGGAACAGACGTCTTGTCGTTGTGCTCTGGCTGAGTCTGTTGTATCAACTGGTTATTAACAGCTTCTCCAACATGCGCGTCGTTTACGGGCTAGGCCTATGGTGGGTAGCTCTCGGCTTGATCGCAAGCCTAGTCTCTTCCGCAGCATCCGAAGACGAGTCACGTCGTGATCTGATATCCGCATAGCAGTACGGACCGCTACGTATCAAGCCAATCACTCCGCGACATCGTACCCGCCAGAGTTCTTTGGACTCTAGCAGTTGACCGCCAGTTTCACTGCCGTCCCACAAACATCTGCATTGCCTATCACCTGCGTGATTGCACCACGTCGATTGCTGCGCGATCGCCACCGAGCTGCGATACCCAAGGAGTACCCGGAAGTAACCAGTGGCGTCCCCCGCACGGTTCTTGCAACCGCCGCCCACCCATCATACGGTTAAGTCGGACTCGCTACGGAATGCTGGTCGAACTCTTACGGAGGGAACGCTGACGGCGTTACTCGGCATACCCGCTTCACCGGGATTACCGAGCACAGGTGGATCAATGGCTAATTCAAAAGGTGTTTGTATCTGGTTCACGGGTCTGAGCGGCGCCGGCAAATCTACAATCACAGCCGCGCTGATACCTCTCCTTGCTCAGTGCGGGCGCACCGTCACAATTCTGGACATCGTGCCTCTCCTCGCTAAGCACTGGTGCGAGAGAACCAGCGAGGGCAAACTTCTCAGAAAGGGTTTCGTGGCGAGAGAAGTTGTGCGACATGGAGGCGTGGCCATTTGCGTTACGATAAGTGCACGTCGCAACACTCGTGACGCGGTACGTCAGCTGGTCGGACCAGATAGCTTCGTCGAAGTGTTTGTAGATGTTCCGCCTGAGGTTTCCGCCGCCCGAAAAGCCAGTCGCCCGCAGAAGTCCCGCCGTCCTTTGCTAAAGCAGATCAAATTCGCGGGCCGGCGGGCTCTGCGGCGCTTGCCCTTTCGGCGGCAACGATCTTACGAACGCCCGCTCTCTCCAGAACTGACGATTGATGCAACCCATTCGTCGCCTGAGCAGAGCAGCCAAGCTATCTTCCAATACTTAGTGAACCGGGGCTTTGTCGTTATTGACGGCGATCGGCCAAGTCCGCCAGCGGATGTCGAACACGCAAAGGCGCAACCGGCCATTGGCACCGCCAATATTTAGCGGCCGCCTGGACTCAGTACAAGACAGTCAGAGACAACGCGGATGACAGATCAAGGGCCAATCTTCCTGGCGGGGGCAGATCGCAGCGGAATCGGCCTCCTCGGTGAGCTTCTCGAATTGCATCCCAATATTTCGATCACCCGACGCACCAATTTCTGGTCGTTTTATTTCAATCGCTTCGGCGATCTGGGCCGAGCGAAGAATCTTGAACGTTGTCTGGCGGAAATGATGCGCAACAGCCGCATTCGAGCCTTACGTCCGCAGCCCGAGCGCCTGCGGCGTGAATTCCAGGAGGGGAAACCTACCTACGCAAGGTTGTTTGCCTTGCTAGAAGAACACCATATGCAGCGTCTGGGTAGGTCACGCTGGGGTGACAAGTCGTTGAACTCAGAAGAGTACGCCGACCTCATTTTGACCGCTTATCCAACAGCCAAGATGATTCACATCATTCGGGACCCTCGCGATCGATATGCCTCACAGTTGAGCCACCGGGGTGTTGGCCGGGGCAAGCTGGGCGCGGGTGTGGCCCTTTGGTTGTCGTCAGCGCGGTTGGCCGAACGCAACGCTCGGAAGTTCAAGGACCGCTATAAGGTCATTCAATACGAAACGCTTGCTCGTGAACCAGAAGCTTGCCTACGCGACCTTTGTAATTTCCTTGGCGAGGAATATTCTCCAATCATGCTGCCGCTGCAAGAGACTGATCGACGCACCCTTGGGTCAAGTGATACGGCTAACCTCTCTCCAGGACCTATACGAACAACATCGATTGGGCGTTTTCGCGGAATTCTCTCCGAAAGAGATGTTGCGTTCATACAGATGTGTACTCACGGAAGAATGGTCCGTTATGCTTACCGGCCAGAGTCTTTACATCTTTCCTGGGCTTCGGCACTACGGTATTACGTTGTTGATTGTCCAATCAATCTGTCAAACATGTGGCTCTGGCAGCCCTGGGCGATGATCAAAGAAGTGATCGGGCGGAAACCCTCAGCCCGACGCCTGGTCCACGCTACGTGAGGACGGTTGAAAGACAACGGGCTCGCGCGTGCGGACACTCGGTGCAGCAAGGCGCTCCCAGTACAACCTGGCGCCCCAGACTCCGACAGAGCGGCTGCGAATTCTTCAACTCTTCTTTCGATCGATTAGCCAAGCACCTCTGCGCCCACACCGCTCACCCTGCGATTCCCTTTTCTGGGTCTACAGTATGACTCTAATGACGGCTCACGGGCCAGTCGGCCTCGCCAGAACTGGAGGCGGGGAGGCAGGAATGCATTCCGATCAGACGAGGCGCATCTTGCCGTCATGACGCGTGGCCGCAATCCAGTCCATCGGGATGACCAAGAAGCCATGGTGCGAAGCAAACAAGATGCAGACAGACAGAGTGTTCTTGTAACAGCCGTAGAGACGAAGGGCGTCGGAAAAAAAACACGACGCCGTCGTGTGCTGCTAGGTGGAATTGCAGCTTCAGTCCTGGCAGCAGCGTTCGGTCTTTTCGTTCCTTACATTTACCAAGTCAGCTCGCGGCCAACTCGCTTCGAAAGTTCGTTTGAAACGGGCCGTGTTCGCGCCCGTTGGTTTAACCCGGATGGTTGGCGGGTTCAAAACACCTCAGGCCAAGCGGATGCGGTCGTCGTTGGCAAGAACTTCCCCACACGTGACGGGCAATACTCGCTGCGAATCCACGCAGACAAGAGCGATCCCTGGGACCCGAAGCCCCGGGTGGAGCTTTCAAGCCACGCCCAACCATTCTTCCAACTGAACACGGAATACTGGGTCGGCTGGAGCATCTATCTTCCGGATGACGGGGGCTACGAGTTTGATTCGCGCCCCGACGTCCTGATGCAAATTCACGGGCTCAATGACGAGTGTGATGCGGGTGGCATGGGGCCGCCCCATGCGTTGCGGCCTAAGAACGGTCGCTGGTATTGGGACCTGAAATGGGACCCAAAAAAGTGTATGGGATCAAAGGCCGTTGGCAATGTCATCATTGACCTGGGACCCCAGATGCGAGGCAAGTGGACCGACTTTGTGGCCCGATATGTTTTCTCACACGAAGATGATGGCGTCACGCAAGTCTGGCTTGATGGAGACCTCGTGGTTGACCGTGTGGGAATGCCCAATCACTACAACAATGCTCATGGCCCATACTTGAAAATCGGCTTCTACAATGCAGGTTGGTTGAAGCATGAATCCCACGTCACAAAGCGCACGATCTATTTTGATGCCATCAGGGTGTACGAAGGCACGGATGGATTCTCGTATGTCGACCCAAACCGAGGGACCTCGAGAGAGTTTTAGGTGCGTTGTCGCGGAGATCAACTCCCACACGAAGGTGATTAAGATTGAGAGGCTAAGCACTTCGACTGGGGCGCCAAGCTAACATGCTGGGTCGATTCACGAGCCACTCCAGCGGATAGGAGAAGAGTTTCTGCGGCAGCGTCATCTGAGGTGGCCTCAAACGGTATCCTAGGGTCCGCATTTGCTGTCCCGCATACCGCTGAATAAATGTCACATCGCAATCTGCCTTCGGCTTGGAATGGTACTTGCTGACTTCCTTGGAACTCAGGGCGTCCTCACCGCTAACCATCGTTGTCGAAAATCGCTCACCCAAGAATTGACAAATGTCGTTGAGCGTTCTCTCGGGTTCGGACCTGAGCGTCTCGTATCGGATCACCTGGTAAGCGTCTGGGTATCTCGCGAGATTCCTTTCCATCAGTCGAACAGAATAAAGCCAACGGGCGGTGGCCACACCGACACGACCGGGGCGACGGCCAATCTGGGCGTTCGCAACCGTCTGGATGTCACGTGGATCCCGGAGCATATGAATCATCTTCGCGTCAGGGTAAGCGGCAAAGATGGCGTCAGCAAAACTCAGGACGGAGCCACACTGGTCTCCCCAGCGCGGTTTCCTCAAGCCATCGGCATAGTGCTGATGGATCAAGGCGAACAGGCGGCCATAGTCGGGTGGACCCTGCCAGAACTCTCGACGGACACGATCTGCGTCAGGCTTGAGCACTTGAATGCTCCTCCGCGCCAACATCGCGCTGAGGCACCGCTCAAAATTCCCCCGCTGACTCAAGTCACCATATCGGTTGTAAAAACGTTCCCACATATACGTTCGTCGGCTCATGGCGAGTTGCGGATGGGAGGCGAGCATGATGCGTAACGGCGTCTTCCCGGAATGGGCCAAGCCGCCAATGAAGACGGGCGCCTTTGCGATGTCTTGATGGCACCGATTAGCGGTCATGTCGCTATCGCCCTGCAACTAACCAACGTCGGAAGGCACCGTAGGGCTTGTCAAAGACGGGACGTACCTTTGCCGACAAACGAGCCAGCACCACTCGGTCTTCCTGAGCGAATCCCACCAGGGCGAGCATACCTGCGTACGACGCATACAGCACAATCGCCTGAAGCCCCAAAGAGACGACATTCGCCTCGGGCGCAGCCCACCAGCCGACGATCGTCGTCAGCCCGAACGCAACCAACCCACTCAACACGGGCTTGAGCAGATCCTTCGAGTATGGGGAGAGACGGTACAAGTACCAAACTTCAATCAAGCGTGCCAGGTTGACCACCGACACCGCGACACAGGTGGCCGTGGCAGCACCCACCAGCCCCCAACGTGGAATCAGCAGAAAATTGCCGCTGACAAGAAGCACACTCCAAACGATGGAGTTCACTAACTTCAGCCGCGTACGGCCAGTCATGTCGATGATCGATCCGCACGTCCCGGTAGCCGCAATTACGAGCTCTGACAAGGCAAGAATGATCAAAGCCCTCGCGCCGTCCGTGAAACTTTCACCAAAGATCGCCAGGATTGGGCCGGGATACATGACGAAGAACAAGAAGGTTGGCAGATTCAGCGTGAACGCCCAGCGGGACGTCGTCTGATACAGACGCCCCATCTGCTGCCAATCTTGATGCGTCTGGAGTTCGGCAAAAACTGGCTTGACGGAAGAACAAATGGATTGATAGCTGACGCGCCCCACATGGTTGATTCTGCTGACCAACGCAAAGATGCCGACGTGGGCAACCGTGCTCAGCGTCCCTAACAACATGATTTCAATGTTGCGGCGAAACTTCCTCAACAAGTCGGACAGCCACAGCGGCCACGAGAAATTGGCAATTTCTCGGACGTCACGCCGTGCCGTTGAGATGGGACGCACAAGCCGAAACTCGCGATTCAGTAGATGCAATAGGGCTAGAGACGCAGTAATATCCGCTACTCCAAAAATGACCGCAACGCGAAACGCGTTCAGGCCTGTGATGGAAAGTACGATCACGAGAGTTAACCTGACCAAGAGCTGGACAAAACTCTGCGCGATCACCGAGTAGTCCATCCGTTTGAAACCATGCGCAATGCTAACCAGCATATTGCTCAACGTCAGACACGGGACAAACACGCTAAGTACATGCAGTAGGGGCGTGAGCTGCGGCTCGTCAAAGACGTCAACGGCAAGCGGAACGGCCGTGAAGTACAGCACGGTTCCCATCAAGGCACTGGTACCCACGGCACACCCAACGCCAATCTGGATCGTTCCCCAGATTCCGGCTTCGTCTTGCTTGGTGTTTAGCATGGCCACGTAGCGAACCATGGCCGAGTCCAACCCGAGTGACGAAACGCCCGCGATGACCAGGGCCACTTGAAGAGCCAGGGCGTAGAGACCGTACTGTTCGGCACCGAGCAGGCGGGCCAGCAACAGGGCTATCGCAAAACCTCCGGCCATTTCAAACAGCCGGCCAGCTGTCAGGATGCCACCGCCCTTTGCCGCGACCAACATATTGCGTTCAAACGCGTTTGCAGCTTTCATACTTGAACGGCGGTCCCGGCCGGCTTCCTTTGCGCTTCCTGGTGATCATGCCATTGCGTGTCGCCGAGCAATTCTCGATACAGCGCGATGTAGCGATCCGAGACAGAGTCGAGGCTAAACTCGGCCTCGACGGTTCGGCGGGCTTCTGTTCCCAATTGCGCGCGCAGCTGAGCGTCGGTGAGTAACTCTGAAACGGCTTCAAACAGTGATTCGGCTTGATTGGCCGCGAACAACAACCCATTCCGCCGATCGCAGACCACATCGACATTTCCCGGAATTCTTGACGCAACGACCGGAAGACCGCACGCCATCGCTTCCAACAATGCGTTGGATATGCCTTCCGCTCGTGACGGCAAGACGAAAATATCCGCACTTCTCAAATACCGGGAAACCGTATCGCATTGGCCGACGAAATCTACTTGCTGTGCAATCCCCAACTCAACGGCTAAGCTCTCGAGATCCTTTCGAAGCGGGCCATCGCCGAGTAAATCCAATCGCAGATCTTTGTCGGGAAATCGTTTCACAAGGTGTTGAAAGGCTTCCAATAGGACGTCGACCCCCTTTTGTTCATGCAGACGTCCCACGAAGAGCAGTCGTGTCGGCGATTCGATAGCATAGTCGGCCTTGTGACTTTGGATGTCGTTTTCGACTCCGTTTGTTAATCGAACGATTCTCTCTTTGGGAACTCCCGCGGCCGACAATTCGCGTGCGATCGTCGGATTGGTCGCGACCAAGCGGTCACATCGGAATGCAGCTGGCATCATGAAACGAGTCAACGGCAGGTGTTTGTTTTGCCGCATTTTCAGGATATCGCTGGCCACTCCGCTGTTAGCAAGTTTTGTAATTGACCCTCGTTTCAAACATTTGCCGGCCACCACCGCCGCAAATGTGTGGTAGCTCAGGCTGTGAATGTGGATGAGGTCGTATTCGGATCTCTTGCGCCACAAATACCACCAGAGCGTGAGGATGTAGATGAAACCAGAAAGCTTGCGCAGCCCCTTGATGTCAAAGCCATGCCACAACGTGTGATTGCGAAACACGGAGACGCCGTCAACGACGTCGCGCTGCCGAGTCCCGCGAAACCACCACCCCGTGACGACACGAACTTCGATGCCTTTCTCGAGTAGCTTCTTGGCTAGTTTGGCGGCTTGCTTCTCGGCTCCTCCAACCCAGGGATGGAACAGGCGAACGACCATGATGATGCGGATCGGCTTCACGTCTTACACCTTGACCCGATCTCGATGATCAGCCGTCGAACTTCCGATAAGGTCGACGAGTGCCTCCAGGTGTTCTCGCCACTCCCTTTGCTGCTCCTGCTGCATCACGCCAATCTCGGTTTCGTAACGACGGTGGTATCGTTTCATATCGACCACCGCGCGACGAATGCCATCGGCAGTATTCTTTGCGTGAATCGTGCCCTGGCAAAAATAGTCCTTCAGTAGCGGCCAATCCGACGTAATGATCGGCCTTCCTAGCGAGAGCGCCTCACATGCACCACGTTGCATCGTGTGATTTCGTGTGGTGAGACACATCACGGCATCGCTCGACTGCAAGAGCCCGTAGTACGATTTGTTGGGAAGGAAGTCGGTGAAGTGAACGTTTGCGGGTGCACCCGCCAGCATCCCACTCGAGGCTCGCTTTTTGCTTCCGGTAATGTAAAAGTTCACGTCGCCACATTTCTCGGCGGCCTCTAAAATTTCGTCAAGCGGTTCGTCACCGGCAAATGTGCTGACAACCGCCACGCGGAAGTTGCCTTCAACTGGGTAGTCCGCCGCGGTGAAAAAAGTGGTGGGAATGTCTCGCAGTACGGTCGCATGTCCACCGCGTCGCTGAATCAGTTGCCGAAAATGCTCGTTCGTGACAATCGTCGTCACCGCCTTACTGGCTAGGAAGTTATACAGCCATCGCGGTCGCGTCCAATAGACACTCTGCAACGCGTCGCTGTGAGCATCGACAATGTACTGGCTCTTGGTCGTCGCACAGTAGATATAGACGAACAAGGCCGCGAAGCTCGGAGGACTTTGGAGGAATACAATGCGGGGGCGTTTTCGAAACAACAGGACAAGTGTCGCGACAGCCTGGTAGCTATACTTGATCGGCGCGGCCCAGAAACCTCGTCGGCTGGTGATGTGCAGAAAATGACACTCCTTGATGCCCAGTTTCTCTGCAAATACACGGCTCCGCGCTCCATGGCTGGGTGGGCCCCAGACGAGAAAGAGTGACTGTTTGCTCAGACTCGCGAAGGGTCTTGCATCTGTCGTATTCGTTTTATCAATCATCGGGCTGGCCTCAAATGGAGATCACGCGTGCGCAGCAAACTCGGACATCAATTCGCTGACGTTGTTGTCAATGTCGAATTTCTCCACTACCGTCTGCCTTCCTTGTTCCCCGAGGTCTTGTCGAAGCTGCGGATCATCAAGTAGTCCGGCCACGGCCGTGGCAAGCGCCGTGGCGTCCTGGGGCGGGACAAGGAGTCCATTGATACCGTTGCGCACGACTTCAGGGATTCCGGAGTGCTCCGTCGAAACGACGGGTATTTGCATGGCCAGCGCCTCGAGAACAACGTTGGGAATACCATCGCGCGCACCGTCGGCACCGACGATGCACGGCAACACAAAGATCGTTGCCCGCTTGTACTTTTCGATGACCTCCGAATGGGGCAGCGCACCATAGAGAGTCACGGTATCCTGTAACCCGAGTTCACGGATCAATTCTTCCAGCTCTTGACGCTGCGGCCCGGCCCCCACAATATCGCAATCAAACTGATACCCTTGGGATTTGAGAAGCTGACAGGCCTTGATCAGATAGACAAATCCCTTCTTCTCCTTCAATTGACCGACGGCGATCAAGCGAGGCCGCTGCGGCATCTTCTTCATGGCAGGATCATACGTGCTAAGATCCAGGCCATGATAGATTCGTCTTAGTTTGTGCGCGAAGCTGTTCGTACCCAGACGGGCCAGGTATTGTTCGTTGAAACCGGTGCAAGTGGCGATGAATTCCGCCCCACGGAGTTTTTCCGCCAGGAGTATCGGACCGACAAAGATATCGTTGGCGTGCGCCGTCACGCTGTAGGGTATGTCCAGCAGCCGGCTGGCAACCAACGCCAGTGTCGCCGCGCGGTCGATGAAGTGAGCATGAATCTGATGCACTTGTCTTTTTCGAAGCAGATGGGCTACATAGACACCCATCGCGAAATGACAGCTTGTGAGTAGACGCGCCTGGAAGCTCAGGCGCGGTCGCGTCACTAGATAAAGCAAGGTCTGCAGGTAGGCCCATGGGCGACGGACGAGAAAACTAACGTTGGCCATCACAAAGGTACCCCATCGGGCAGGAAGTAGGTATCTCGTCTCGCCCCGTAACCGAAGTTGCTCTTGTGACAAAAGCCCATCGGGACGCCGAACCGCGACGACCTCCACTTCCGCACCCCGTCGCCTCAGACCAACAATTTCACGATCGATGAAAGTTGTCGTAAGGCATGGATACGTACCCACGATATAGGCGAGTTTCAGTTTGGTCCGCATGTTGCGATTCTCCCCTCAACGATTTATGTCCCAGTGCCGTCAAGCAAGTCCCACAGGTGATCTCGATGCTCGTAGGCCCAATTGACCTGACGCAATTGTTGGCAGGCGAAACGCAACTTATGGGTGGCACCCGGTTCGAAAAAACTTTTCCAGGCCTGGATCACCCCGCGGAGCTTGCGGAACCTCCATACCTGCGGCAGCATCTCGCGCTCTTCCGCCGTCCATGGTGACTGTTGCTGATAGGCTGCCAATAGCCGCCGCAGACCGTCCCGCCGCATCCGCGAAATGAGCAATACGAATTCGCTCAGTCGCCATTCAATTCGGGACAGCTCGAAATCAGTTAGCGTCGCGTTCGAGTGTTGATCAAAGAGAATATTGTGCAGTCCATAGTCACCGTGAATAATCCGACGCGGCAGAGATGCGTTCGTCAACGTCTCATTGAGCAGACAATATTCATCGATGAGTCGGTCACTTTCGTGAACCAGCCGATCGGCAAATCGTTGATCCGTTAGGTTTCTTTCTTGCCTGGTTCTGTCCCTTAGCTCCTTGACCGTTTTACTGTGCCAGGCTGTATCGCGATGGCGATCATGATGGTAGGAACGAAACCCAAGATGATGATGACCCTCGGGGACGAATCCCTCGAGCCGTTCATGGAATTGTGCCAATGTCTTGCCGGCAATCGCCAACAGTTCTTCGCGGCATGCGGGGGAAAGAAACCGCGTGGTGTAGTTGATTCCTGGAACGAATTCGAACAACGCATATTGGAAATCGTCAAGACGCACCGATGTTGCGCCGGTGTGTGTTCGGACAAGGCGTGTGGCGGGAACACCTACCTGCGACAGGTGCGCCACAATCGAGTGGCTATAGGTAACCGAAGTACCGCGCCAATTCTTGCGGTAACATTTCAAGACCATCTTGCCTTGGGATGTGCACAGCACAACGTTTCGGCTGCGCTGACCGACCGAGACGTTGCGAGGGCAGTGAAGCAGTCGTAGGTTGTATCGGCTGAGCACTTGCTCGACGGTTTCAAGACGGATGTCGAGCGGGCGCAGTTGTGCGCGGACGCAGCGGATCAGGTAGCTGGGTCGGCGTACGTGGGCGACGGAATCCATAGGTGCCAATCCATTCATCGAAGTTCTAGTTTCCCTCACAGTACGACGCACTACACCGGCCCCCCCGAGTCACGGTACCACGCAAGAAAGTCTGCAATTCTGTCACTTTGCATAATTGATGCCCGAAGAATGCAGTGGAGGTGGATCGACCAGCCGATGTGCCGGCGGCAGCATGTTCGACGTACGCAGCTTTTCAACTGCCATCCATCCTCGCATGCGCACCAAATCAACGGGCAATTGCGTCAAGTAAAAGGCAAATCGATCCGCGATCTTGGTCGGGACGGGATCCCTCTCGTAGCCGAAGACGGCCATTCCCCGTCCAGAACACGTCTGGATGAACTGAATCTGATGCGGCGAAAGGACCGATCGGTAGCGGCCAATCGAACGAGTTGAAATGATGCCCGGCTCGAATCTTTCGAATGAACTGTTGCCACCGTCGTGGCCATACTCCGGGACACCTTGCATCGAGAGCATCGCCGGAGTGTATTCCTCACCAATGAAGCTACAGACCTGACGCAAGGTGTCTTCGGGACGTTCAGCTAAGCTCTCATAGCGAACCACCATGTAGTTATCGGTGTACTGGCGCAGGTTACGCTCCGCCCGCTTGGTTGAAGCCACCCATCGACCGGTGGTCGAGGCTACTCCCCGTGTCTGATTCTTGTAGCGTTTAAGGATCGAGGCGTAACGGTCGCGCGGATCGCGGATCATGTGGATCATCTTTGCGCCTGGGAAGTTGGCGAAGACCCGATTCGCATGGTGCTCGGTGTGCAACGATTTGTCACCCCAACGGCTCTTACCAGCTCGCTCGGCGTGGTGCTCGTGAATCAGGCGAAACAACCGTCCGTAGGTCGGCTCGCCATTGCGGAACTCTGCGCGAATGCGTTCAGGATCGGGTTGAAGATGCTCCATGCGTTTGTATCTGAGGATGGTCGTGAGGCAACGCTCGAAGTTCTCGCTTCGACTCAAATCGCCGAATCGATTATTGAACCAACGCCACGTATTTGTCCGTCGCACCATCGCAATGTTGGGATGGGTGGCCAGGAGCGCGAACATCAAGCTCGTGCCGCTTCGATCCGGGCCAGTTACGACGACAGGTTCAGCACTGATCATGTTTGGCTCCCAAGGCTTTCGTACAGAACTAGTTCTCAAACGAGTATCCCGCCAAAAAGTCGAATTGATTGATTTGACGGTGGACGACATCTACCCATCGCGACTCCCAAGGCACAAGGTGCCGACGCTGTTCGGGCGCAGGATGAAGGATCTTGCAGCACGCCTGCAGGTAAGCACCGTCGGCATCGGTACCTAAGAAGCGACAGAGTCGACCGAGATGTGTCACCGGCTGCCGAACAAGCTCCTCGTATCTCATCGTTAGCACGGCATCGCCCAGACGGTCTCGGATTTCAGCAAGCGTTTTGCATCGATGAAAATAGTGATCAATGGCGTTGTTGAAGGTTCGCTTACCCCGGACCATCATAGCGCTGATCGGGTCGAATGGATTTCTAATCACGTGAATCGGCCGGACCTGCACTCCGTTCATCATTTCCTGCAAGCGATCAAGCAGTTGCGGATCGTCGGCGAGTCGGCGCGTGGTTGGTCCCGCGCGGCTGTCGCCGATCACGCGCAACTGCCGGTACTTGCCTTGCCATTGATTGGGCACCAAAAACGAATAGGCATCCAAGCGACGAGCCGTGACTCTCCCCTTCATGGCTTCCCGACGTGAAGCCTTAAGAAGCAGATGACAGATCTGATCTCGCGTGAAAGCAGCCGACACAAAGCGAAGTACATCCGCTTCGTCGGCAAAAATGATGTCGGGATGGGCATCCAGCAGTGAACCGATCAGGGTACCGCCGCTCTTCACGTGACCGATTAGCACACAGAACGTCTGAAGATCCTGAAACAACTTGGGGTCCCGCCGGCTCGCATGATAGGTGAGCCAATACCTCCGCGCTATGTCGATCGTACGATAGGTATTGCTACGAAAGAACACCGAAGCCCAGCCGCGTTTGGCGAAGTGACGACACTGATCCGAGTCGCGAAAGGAAACCCATAACTGTTCAAATGTGCGTGTCACCAGGATGTTCTTCTCTCGTTGTGGCTCAGCAAGCAGGTGCAGAAGTGACTTCGTCAACAATTCGGTACGCCGGCAACGTGCGTCCTCTGTGGTTGTTAAACGCGTTGATGGTTCGCCAACCGGCTAGCCGGGCCAGATTTGCCGGGCGGTCCGCCAGGAGGTATCGGAGCTGTTCGCCAAAGGCGAAGTGGATCGCATCCAGCGGGTAGTCCAATTCGACCATGTCTCGATGCGCCATTGCCTGGACGAAGGCAATCTGACGTTTAGACAGAACCTGGCGGTATCGACCTGTTGAGTCGGTTGAGATGACGCCCGGCTTTCGCTGACCGTAGGAACTGTTGCTACCGGCGTCGCGAAAAGACTCTGCACCCTGCATCGTGAACATTTCCGAGTTGAATGGCTCGCCGAGGAAATCACAGATCTTACGCACGGTCTGTTCGGGCGAGGCCACCAACGTTTCGTAGCGCACGATCATGTAGTTCTGGGGAAACAGCGTTTCGTTCTGTCGTGCCAGCCGCACGGAAGACAACCACATTCCCGTGCCGGCACCGACCCCTCCTCGTCGAGACTTCCAGCGCGCGATCACAGAAGCATATCGGTCGCGGGGATCACGAATCATGTGCAGCATTTTTGCGTCGGGGTGAGCAGCAACAATCGGTGTCGCATAGCGCTCGGTATTCAGGGATTTGTCGCCCCAACGGGGTTTGCCCAGTCGCTCCGCATGATGCTGCTCAATCAGTGCGAACAATCGCGCATAGCTTGGCTCCCCTTGCGCAAATTCACCGCGAATTCGAGCTGGATCCGGTTGCAGCTTCACCAGCCGTTTGTAGCGCATCATGGTTCTCAAGCAGCGCTCGAAGTTGGCTGCCCGGCTCAAGTCTCCGTACCGGTTGTAGAAGTAGGTCCACATGTTGGTTCGACGCGTCATGGCGATGCGCGGGTGCGACGCCAGAAGCGCGTACATCAAACTGGTACCGCTTCGTTCCAAGCCAGCAACATAAATCGGCGCTGCTTTCATTCGTTCATTCCTTGTCCGCTACCGGGGCACGGGGACGTAGTCGGCGTGAACGCCCGCCAGTGACTGATCAGACCCGCTCTCGAGCGGAACAGGAGCCTCGTCGATCAAGACCCTTTCGCCGCCGTTGCGTAGGCTTCGCTGCGCAGCTGACAGGATCCGCGTCACGCGCGTGCCTACCTCTCCACTGGAGCGTGGCGTCGCGCCGTTTTGGATGCAGTCCAAGAAATGCGAGCACTCCGACCGCAGCGGTTCGTACTCTTCGACCAGAGGCGTGACGATGTCTCCGTAGCGATAAGCGTACTGAAACTCGCCGAAATTGTTGTAGGAGCGTGGCCCTTCGACACCCTTGTCGAACACGCGCAGTTTTTCGTTGGGAGACACGTCGTCATAGACCATCATCTTTTTGCTACCAACGATCGTCATCTGTCGGTGCTTGCATGGGTCAAGCCAGGAAACAATGACATTGGCCATCAACGAATCGCCGAACTCTATGTTCAGACTGGCCACATCCTCGATTCCCTCGGTGATATGCCAGCTTCCCCGGGCCGATATATGCGTGGGCATGCGTTGCAGCACGTACAGCAGAATGGATACGTCGTGGGGGGCCAGGTCCCAGAGCACGTTGATGTCCTTCTGGAAGAGCCCCAAGTTGACGCGCAGCGATCGGATGTAGAGCGTGTCTCCGATTTCTCCGGAAGCCACGATGTCGCGGATCCGATTGACCGCCGCGGTGTACTCGAATGTGTGCCCTACTAGCAGCACGAGATCATTTTCACGAGCTCGTCGGACAAGCGACTCGGCCTGTTGCACGGAAGTGACAAAAGGCTTCTCCACTAGCACATGTTTTCCCGCGGCGAGAGCCATCTTCGCCAACGGGTAATGCGTATTGACGGGAGTGGCGATCACCACCGCGTCGATATCGGGGTCCTCGATGATCTCTGCGCCATCGGTGACTAGATTCATCCACGGGTAATGCTCCTGAATGTGGCGACGTCTCGTTTCATCTCGATCTGCGGCCGACCGAATGATCGCGCCCTGTTGCCGAAGTGATGCAAAATTACGGATGTGGTTTGGTCCCCAATATCCGCACCCAATGACCCCAATACGAACTTTGCTCATCTCAATGACCTTCTATAAAGACCTAGTGTCCGCGGTTAAAAAACATCGCCGGTATGGTTTTCAGGACAATGCGTACGTCCTGCGCCATACTCCAGGATTCGATGTACTTGATATCCAGCCGTACCATCTCGTCGAACGAAAGCGAATTCCTCCCGTTGACTTGCCACAAACCCGTGATTCCCGGCAACACTTCCAGGCGACGCTTATGCCACTCGGTATATCGCTCCACCTCATAAGGGACAGGTGGCCGGGGACCAACAACACTCATTTCGCCTCGAATGACGTTCCAAAACTGGGGCATCTCATCGAGACTTGTGCTGCGCAGCAACCATCCGAAAGGCGTGATGCGCCGATCGTTGGTGAGTTTATGGGTGTTCTGCCCAACCTCCTTCGAGCGGACTGAATTGATTTGCGCCGATGGTTGCGAGTCTGCACCAGTGCGGCCATAGATCCATTCCGTCGTAAACGAGCGGTGGACGTCAGTGCCGCTGGCCTGGCGCATTGAGCGAAACTTAAGGAACGTGAACGGTTTCCCGTTCAGTCCAACGCGGGTCTGTTTGAAGAGCACCGGACCGCTTGATGTGAGCTTGACCAGCACCGCCATTGTCAGATTCAGCGGTGCCAAGACGATCAGCACCAGACTCGCAAACGTCAGGTCAAACGATCGCTTCAGAGCCCAATTGAAGCCGACGATCTTTGAGCTGCGCAAACTGATCAATGGCAGATCGCCGATGTGGTCGATGTGTATGCGGTCCAGCATCACATTGCAGAGATTAGGGACGACCTTCCACTTGACGTTGAGCCGTAGGCATTCGCCAATCAAATCCATGATGCGCTCGGGTGTGGCGGAAGGTATCGCAACAATCACCTCATCGATCCCATAGTCGGGGACAACCCGTTCAAGATCTTCCGTTGTGCCGAGGAAGGGGACCTCCGGAAGTGCTCCGTTGCGCTTATCCCGGTCATCATCCACCAATCCCACCAAGTTGTAATATCCAGGGTTTTCCAATAACGTTTGCGCGATCCGACGACCTGTTAGCCCACAGCCAACAATCAGGACGCGTCGTGCCGCGACTCGATTGGCTCGGATTCTGCGACGCAACACTCGGTTGAGCATGCGGCTGCTGATCAGCGCCACGACGCATAAGGGATAGAACAAAAACACCGTGCCGCGGGAGTAGTTGTAGCCACGAAAGAAGAAGGAGAGGGCCAAGACAAGCGTACATGCATACAAAACGGCCTTGGTGATCCGCAGGGCTTCCCTGACTCGACTGTGGCTGTCCGTGTAGAGATGCTGCCAATGCATCATCAGCACACACGTCACTGCGAGAAGCCCGGACGGAAATCGATAGGCGGACCAAGGCACATTGCCCGAGTCACCCAGGCCGCCGATCCAGGCGAGATCATGGCGCATCCACGTAGCCGCCAGCGCCGCACAGAACACTACGGCTCCGTCCAACACGGCCCGCTGAATCCTATCGAGATGCAGATTTTGTGAGTACATCGACGCGGCCCTCAACTGCGTAACGGACTGCTTCACATACGTAGTCAACTTGATCCTCACGCATCCCCGGAAAGATCGGCAGCGATAGTGCTCGTGCCGCCCAGCGTTCGGCGACTGGGTACCGCCCTTTAGCGAGGCCCAGTCGTCGATAGGCCTCCTGCAAATGCAGCGGTATCGGGTAGTGGATGCCGGTGTGAACTCCTGCCAGCTTCAGTTCGTCCTGAAGTCGATCGCGTTGTTCGTATCGAATCACATAAAGATGGTAGACATGTTCGCGATCCGCTCCTCGCTCGGGGATCTCGACACCGCTGCTGGCTAACCCAACGTCATATCGCGCGGCACATGCCTGACGTTGTGCATTCCATTGGTCCAAGCGTCGCAGCTTAATTCGCAGCGCCGCAGCTTGCAGCGCATCCATCCGCGCATTCCAGCCCTCCACTTCATGGTAGTATTTCCTCGCCTGCCCATGATCTCGCAACATGGCGACGCGTGCGGCAAGTTCGCTGTCGTTCGTCGTCACGGCGCCTCCCTCGCCGCAGGCCCCCAGATTCTTACCGGGATAGAAGGAAAAGCAGGCGATGTCGCCCATCGAGCCAGCCCCGCGCCCTCGATAAGTGGCGCCATGTGCCTGCGCAGCGTCTTCTACGACTTGCAGATCATGCCGCGCAGCAATCTCGAGAATCGGATCCATATCAGCCGGTTGACCATACAGATGTACGGGCACCAAGGCACGCGTGTGCCGAGTGATTGCGGCTTCGATCCGGCTCGGATCCATGGTTGCCGTCTGAGGGTCAACGTCGACGAAAACCGGTGTCGCACCGGCTTGTGTGATCGCCTCGGTCGTAGCAATGAATGTGTGAGGAACAGTAATGACCTCATCGCCTTGCCCGATTCCGACAGCCTTCAGCGCCAGACATAAGGCGTCTGTGCCGCTGGACACTCCGGTGCAATGACGCGTACCGACGTATGCTGAGAATTCCTTTTCGAAGCCCTCGAGCTCCGGCCCCCCGACAAAGCCGGCGCTGCCGAGAATTGACTCCCAAGCGGAGAGAATCTCCGCTGAAAGCTGGCGATGGACCGATTGAAGATCCAAGAACGGAATGCTTTGCGCGGCAACCGATCT
>CAJHYQ010000294.1_pt1 | contig 33385 bp, 26 predicted proteins | sample 9198721 | NCBI WGS metagenome assembly CAJHYQ01 (sample SAMEA7708357, study PRJEB35096) | sediment metagenome | biome: marine neritic benthic zone biome [ENVO:01000025]; feature: sediment [ENVO:00002007]; material: shallow marine sediment [ENVO:03000034] sea grass bed [ENVO_01000059] ... | reverse complement strand
GCCATGACTGTCACCATTCAGAAGGAATTGGCCGATCGCATCGTTGCAGTACCACGCACGAAGGACTACGGCAGTCTCAGTGTTTGGGTGCAGAGTCAGTGTTACGCGGCGATTGTACGAGAGCTAGGTCCGTCCGTGTTCTGGCCTCGACCCAAGGTGAATTCGGCGATTATCCAGATTGTCCTGGATCCACACCGTCGTCGACAGATCGGTGACTTGACTGTTTTTCATGAATTCGTTCGAGGGATCTTCTTGCATCGTCGAAAGTTTCTTCGCAGCTCTCTCTTGAGTTCGCAAAAGCAGTTGTCCAAGCCGGACGTCGATGCGATCATGCGGCAACTCGAGCTGGGCCCGGAGACTCGCGCGGAGGAACTGACCGTCCAGCGCATGCTCGAACTGTCAAAAGCGGTAGCATCGTTTCCCGCGGGATCCGAATCGGCTTAGCGGACGACGCCCATAGCGAAGGACGCCCTTAGAAGGACGCCCTTAGAAGGACGCCCTTAGAAGGACGCCAGGGTGCGACCGTGTGTCTGATCGCGAAGATTTCCCTGATCCGACGGCTTGTGGTAGATTGGTGCGAACTTCACGGCACAGAAAGAAATGGAGCGGGTTTGAATGAAGTTCGTTGAGATAAGTGGTAGCGTTCTGTCAAAGCTGGTGACGGACGATGAAATTGCTGACGAAGATCTGCGAAAGGCAGGTGTAACTGACGACAGCGTCGTTCGCATTAACGAGCAGGGCGACATCGAATTGCGACGCGCTGATGGGTGGGATGTGATCGGCGGTCTGCTCGGCGATTTTCGGGCCAGGATCACTCACGAAACAGGCATGGATTGGGCCTGATCCGCGTCTTCGCGGGTAGGTGCCGGGTGCCGTTCGCAGCAGGGGCGAACGAGCAACGGTGGCTGCTGCTCTGTATCTCGGCCTGGGCGTCAATCTGATCAGCGTCGACTTCCAAGCCGCTATTGATCTCGACGGGCCACCACCTTGACCCCGTCTGCGACCTGATCGCTGGGGTGCATGATGACGATGTCGTTGTGTTGCAGACCGTCCAGAACTTCGGCTTCCATCCCGTTGCGTTGTCCAATGCGAATCTGCCTAAGGCGAGCCATGCGCTCGGCATCCAATGCGAAGACAGCCCACTCATCCTGATGTCGGAACAGTGCGCTAATGGGGACCTTCAGCACGTCCTCGCCTTCCCAAACGACGATTCTTGCCTCAACTCGAAAGCTGTCCCCGAGCGATCGGCGGTCGTCCGGCGGGTCGGCGAAATCGACGATGACATTGACGCGTTGTTCTTCGACGCCCAACGCCGAAATCTTGGTAAATCCGGCGGGTTCGACTAATCGAACGACCCCCATTAGTGGTTTCTCACCGCCCCATTGCTCCAACATGACCGCTTGTCCCGGCCTGATCCGCACGGCGTCCTTCGAAAGGACGTCGATCTCTACTTCCAAGTCGACAGGATCACCCAACTCAAGCAACTCGGTGCCGGCAGCGACTACTTTGGCACTTTCCAGGATTAAGCGGAGGACTCGGCCATTTATCGGAGCACGAATTTCGAAGACGTTTCGGGCACCACCTTCTTCACTCCCGCTGAGACTCTCTGGCCGCGTCCGAACGAGTGCTGCCCGTGCCATGTCCAGTTCAAAGCGAGCGATTTCTTCAGCGAACCTGGCAGCCCGATATTCTTCTTCGCTCGTTCGAAATGTCATCTCCGCGTCATCCAACATGTGTTTTGAGATGGCCTTCTTTTCATGCAACTGTGAGATTCTGCCGAACTCCGACTCTGCATGCTCTAATTCGATCTTCGCCTTTTTGAGGGCCGGTCCTGCCCGATCCAACGCGGCCTTGGCGGCATTGACTTTCGCTTCCGCTTCCGCCAGTGCCCGCGTATCCAACAGCGCCGGGTCGGTTGGTTCGATTCTCGCCAGCAGCGTTTCGCCACGTCGAATGTCGTCCCCCGGATCGAGTTTGATCCGCAACAAGCGGCCTGTAAGCGGCGATGAGACAATATAACGTTCCTTGATGCGCGTCTTGCCATCTTCATCTACAGTCACTTGGAGACGTCCACGATCGACTTCTGTCATATCGACCGGGATGGGTTGTGGTAAGAACGCGTAGACAATCGAGCCCACGACCGCGATGGCCAACGCAAACGAAAGAAGTGTTTTGAAGGAGAAATTCATAGTGTGGCTACTCCTTGCTCTTGAGTACGGCCACCAGATCGAGATGGTCAAGACTTCGTCGAACGATGAGGCTCGAAACGATCGTTGCAATGATGACAACCAGGGCGGCGAACCCATACGTCGATCGGTCGATCACCAACGGGATCCGATACAGCTCGGTATCTAGCCCTTGCGATGCCAAAGCGGCAAAGGCATACCCCATGACGAGCCCGATAGGAATCGCGACAAGCGTCAACAACGCCAGCTCGCCCAACAGGATCATCGAAATCTCGGCCCGTGTAAAACCGATCACCCGTAGTGTGGCGAGTTCTCGACTTCGTTCGGAAAACGAAATCCTAGCACTGTTGTACACCACGCCGATCGCGATAATGCTTGCGAAAATCACGTTGAAGGTCCGCATGCGGCCGATGTTCTCCGCAATTGTCTCCTGGAAGCTCTTGAGTGCGGCCGTTTTGATGTTTACCGCAGCAACGTGAGGCGTTTCTTTGAGCGTGGAGTACAACTGGTCGATATGCTTCTCGTCGCTGGCGATGTAGGCTCCTGACAGGCTATTGTCTTCGCCCAACATGCGACGCACGGCGTACAAATCCATGTACGCATTGGTGCCGCTGAATTCGGTGATCAACGCGGTAACGGGTACCTCCAGCACCGGTCTTTCACCTTCAAGTATCTCAATCGTCATCGCGTCGCCAACATCAACATCTAAGAGCTCGGCCAGTTTGCTCGACAGCATCAGTCCATCTGGCGGCAACCCCACGGTTTGTTCATTCGCGTCAAGCAGCTGCAGCAATTGGGTATCTGGAGCGAGGCCCATCAGCCCCACTCGTCGGGAAAGATGGCCTGAACGGAAGCGCGTCGGCACATTACGAAAAGGCTCGCAGTGCAGCACGCCCGGCAGCTGTTGGACTTCATGCAACGCTTCACCCGACGTCGCCTCGACAAAGGAAACGCTCAGGTCGTAACGCTGGGCCAGTTCGAATTGAAAGGTCATCATGTAATCCAACGCATCTTCGCTGAAGCTGCCCAGAATCAGAACAGCGACCGCCGTCGAGATGCCGAAGGAGGTGAGCATGGCCTTAAAGGGTCGACGCTCGAGTTGCCTGAGGATCATCCGCGCCGTTTGCGGTAGCATGAAACCGACCCCGGTGCGTTCGATGATGGTTGGCTTGTATTGCCCTGGTGGTTCGGGACGCATCGCTTCGGCGGGCGGTAAATTGATAGCCTGCCTCACGGCTGTGATCGTGCTGAGGATGGCAGCCGCTACGCTAATCAGCAATACGCCGGCCGCAATGCCTGGGTCCAGACGATAGTCGAAGACAGGGAAGCGGTAGAACTGCGTGTACAGTTCCGTCAAGTTCTGACCCATCCAACGGCCGACCAGCGTTCCGATCACGACACCCACCAAGGTGATTGCCAAGACGAACTTGAGAAAGTGGATGCGGATCTGGAGTTTCGTATAGCCGAATGCTTTTAAGGCCGCAATCTCTTCGCGTTGGGTGGTAATCAATCGAGATAGAACGACGTTCAGCAGAAAGGCGGCGACCGAGAGAAAGATGGTTGGAGCAATGATCCCCATGCTGCGCAGCTGACGAATCTCTTCGGTTATGTAATGGTGCGAAATATGGTCCCGGCGATTGTACGAACCTGTGGCACCATAGATTTCGGTCAGGTCATCTAGCTGCTTCATGACTTCCGGTTCCGATGCGCCACGCGTTAACGTGACCGAGACGTCGTTGAAGGCCCCATCCATATTGAAGGCGGCCGCCAATTGCTCGTGTGACATCCAGAACACACCAAATCGACGCGTATCCGGCAACAAGCCCCCTGTCTGAATTTGAATAATGTACTCCGGTGATAGGACAATGCCGACGATCTCTAACGTCTGATGGCGACCGTTAATGATCGCCATCACAGTGTCACCTTCGGTAAGTTGGTGTGCGTCGGCGAACGCTTCGCTGACCAGCACTTCGCCGTCCCGCAATGGATCGATGTAGCGTCCACGGCGTAGGTGGATATCGTTGACGATGGGCCGTTGTCGCTCCGGAATTGAAATCAGCCGACCCACGGCAGGCTCCGCCATCCCGGGCACGTCCAGCGTGACGTCGAAGACGATCCGTGTTCGCACTTGACCGACACCGGGAATTTCGCCGATCCGTGCGGCCAAGGTGTCTGGAGCTCGTTTCAAATGGGTAAAGACATGAGCAAAACGGTAGCGGTCGTAATAAGTGTCCTTGGATAGAGTGAGCGAAGACAACGTACTGAGCGACATCACGAACGTGGCGACACCCGCAGCGATAACAACTGCAATTGCAGCCGCTTGTGTCTTCATTCCATAGAGGTCTCGAAGCAGTTTGCGGTTAAGGGCTGTCACCACGAAAGCTCCCGCGCAGTTCGCTTGTGTGGATTGTGCCTGATCTCGGCAACCTTGCCCGCCGATAGGCGAATGACGCGATCCGCCATGTCCGCGATGATCGCGTTGTGTGTAATCACGGCCGTCGTTGTTCCTAATTCACGATTTACCCGTTCGATGACCTCCAGCACAATGATTCCCGTTTCGGCATCGAGGGCGCCGGTCGGTTCGTCACACAGCAATACATCAGGTTGTTTGGAGACCGCGCGGGCAATGGCCACGCGCTGCTGCTCTCCGCCGGACAACTGAGCTGGAAAGTGATTCATCCGGTCCGCGAGCCCCACCAGCTCGAGCGCATCTTTGGCCTCCATCGGACGCCGGGAAATGTCCGTGATAAGTCGAACGTTTTCCAAGGCCGTCAAGCTGGGAATCAGGTTGTAGAACTGGAAGACAAAACCTACGTGCTCGCGACGGTACCTAGTGAGCGCCTGGTCGTCATAATCGGTGAGATTATGGTCGAGGTAACGCACTTGACCGTCCGTTGGCACATCCAGCCCACCGAGAATGTTGAGCAGCGTCGACTTTCCGCTGCCTGAGGGGCCCAGTAACACGACGAACTCGGACTGGTACAGATGCAAATCGACGCCGCGCAAGGCGTGCACGTCGACCTCCCCCATGTGATACACCTTGGTGATTGACTGGGCCTGAAAGACGGGCTCGGTCATCGTCGACGATTGGGATTGATCGACTGGCTCATCGGGGCCTTGGTTCATCAGATAATCTGCCTTTGCCAGTTCAGCATTCTCGCGTACCGAGCTGCATGTTCAACGATAAGGACTACGGACACCGTTTGCTGCTGATACCGTTACTACTGCTGCACAATCTCGGGAACCGATCCAAGCATCGTTGCTAATTCCAGCAACAAACGTTCGGGCACGCTCATTTGCGCCCTCATATCAAGTACGCTGCGGGCGAGTGCTGGCTTGTCGGTAATCAAACTGTCGGCGCCTCGACCGATCATGGTCGACATCGTAACCGCATCATTCACCGTCCAGACGTGTACCTCCTTCTGCCGCGCGTGGGCAGAACGGATGAAATCTCGAGTCGCCAAACCAGCATTGACCGCCAAGAAGTCGGCATTCTCCTTCGTCAAATCCCCAATGGCCACAGAGGTCAGCAGTCCTACTTTCCAGGCTGGCCGCAGCGATTTCATCTTGCTGACCATATCGTTCTTTAACGACATGATCACGATATCTGATTCCATTTCGTGAGCTTCGACCAGTTCTGCGACCCGTTGTTCGAGTTTGACATTCTTGCCATACGATTTTAGCTCGATGTTGACCCGAGCCTTACCCTTGCAAGCTTGCAGGACGGCGGCCAATGTGGGAACCCGTTCGGCGTGAAATTCCGGCCCAAACCAGCTTCCGATATCGATTTGCTCTAGGTCTTTCGCGGTGGCATCCCAAATCTTCAAATCGTTGCCTGCCAGTTTCATGAAGTCTTGATCGTGGAACACCACGACCTCACCGTCCGCGGTTTCTTGGACATCGATTTCGACCCAGTCGGCTCCGTCTTCAATGGCCTTGTTGACCGCTGCCATCGTGTTTTCTGGAGCGTCCGCCGATGCGCCGCGGTGCGCGGTGATCTCGGTCTGATCGCCGAGCCTTACCGATTTCATCACAGAGTATCCAATCCCTGCCGCAATCAAGGTTCCGACAACTCCCAGAAACACCAACCGCTTGGCTGTGATCTGCAAGTTGCCAATCAAAGGTAGGCCTTCACGGTTGGTCTTAACATCGGTCGTCGGCAAATGATCGCTAACCTGTGCATTAACAAGGCTTCCGTAGAGGCTTAGCAGAATCGCGGCGAAGGTCGTCGTGCTGAGCAAATTGACGGTGAGGCTAGTCACCGTTCCGAGAATGATCGTAATCCCAATCACGGCCATCAGCAGCTTGATCGAACCGGCCGCATAAGGCATCAGCAAGTTTCCGATCCAGATGACGAGCGTGGTGGTCAGCGCTGAGAGAAGCAGCCAGACTGCGATCCAAATGCCAATCCATTTCAGAATCAGAATGCGATGTCCCGACGCCTTTTCACGACTTACGCTCAAGGCGTGTTTGGGAGCAGTGTTTCCGAATAGAACTAACGGGAGAGCAAAGAACCAATGGGTCACCAATCGAAGCAAGATCGCCGACCACACCACGATGATGACGCCCGCGATAGCCAACGCCATTAGGAACTCGGGTGGGCGTTGCGTCAGGTAGTAGTTGATGTCGTATTGAGTGAGCAACTGAACATAGGTCAATCCAGCGATGGCCACGAAAGGAGCTGAGGCAAGTAACGCCCAAGCGACGAGTCGGGCCGTTACGCGAACGATCCGCACCGCATTGGATATGGCGAACGTCAGACCGCCCACCAGACTGAATTGGTGTTCCGCTTGCTTGACACACAAGATGTGCATGAGTGCCGACTGTTCAAGCGCCAAGATTCCCAGCGATAACGCACCGACGGTGACGAGGCACAGCCAACCCCACGGGCCGAGAATAAAGAAGAGGATGTCTTCATCGGCCAGAATCGTTCGCCCGGAAAGAGAAACGATCAAGCGAAAAGAAATGCCGATCAACGGTGTCAGTACGATGAAAGCGAGAAGCTTGTAAGCGATGTCCGTGAGCGCCATTTCTTTCCAAGAGCATCGGTAGAGGCGCAGCATGTTGGCAAGCAATACACGGTTGTCGGTCAACGTGAACTCCAGATTTGGCGTGGGAGTGTTCTCTGGCACATGGCAACACGGGTGCTCGTCAAGCGGCACGTATCATGGATCATACGTCGACCCAACTCTCGCACCTAGATACCGGCGGAGCAGCCGCCGCCGAGAAGTGAGCCCCTGTCTGGCCTCAGGTGGGTGCTGTGGCCGATGGACTTTGCCGGTTTCGCGCGGGCGGCCGTCCGGTTAAAATTGCAGCATCAGGCGTGTCGGTCCGCGCGCCGCGATCGACGTCTACGCTAAATTCAAGGGTTGCCGACTTGCCGGGTCGCTTGGTCGTCCGCCAGGCATCCAGACAAAGCAGGACGTGATAACCCTAAAAATAAAACGGGAAGTGCTTGCACACCTGGTGGTGGCCTCGGTCTTCAAAACCGTTGGGCCTCATGTAAAGCATGGGGTCGGTGGGTTCGATTCCCATGCACTTCCGCCATTCATTATGACCTTGCGTGGCATGACAACAAATGTACCCTGACCCGCGGGGTCTCCCAGCCGGCAAGGGGGGCGTTGTTGCGTCAACCGTCATCGATTCGCACACCGGCAGGGGCCGTTTGATCAGTTTATCTTTACATGTTAGGTTGACAGGGCATTTTGGGACGTTTTGGGGCGGCCGATAGGTCGATAATTGTACCGTTTGGGCCACCCAACCGTGGCTCGAATGTGACATCAGATCCTCTCAAGCACTCGGCCACTGGCTCCGCGATCGAATTAGGCCACTCAGGCATCGACTCACGCAGTTTGTTGGGCACTCGGGAGGACGCCTTGGTCCACAACCCGATGGGTTCGCAAGTGGGAAGTCGATCCCGTACTCTTGTCTTGACTGATATTCCGGAGTCCATGCGACGGTGAGCCTCGAAAAGCTTCTTGCTCCATTCAAGCCGCCGACAGAAACTCTTGTTCATCGTCTGCGCTATTGGCTGAATGAACAGCCGCAAGAAATGGCGTTCTCATTCATTCTGGATGGAGAATCGAATGAGACGAGCATGACGTATGAGCAGTTGGATCGTCGCGCGCGTGCCATTGCGGCGCGATTACTTGAGCTCGACATGGAGGGTGAGCGAGCTCTGCTGCTCTATCCTCCCGGACTCGACTTCGTGGCAGGATTTTTTGGATGTCTCTATGCGGGGGTGGTCGCAGTACCAGCGTATCCGCCCCGACGCAATCGTAATATGAATCGCATTCAGGCGATATCTGATGACGCCGGTGCTCAATTGGCGCTGTCGATGTCGGATGTCTTGAATCGCACGACGTCTTTGCTGGACGAAGACTCCAGCATGCGGAAGCTGACGTGGATTGCCACTGATGAGATAAAGGACGAGGAGGCGGATAGCTGGTCGATGCCAACCGTCACGGGATCGAAGCTGGCCGTCCTGCAATACACGTCAGGATCTACCGGTTCGCCCAAGGGGGTGATGCTTTCGCATGGCAACATCATGCACAACTGTTCCCTGATCACGACCGCCTTTGAGGCAGATCGTCGATCGGTTGGAATGTCGTGGCTGCCGACCTATCACGACATGGGCTTGGTGGGAGGCGTTCTGAATCCATTGTTCTGCGGACGTCCGAGTATCCTGATGTCGCCCATGCTGTTCTTGCAGAAGCCGATTCGTTGGCTCAAGACGGTCTCGCGTCATTCGGTGACGATTAGTGGCGGGCCAAATTTCGCCTACGATCTGTGTACCAAGAAGATCAACGAGGATCAGTTGTCGGACATCGATCTGAGTTCTTGGTCAATCGCCTTCAACGGTGCCGAGCCGGTGCGGCGCGAGACGCTCGAAAAGTTCTGCAACCGATTCGCTCCCTATGGTTTCCGAAAAGAAGCTTTCTATCCCTGCTATGGCATGGCCGAGACGACTTTGATCGTGACCGGCGGTGCCAGACGAAAGCCACCGGTGGTACGTTGCTTCGACGGCAGCGCGTTGGACGAAGGCCGCGTCGTCGCGGCGGCACCCGACGGTGATCGCGGGCGTTACTCGGTTGGGTGCGGTCGAATTCTCTCTGACGAAGAGATCCGGATTGTCGATCCCGATACAAATACGGAGTTGCCGGAAGATCGAGTTGGCGAGATCTGGGTCAACAGCGGAAGCGTCGGGCAAGGTTACTGGAACAAGCTGGATGCGACGAACGAAACATTTCGTGCGAACCTTGCTGACAACGGACAGCAACCCTATCTGAGAACTGGTGATCTCGGATTCTTTCACAGTGGCGAGTTGTTTGTCACCGGTCGGATCAAGGATCTGATCATCGTGCGCGGCGTGAACCGGTATCCGCAAGATATCGAGATGACGGTCGAGCGCGCCGATCGCCGCGTTCGAAATGGCGCCACCGCGGCTTTCGCCGTTGATGTTGCCGGACGCGAACGTTTAATTGTCGTTGGCGAAGTTGAACGCAGCACGAGTGATGACTGGGACGAGGTCATTAGTGCTATTCGACGCGATGTCACTACCGAACACGAGCTTCCGCCAGACGGTGTAATTCTGGTTCGCAGCGGTTCCATCCCGAAGACGTCCAGTGGCAAGATCCAGCGACACGCCTGTCGCCAGGGATTCATCGATGACTCGTTGTTGACCGTAGCCCGAAGATGCGTCTGGGAAGATGAGGCGGACACGCCAACTGGCCCGGCCGCCGAGGAGAGTGTCACGTTGCGAGCCGTATCAGCGGCCGATTCCGTACGTGTGCTCAATACGGTCATGCAGCATGTTAAGTCGGTCGCGCGAGAGCGGGCCAAGGAAGTTTACCCTCACACGAGCATCGTCGAATTGGGACTCGACTCGCTCGAGCGGATGGAAATCATCAATCAGCTTGAAGAAGCTTTTGGTGGTCAGTTGCCGGAAGACGTGCTTCCTGAGATTGAAACGTGTCAGGAAGTTGCCGACGCAATCATCAAGCACCTCGGAGCAAGGTCGGCCGATCAGCGGGGCCGCCACCGCTTCGAGTCGATTCCGCCTGAGAACTACCGATTTGATCGCATGACGGAATACCTGCAGTTGAAGCGAAATATGTCGTTGCTGCAGTCGACAGGTTTGCCGAATCCCTACTTCCATCAGCATCAAAGCGTGACGCGCAATCGAGCCATGATCGACGGGCGCGAGCTGATCAATTTCTCAAGCTACAACTACCTCGGCATGTCCGGCGACCCCGAAGTCAGTCGTGCCGCACGGGATGCGGTCGAGCAATTTGGCACCAGCGTCTCAGCCAGTCGCTTGGTCTCGGGACAAAAGACGCTCCACGTCGAGCTGGAACGTGAGATTTCTGAACTCGTTGGCGCGGAGGACGCGCTGGTGTACGTCGGCGGACACGCGACCAATGAGACAACGATCGGCCATCTCTTCGGGCCAGGTGACCTGATTCTGCACGACGCGCTGGCACATAACAGCATCATCCAAGGTGCGATCCTATCAGGTGCTCGCCGCCGACCGTTTCCTCACAATGGCTGGCAAGCACTGGACCAAGTTTTGCGTGAGCTTCGGCACGACTACCGCCGTGTGTTGGTCGTGGTCGAAGGCGTCTACAGCATGGATGGCGATTATCCCGACCTGCCCGAGTTCGTCGCCGTGACCCGCAAGCACAAGGCGTTTCTGATGGTGGACGAGGCTCACTCCATCGGTACGATGGGCGCCACGGGCCGCGGAATGGGTGAATTCTTTGGGCTCGACCCGTCCGATGTCGACCTTTGGATGGGTACGCTTAGCAAGTCGTTTGGTAGCTGTGGTGGCTATATCGCCGGCTGCAGGGAGGTCGTTGAGTATCTTAAGTACACGGCCCCGGGGTTTGTTTACAGCGTTGGATTGTCACCACCCAATGCCGCCGCGGCGTTGACATCGATTCGACTGCTTCGACGCGAACCCCAGCGAGCGCGTCAATGCATTGAAAATGCACGACTGTTCCTGCGCGAAGCGCGCGAACGCAACCTCTGCACCGGACTGAGTCAGGATACACCTGTCGTTCCGGTGGTGATCGGGAACTCGGGGCACGCACTGCAGCTATCACGTCAATTATTTGAACGTGGCATCAACGTGCAGCCGATCCTTTACCCGGCGGTCGAAGAGAGTGGTGCTCGCTTGCGTTTCTTCATCACCTCGACACACACGCGGGAAGAGATCATCAACGCAGCCGAGGCAACTGCCGAAGAATTGGCGCAAATCAATCCAAAATACTTTGCGGCAAGCCCGCAGCATTCAAGTCCGCTTGGCGAAGCCGTCTGAACTAACACTCCGGTGGGGCAAGCTGGCCCGCAGACAGGTGTTGCGGATTTTCGTTGAATGCACCAAAATAGAGGCAGGTCAGTGGTTTGTGTCCATAGTTGTCTAGATGGGAGGGGTGGTCGCAGTGCTCACCGAAGCGCAAGTTCAGCGCAGTTTTCGTAGGATGTTGGATAACGACGAGAAAACACCGGAATTATTCGACAAGGCCGAGGCGCTAATTGATCAGCTACGCCTTGAAAGTCCGCTTCGTCATCGGCTTTTCGAAGAGCTGGAAGAGCTTCGTCAGATGTGCCCAGCAAAGGACTAGTCCATCTCGGCCGGTCCCTTGTCGCTGGGATCGTTGCACTGAGATAGACTCAGCTAATTAACGTTAAAGACCCCCGAGTCGTGAGGCTCGAGGGTCTTTTCGTGCGCCGGTGGATCAGCAAGGATCGTTATCGGTTGATCGCGAAGCCCAGCGTCGCACCACCCGTAACGAACGATTGCCCTTCGTGTTCCTCGTCGCCTCGCCCAACTCCATCGGCGAAGGCCATAAACACCCCGCCCAGTTCAATGGAGAATTTCTTGGTGATATCGAAGCCCAGGTCGAGCCGAAGTTCTCCACCCCAGACAAATCGATTGTCGATGACGTTAATTTCGTTCTTGGTAATCTCAGTATTCGTGGCTTCGGGTGCGGTGTCATTCAAAAAGCCGTCGGCGCTGTACGTGGCGAAGTTGACTCGCTGGTTGTCCTCGATTGTGAATCGAATCGTTCGCTCGGCAAAATTATGGAAGGTGAATCCTCGGACTTCCGTTCCGATTCGCCAGCGTCCTCGCTGCTTGAAGGCTCGCAAGCCCACTTGTCCACCGTAGAGATCGTTGTCCGTGAACGTTTCATTCTGTGTGTAGGTGGTCGATTCAAGGAAGCCGACCGTCGCACCCGCATCGGGTAAACTGAATTCGGGAACGAGTACCGGTGCGTAGCGTCGAAAATCCCAATGATCGCGAATCCGTACGTAACGCACACCCAGGAAAGGTTCCAATATCGCACCGTGAAACGTGGGCTCCATTCGCCATACACGATTGATTTCAAAGCCATAGACATTGAACGCGTTGAGCGTTTCGAATGTCTCACCAATCGCGATATTCGTCAGCGGATCATCGAGCTCGTCACCTTCAAAATCAAGATTGCTATTGAAGGTCCGAATGTTGGGGTTGTTCATTTTCAAAGCCGACATCAACCAGCCACTGGCCTGCCCATGGTGGTCGGCCTCGCGCATGTAACCAAAGTCAAAGATGTTACCGGTCGTCCAGTCGCCAAACGCACTGCCGTCGGCTTCCTTTGCGCGACTCACGCTGGCCTTGAGTCGCTCGTAGTCAAAGAAGAATCCGGTTCGCGCTAATGGTCGTTCGTCACCGCAATCGCAGTAGATCGGTTCAAACCATCGGAAGTTCAAATCCTCAGGGCAGAACTCCGGAAATAGATGGTTTTCGTGAACGACCTCCGCCACCACCGGATTGGCTACGAGCCACGTCGCACATAAAGTCAGTAGAACGAATTTGGTTCTTAACGACATAATTCCGTTCCCACCCTTTCGTCATTCCATAAGTCCCGCGGGAAACGTTACCTATTCCGCTGCGGTTGTCGGTAGTATCGGACTTGTCTGTCGCACAAGTTGAGGAACAAAGGTAAGGGATGCGGAAAAGTCCGAATCTTTCGGGGACTGCATGCAAGGTGGCTGCAGGCTGGGGCTGCCGCCCACCGGTCAACATCGTGTCGTGACGCTGTTTTCACGACACCTCGCACGCGGTTCAACAAGAAGTGTGGCCAGCCAGCGAAGCTCAAGGAGCTGTCGTCGCTGTCGTGACTCAATTGTCCTTTTTGCCGCAGCGGCCTATATTTACATCATCCAATCCACAAAATGGAGCAAATCGAAATGAACGCTTCCGCTCGGTCATTCTCCTGGCGAGTTGTGCCGCTGCTGTTTCTGCTATCTAGCGTGACCTTCGGGCAGACGACACCGCAACCGGCGGAGCTTATCAATCGATTTGATCGGGATCAGGACGGAAAACTCGACAAGCAAGAACTTGGCAAGGCGCTCGAGTCGCTCAACGGCGAGGCCACAACATCCAAGTTCGTACGGGTGACCAAAAACAAGAGAGGTGAACCGCTATCACTTGATACGGCGGTTACGGGGTTCACGCATTCCAACGGCACGCAGGTCGATCTCATTGGGGCAGTGCACGTCGGAGACAAGCAATACTACAAGAAGCTGAACGATCTGTTTGCAGAATACGACGTGGTTCTTTATGAGCTTGTTGCGCCGGAAGGCACGCGTGTACCACGAGGCGGTCAGCAATCGCAGCATCCTGTGGGGCGCATGCAGGAAGGCATCAAGACGCTGCTCGACCTGTCGTTTCAACTCAATCACATCGACTACACAGCCGAGAATTTTGTTCATGCTGACATGTCACCCGACGAGTTCGCGCAGCGCATGAAGGATCGGGGTGAGAGCTTTCTACAAATATTGTTTCGCATGATGGGACAGGCTGCGTCTCAGGCAGGCAAAACCGAGGGTCCTAGCGATTCAGATCTGTTCTTTGCGTTGTTTGCACCGGATCGCGCGATGAGGCTTAAGCGTGTGATGGCCTCGCAGTTCGAAGACATCGAGGGGCAGATGAAGATTCTCGAAGGCCCGGACGGCTCCACGCTGATCAGTGAGCGAAACAAGAAGGCCTTGTCAGTTCTCCGCCGCGAGTTGAAGAATGGACATCGCAACATCGCAATCTTCTACGGCGCAGGGCACATGCCAGACTTTTCCACGCGGCTGCAGAAAGAGTTTGGCTACGATTACTCGGGGACCGAATGGGTTCAGGCTTGGGACATGTCCGCAGGCATAAGCAAGAAGTAATCGCGCTGAAATGAAGTAAACGCGCGGAATTCCGGCGTGCTTGCTTCGAAAGTGGTCATCTTGTCCTCCCTCGACTGAATCAGCAGTTTGCGTGATTTGCCAGCCTTCTCTGCCCTTGCAGCTCTTTCTTTACACGATTGGTCGAATGTCGCATACTGGCAAGCCGAATGGCACCGACGCAGTGGTTGCGTGTTAGCAACACTCGTCGCGGAGTGCCAAGCCGCGTGCGGGTGTTGAGAGGTCCGGGATTCGAACCGGGCGCGCGGTGACAGACGGAGCAAGGGAGTCGACCTAGATGGTACGGATGTCGATGAACGAACTGACCACGTTCTCGTGGACGTTCGATGAAGACGTAGAACGCTACGTCGCGGCCGGATACGAAGGAATCGGTGTTTGGCGTCCAAAGTTAACAGATTTTGGGGAGGAACGCGGGATCGATCTGTTGATCGATAGCGGTTTGCGGGTCTCAAACCTGTTATGGGCTGGCGGCTTTACCGGCAGCGATGGCCGCGGCTATGAGGATAGCATTCAGGATGGAATCGAGGCCATTTATTTGGCGTCGGCAATGCGAGCTGAATGTCTCGTCGTCTATAGCGGTTCCAAGGGCGGCCACATCTATACGCACGCCCGGCGCATGACACGTGGTGCGTTGCGTGAACTGATTCCCGTTGCTCAGCGAGCGGATGTGACGCTGGCGCTGGAGCCGGTGCATGTCGAGTGCGAGGGAGAATGGACGATTCTGCACAATTTGGAGGAGACGGTCGACTTCATCGGCTCGCTCGGCTCTCGTCATGTCAAGCTGGCATTCGACACTTACCAACTGGGACATGCAGGTCTGCACCTGGGCCAGGTCGAGAAGATCGCCCCGATGGTTGCCGTCGTGCACTTGGCTGACTCGAAGCATCCGCCAAAGGGTGAGCAGAATCGATGTCTGTTGGGTGAGGGAACAATACCCATTGGGGAGATCATTGCAGCGCTGCAAGAAGGCGGCTTCAATGGCTTCTACGACGTTGAGCTCATGGGCGAAGACGTGGAAGCCTGTGACTATGAGCACATCCTGAATCAATCGCGAACTGCCGTCGGTGCTTTGATCAGCGCCTAATTGCCGTCACTGCGATTGTGTGGGAATCACCTCCAAACACGCTAATCGATCGGCCCCTCTTACGTACAGCAGTCCATGGGCCAGGATGGGAGCGCTCCAGGCTGGATACCTCAGTAGTGGACGACCTGGTTCGCCGCCCGGACCGCGTAGCGCCGGACGCACTTGCGAGACGAGTTCGAAACGCTGCGGATTGGCCTTGAATAAACGCAACGTTCCATCTTCGCTCAATCCAATCAAGTGGCCGTCGACATAAAGCAGCGAAGTGCGCGTCACGTCTCCTTTTCGCCACATGACTTCGCCCGTCTTGAAATCGACACAGCGAAGGTCGGCATCATGCGTATGACGTCCACTGCAACCGTAAAGATATCCGTCGTGATAGATCGGTGTGTTCCAGTGAGCCTTCATTGACTTTTCACGACGTCGTGGGTTGTCCTGCCAGGCGATCTGATAGTTACCTGGTTGAAAACTGAGCAGTGCACTTCCTGGTCCGTAAGTCTCGGTTATGAATGCCTGGTTTCCAACGATCACTGGACAACTCGCGTTGACGCTTTCAAGTATTCTCGCGCGCCACGGGAATTCAAAGTCGGTTTGGCCATTGTCCGGATTGAAGGCGAGCAGGCCGCTACGCAAAAACATGAAGCACCACGGTCGTTCGTTGTGATTCACGATTCGTGGTGATGCGTAACTGGCCAGATCGTTGCCCACGGTATAGCGGACCTTGCCCGTACGCTTGTCCAGCGCCACCACGGCGGTGCCGTTGGCCGTCACGCGGTCTAACTGACCGGGCGGTATGCGTTGAGACTCGGGGGGACTTCCACCGACCATCGTGATCAACACCTCGTCGTGAATCACAGGAGTACTGCCGACGCCAAAAAAATTCTGCACCACACCGAATCGACGGTTCAAGTCTTCCTTCCATATCAACTCGCCGGTTTTCGCGTTCAAGCAGTGCATGAGGCCGGCCACGCCATAGATGTAAACGCGATTTCCATCGATCACGGGCGAACATCGTGGACCACTGTTGTACCCATAGAGATCTCGGTAGTTCGAGGCATACTCAAAAGTCCAGATTTCCGCACCGGTCTCGCTATTTAGGCATAGCAAACGAGCCTCGTTGTCGGCGTGGTCGAACTGGTAATAGCGACCGCGTGAAACACTCCCAATGCTGTAGCTCTCGTTGAGAGGGCGTACCCACACCTGTTTTGGTCCCTCGGCTGGCCATGGTCGGATACCGATTTCGGCTGACTTACTGTCCGCGGTTGGCCCCAGAAACTGAGGCCAGTCGTCTCCCTGCTTGCGTGTTCCCAAATCGGGCAAATCCTTTGCATCATCTGCAAATCCGCAGAGTGTCGATGATGCATGCACGACGATGACAACCACCACGGGGCAAACTTTGAACACCAACCAAAATCGATTACTCATCGTGCGAACCTGTTCGTTTGGATCTGGTACAAATGGGATGAAGATTGTTGTTGTTGCGCTCACCGTTGCTCGGATCATAACGAATGTCAAAGCTGGTTATCAACGAACGCATACAGATCCCATTCGACGAATTACATATGTCCAGTTCTCGCAGCAGCGGTCCCGGTGGGCAAAACGTAAACAAAGTCAACACGAAGGTGACGTTGCATTGGAACGTTGCACAGTCGGCCGCGTTGCCTGAGGACGTTCAACAAAGACTGATACGCATTGCTGCAAATCGTGTTTCGAAGACAGGTTACTTAATTGTGACGAGTCAACGGTATCGTACACGTCACCGAAACTATGACGACTGCCTTCAAAAGCTAAGGGTTATGATTCTTGACGCTGCTAAACCAGCAAAGCAACGAAAGGCAACTCGTCCTACTTTAAACAGTCAATTGAAACGTCGACGTGACAAGCAGAGAAAGTCCGACAAGAAAAAGCTACGCCAATTACCTAATTTCGACGACTAGTCAAAATCTATCCCTAGCATCCAATCGGAATCAGTTAGATAATGCTCGCACAACAAGAACAATGGGATCAGTCAGTTCAAGATCGACCCAGCCTCCTCGGATTTTGCTGGTATAATTTCAACAGTGACGGAGTCCATCGGAGATCAGATTTCGAGCTATGGCACGCATTCCAGATATCGACGACATCCTAGCTGACTGGCCTTACGAACCGAATTCGGTCAGCGTGCGAATGGCAAAAGGCTCGGACGGACGTGATGTCATCCAGATGCGAATCGAGATGGGTATTCTGCAGCTGGAAACGGCAGGCCGGCCGGATGGAGATCGACCGGAGGGCCATCTGACGTTCTTTGACTTCCTCGTTAATGAGGCGTTGCAGGACGAGAAGATGTCGATGACTGAGGATCAGTGTGCGGAAGCTGATCGAGAGTTTGTGCAATTCTATCATCGCCGTATTTGTTGGCTGGCGATGCGTGAGTTTGAACGGGCCAAGCGGGACGCCGACCATACACTTGGTCTGATGGATTTTTGCCGAGATCACTCGCCTGACGAAGCCTGGACGATGACTCACGAGCAGTACCGACCGTTCGTGATGTTTCATCGCATTCAAGCGGCAACACTGATGGCCTTGGAAGACGAGAATGCCGAGTTGGCCATTGAAGAAGTCAACCAGGGTCTCTATCGCATGCGGCAATTCTTCGGTGAGTTCGAAGCAGACGAGGAATTCGAGGAGAACGAACTCGTCGCTCGGTTGGTTGAACTACGCGAATCGGTGCGCGAGAAGTTTGAGGTTGGTCGCACGCTTGAAGAGCAACTTGGTGACGCCATCGCCTCTGAGCAGTATGAGTTGGCGGCCGAACTTCGAGATCGTCTGGCTGATCGTGAAGCGGGCGCCTAACGCTACGTCGGGCTGACGCATCGGAAGTCAACGTCGCGCCCGTTGCTTGCTCACTCGTGAGGTGATCTGCTGGGGGACGGTCGGTAATTCAGGCGCGTGAAGCCGCATGATGCGAAATAGTTCATTCACAGACCGTTGATTTCTCTGCAGATTCTGATGCAGCTCATTGACGAGTAATTCGCTCAATACTCCCGGATGCCTGGCACTGGAGACCGGCACCACACCGTCAGCGGCACCACTGCCGATAATGGGGCGTCCCGTTCCGATGATTGAGTGCAAGCTCACATGTTGTGAGACTCGCAATGTGTAGATGGCGCGCAACACGCCGCTTTCCGGTTCAAGCAAGTCAACACTATTCGGAATTCGACCGCGAAGCTCGCGGGTGAAGACGCCGGGGTTATTGGCGACGAGCTGATCATGAGAATCGTCATCCTTCTCCGTGACTCGTACGAGCGATGAAGTGACGCGGCCCACAAATCGACGTGCGATCGAAGAACCTTGATGCGGCGTGCCGATGAACACAACTCGCCGCACCGACGATACGGGCTCGAAGAAGAAGAGACGATCGATCATCGCGAGATCTTCCTCGGTGCCGCGAATCAATTCTTTGCGCTCGTTCGAAACGGACTTCCAAAGACGGTCGTCGCTGTGCGTGACCTGTAGCTTGGAGACGAGGCCACCCATGCTGTGGCCAACCAGCACGATCTGGTCGAGGGCGGCATCCTGTCCGGTCGGATCGGCCTGCCGCCTAATACGAGCGAGCTGCTCGCGCAAAATGGCCGCCGATTCAGGGAATGGACGACCTGTGGGATAGTCGAAGGCCCAGATCTGATACCGGCTGATGAGGTCCGCCTCGGCCCGTAAATCGTTAGCCATGTCGGCCCAAGTGAAGCGATCCGAAGCCAAGCCGTGGACAAAGACGATCGGAATCTTTCCCGGCTGATAAGGTTCGATCATCAACAGCTGAGCGCCCTCACTGGATTGTCCCGGCCGTAGCAACCCAGCGATGTAGGATCGATCCGCTTCATTCAGCCGGTACACGAATGGCGCCGTAAGATCTCGAGCGATGGGAGTCGTACGCTGGTCGTTCGCAACGCTGCCGACCCGTAAGGGATCATAAAAAGCGAGTGTCCATTCTCCGTTTGGCGGTGATGGCTGCAGGACCACGGTCGCAGCGAACGAGTGGTCCGGTTGCATGAATGCCGGCGCAGGGTCTCGCTTACCTTCGACGACGAGAGGCACCCCGAGGCCGACGAATCTTTGTTGGTTACGCATAGAGGACGAGGCGTAGTTTCCGACGAGCACCAATCGTTGGAAATCACTTGGTGCCCAGGGGAAGCCGGCGAAGGTCGTCTTCACATCCGTCAGGCCTGTTTCCCCACCCAGGCGTAAGTCACGTGACGGTGTCAACTGGTTGTATTGCTGCCCCAGCGAAACCAGCTTGGCGACGGACGAATGATAGATCTCCCACGTTTTGGCCGCGTCTCCCGACGAAAGACTGGCTGGGTCATGATTCGACACGGTTGGCCAGCTGAGAACGGCCGCTTGGAAGTAGTGATCCAAGCAGCGAGCCGAGAACTGCTGTTCCAACTCTCGCGCCAGGCGGTAGTGTCCCTGGGTTTCGGTGAAGTGCAGGACCAGTGGCGTGGCCACCGTCGCCTCCGCCGCCGGCGTGCGCACTGCGGTCGAAGGAGGTGGGACTTGGACTGCGACCGCTGTTGGAGTTGGAACGCTTGTCAGTTCTGACGAAGGCAATTCAGCGGTGGCAAATTCGGGTTCGCGCCAACGGTCTTTCTTTAAGCCGCGCAAACAGCCAGGCAACATCGAGAGACATATCGCACCGATGAGGCAGACTTGGCCGGTCCTGGCAAGAAAACGTTGTGAATCCATTTCCATCGACTCGATACATTTCTACCGTGAATCGTTCGAGCTGAGCCAAAGTGTACCACTCCCTTACCGTCGAATCGCCAGATCGCTGCCGAGACCAACAGCATTCACGATCAAAAATGGTGTTGCGTGCGTGTCATCATGATGCGCGAAACTTTGATGGTGCCAAACGGCCTGGAACGATTTTCAGATGCCCGTGGTTGTGCCTGTTGAACCGGAATCGAAAGCGACATAGGCGGCGAAAAACTTGCCGATTCTGTCGAGACTCGCGCCGAACCGGGAAGTCCCGGCCGATCGAGATGGTTGTCGACTTTGCTTCAACACTGCCCAGCCGACAGCAAGTACGAGCTAGCGCACGTGGAGAGATTCGCGTCCGAACAACGCAGAGCAGCCTGGAACTATACGGCTAGCACTTCAAACTGATTTGTAACTCTGCTCACAAAGTGTCCAATCGCTCGATGAAGCAGCGCGTTGTAAGTAGTGTGGAATCGACGAGTTATTCGACGGCGTTCAGTTTTGTTACACGTTGGCACACTCTATGCGTTACGACTGTTTCGTCACCCGAACGAAGAGGCATGTGGCGACGGGTGAGTTCCAAATGGAAACTCGTGAACCAAAAACGAATCAGTTCCGTCTGGTAACCCACTGGTTTAATGGATCACACATCGGAACAGGCAAAGGAGTGTATCATGCTCGTGCTTTCACGCAAACTCAATGAACAGATCCGAATCAATGATCGCATCACGCTGACGGTCTTGCGCATCCAGGGCAAATCTGTTCGCATCGGTATTGAAGCACCCAAGGATGTCCACATCGTCCGCGGTGAACTGCCAGCGCTCAGCGAAGAAGGTCAAGAAGTTCACGAAGAGCAGATTGACGGTCCGCTCAACTCAAAGGTCATCATGGCTCGCATACCTGCTCGCGACCATCAGACGGCGACTCGAATGAAGCGCAAGGTCCGAGGCCGACGCCAATTGCCGGGGACGACGCAGCACCCGGACCGGTGGACCGTTTCAGCGATGAAGGATCGCACTCGCGTCGATGCGGACACGGTTCGTTCGGAGTCGCGGTTTCCCGCACGGTGAGGTGACGCTGATTGTTCAGTCGCCCTGTCTAGCGTTCCGGTAAACGACTGATGGAAGGGGTCGGTAGCCGTTGCATCGCTGTGCGGCTGACGTCGTCGAGGTGCTCCAGCAGGACGCGTTGCACCTCCAACACCGTTTTGGGGTGACGGTGGATGTTCATGTGATCTGCAGCGACGACTTTCTCGCTGATTGCATCTTCGATTCGGGCACTCTCGGTGGTGACGATACCGTCACTTTCACCAGCAACTCGCGAGAGAAAGCCTTCTTCGGCGATCCTTCCGATCACGTTATGATATTTGACCCATGGAGCCCTTCGCGCGTCGCGCATCGCCGACAGCATGGGTGAGTCGGGACTGAGCGAGTCGATACTGGTACGGGCCTTGAGCAAGCGTCTCGCATCCGTCTCGTCCGCCTTCAAGCCGGCGACTTGGTCGATGGTTCGATGGATTCTGTCCGGTAGATTGATCAATCGTCGTCCTAGCCATCGCGTCGCCCCGTTCGACAGGTTGCTTCCCTCGTGTGGAGAAGCAATCGTGACGACGCGCTTGACCGAAGGGTTCGGGCCGAAGTACAAGGCTCGCCTTAGCGTATCCACAATCGGCGCTGGCGCTGCGACTTCGGTTAGCTTTTCGTTACTGACCAAATCCCAGAAATCGTGTCCGCTCTCCAGCGTCTGCATTCGCGCGATAAGCCCGCCCATGCTATGTCCAACCAACACTAATTGATCCAGCGCTGGCGTATTCAAACGGGGGTCTAATTCTCGTCGAGCGCGAGCCAGATCGGATCGTAACTGAGACGCCGTCATCCAGAACGGTTGGCCGGTCGGATAGAGGTAGAACCAGAATTGATAGTGGTTGCGGATGTCAGGAGTGCCTCTTAGGTCGTTAAACATCTCCATCCAAGTAATGAGATTCGACCAGAGTCCGTGAACCATTAGCACCGGGATCTTCTCTGGATCGTAGGGTTCCAGCATGTACAGTCCTTGCACGTCCTGCGAGCGTGCCGGGTCCAACAGACCGCGAGTGGCAGTGTTCGCTCGCTGGAAAGTAGGATTGTTGAGGCTGTACGCCAGTGGCGTGCTTAGATCGGTCTCAAGTGGAACGACATGGTCGTTGACATACAGGTTGCTTGAAGCCAGCGGATCGTGTAGCTCAAGCACGCAAAAATGGCGTCGCTTGCCGTCTTCCGTTTGAGCTTGAACGTTGGGCATCACCTGCAAAAAAGCGGTGACGGGGAAACTCATTCCTGGTGCATAGTACGGGGCGGCTGGGTTTGTCTTGCCATCGTGGCTATGCACGGCGATTAGGGGAACGCCAAGTCCGTAGGTTCGATAGTGGTTCTTCAGACCCTGGATTTGAAAATCCGAAACGAAATTCAATTCCTCGATATCAGCCGAACGCCAGGGTCCGCGACACTGGATTGTCACGTCATATTGTTGCGTTTCGGTGGCAATGACATGGGTCGTTCCCGGCTTGAGCTCGCCCCGTGCTTGGACCACACGCAGGGCACCCTCAAGTGACCCGTTGTAGATGTCTGACGCCAGGCGAAACTGGGGATCGTACGGGTTGCGTCTATGCGCGAACTCGTCACCCAGCAGGAAGGCGTAGGCATTGGCCACGGCAACGCCGTAGAAATCTAACGCTTCTTCCAAGCTGCCATCGTCCCGAGCTCGGTTGCCGCTGATGTAGGCAACTTCCGCCAAGGCGAAGACGTTTTCAGTTGTCGGGTAAGTGGTACAAATCTCAGTCAGTTCCGTGATGAGTTGCCGCGGATCGTCCCGCAGCATTCCTTGGAGATCGTAGCGACGGAGAACCTGTTTGGTTCGTGCCGTGGCCTCTGGTCCGTTCCATGAGAACATACTGAGTTCGGACGAGAGAGGGAGATTGGGCTTCTTGCGCACCTTGACCCAGTCTGTCGTAGCACAACCTCCGAGTGAAACCATAATCAGCGCAGCGAGCAACGCCCGACGCCGGTGTTCTGACGCGGCGAGACTCAGATCGGCACGAATACGAACTTCCATGTTCAGATGCGTCTCAGCCGACGTTCATGCGGGTGTGTTCGAGAGAACCGGTGGGACGAGAACGATACGAGCCGTTACTGTATTGGTCAACGCAGATTCGGCGTCGTGGCCACATCCGCTAGCCTCGCCAGCTGTCAACGACCCTCGAAATCGCTATCATTACACACAGCGAGCCCAAAATGGTTTTTATGAATTTTCGGAGATGTTTATGTCTGCAAGTAGCGATGACCTCATCACGCGGATCTTACGGCGGATCCCTGGCTTCCGTGGCTACGCCCAGCAAGAGGATCGCCGGCAGAGCGAACAGCAGACGCGGGAGTTCGTGAACACCCAACTGCAGTCGGCGAAGGTCGCTATGGATCGAGTTAGTCGTTCGCTAGCGGACGCCGGACTCATCGATCAGCTGTCGCCGCTCGGGCAGCTGCGCGACGCCGTCGAGGCCGCGCGCAGCAAGGTGGGTCAACCGGTTCTTGGATCAAGTGGCTTGATCGGCGCGCCCCAGCTGGACGAGGATGCATTGGAGGATCTGTACGACCTGGAAGCAACGTTGATGGACCAAGCGGTTTCCGTAGCTAAATTCTGCGAGAGTTTGGAGATTTCCAGTGCCAATGCTCAGGACCAACTGCAACAGGTCGAGAAGGCGGTGGCGCAGCTGAATTCGCTCGTCTCGAATCGACAGCAAGCTTTGAAGCGTTTGACCGAATAGAACGTGGCGGAGTCTCGCGGACGGTCCCTCGGCCGCGGCACACTCTCCAAGTGCAAATGAAGATAGGAATCTAACAATGAGCCCATTGCTTGAGGTCATCGAGTTTTTTGACCAAGCCAATCGAACGCTTGTACAACGCGTTCCGCCTTCGGGATCCGCCGACATCAAATACGGAGCCCAGCTGATCGTCCAGCAGAATCAGGAAGCGGTGTTCTATCGCGATGGCAAGGCGATGGATGTATTCGGACCCGGTCGTCACACTCTCGAGACACTGAACCTGCCCATCATTACTCGAGTGCTCACGCTGCCATGGGAGAAATCTCCATTTCAAGCGCTGGTTTATTTTGTGGGCAAGCAAACGTTTCTGGATCAGAAGTGGGGAACGCGTCAGCCGATCACGGTACGCGATGCGGAGTTTGGGATTGTCCGTCTTCGCAGTTTTGGAAAGTATGCGTTCCGCGTCGTCGATTCGTCGCAGTTAATCAACACGTTGGTTGGAACACAGGGCAACTATACCACCGATAAGATCACATCCTATTTGAGAGACGTTGTTGTCGCTAAGTTGACAGACCTGCTCGGCACAATCCAGGTCCCACTGTTGGATATGCCGGCCAAGTTCGACGAGATTGCAGCGGGCGTAAGAGCCAAGGTCGCTGAGGAGTTCACCCGATACGGGCTCGAACTTACCGACTTCGTCGTGAACTCCATCACGCCCCCTGAATCCGTCCAGCAGGCAATTGATGCACGCAGCGGAATGGCTGCGGTCGGCGATCTGCGTGGCTACACGATGTTTCAAGCAGCCAACAGCATGCGTCAAATGGCCGAATCCGACGGCGGTGGCGCAGCCAGTGGACTTGGCATGGGGATGGGTGCGGGCATGGGCATGATGCTACCTGGATTCTTGCAACAGGCAATGCAGAGTTCGCCAGCGCAGACTCCGCCGTCGTCGGGAAGCTCCGTTCCCCCGGCAGCACCGCAATCGGCGCCCATGAGTTTCGATCAATTGCAGCCAGCCAAGACCGATCCTAAGGATTTGGTCCGACGTGTTGCACAAAGCAACAATTGGAAAGTCGAAGACTCGAACGATGCTTGGAGCCTGACCGTCTCGATCGGTCCGTTGCGAAAACAAGTTGTTCGCGTGCGATTTGATCGGCAAGACAGCGAAGGTAACCCGGTAATCAACTACAGCTCGGCATGTGGCCAAGCCACCGAAGAAAATGCGATGGCATTCCTACGCTACAATGCACAGTTGATCCATGGCGCTTTTGCCATCGAAACGACTCCCACTGGCGACATGATTGTGATGGAGGCTAATCAGTTAGCCGATACAGCCGATCCATTGGAGGTGACACGTACCGTCTCGGCAATTGCCTGGCAGGCTGATCAAGTTGAATCCAAGCTAAGCGGTGAGGACGACAATTGAAGCGACGATCGGCGGTTAGTCCCGTTCAATTCGAACGTGTTGAACGTTGTGCGTCACGAGCCACTGCAGCCATCGCTCCTGGTCCTCGCTGATTTCGACCTCCGCCTTAATCTCAGCCGAAAGTGGAGAAACGACTTCAATCATGAGGTCGTCCAACCACGTTTTGGCGTCGGCCAAGTTGATCCAGTATTCGTTGGGACCGAGCTTCGGCACACCCTCTTCTCCAGCAGGTGTGATGAAATACGAAATGTCCGTTTGAAAACGAGCCGGCATTTCAATATCCGGAACATCAGAGCGATTGACTGCCGAAATACGCATTGAAAACCTCTGGGGTCGCTTCGATCATCACCCTCTGCGGGATCGGTCCGAGTTGTGATAGCCTGTTGCCTAATCGTAATCGTTGGAAGCTAAGTCATGAATACCCGTCCACTTGTTTTGACCCGCGATCAAACGCGAAAAGTTGATCAAATTGCGATTACGGAATTGGGCATGTCCGGATTGGTGTTGATGGAGAACGCTGGGCGGGGTGTCGTTCGGGTTATGGAAGAGCTGGGCCTGCATGGACCGGTCACCATCGTTTGTGGTAAGGGCAACAACGCAGGTGACGGTTTCGTGATCGCCCGACATTTGGATCTACTGGGTGTTGATGTCGAGACGATCCTCTGCGGCGATCCGACGAGCCTCCGTGGAGATGCGTTGGCCAATTTTGAGTTGCTCGCTTATACCAATGTGAAGCAGACCAGGGATGACCCCGAATCCGCGATCCGCTCCGCCAAACCCGAGTACCTGATCGATGCCCTCTTGGGAACCGGTGCGGTGGGCCAGCCGCGGTCGCCAATTGACCAGGCCATTCGAATCATGAACGAGGTCGCAGCCTGTCGACTGGCGCTGGACATACCCAGCGGATTGGATGCTGATACGGGCGTGCCTGCCTCAACGACGTTTCGGGCAGACCATACGTGCACTTTCGTTGCCGCTAAACCTGGCCTCTTGAGTGAGGAGGCCTCGGCCTACGTTGGCCAGTTGCACGTGATTTCTATTGGTGTTCCCCGTCAACTCCTGGATCGAATGACCTTGCAGTCACCTTAGGATCTGGCAGCCCAGCGGGATTGGGCGAAGGTTTCGTCTCACTCGATCGACTTCACAAGGAAGGAATACCTACCGGCCGAGTCGAATCCGAATTGCTCGTAAACTCTGCGGGCGCGATCATTGTCTTCGCGCACTTCCAACGTAATTCTGCAGCAGTTGAGCTCACCCGCATATCGCTCGACGGCCTTCAACATTTCCAGGCCGACGCCCTGCCCTCGATATGCCTCCTGCACGAACAGATCGTGGATATTGATAAGAGGGCGGGCATTGAAGGTGGAGTACGCTTGAAAGCAATTCGCGATCGCTACATGCTGGGAGCCATCCAGTGCAAAAAAGACATGGCAATGTGGGTTCGCTGTCAAGTCGCGGATAAGGACCGGTCGTAGCTCGCCGGGCAAGGGACGGTTGCCACCCATCGGATGACGCATGTATTCGTCGAGTAGGGAGAGGAAATTCTCTTGGGCAATTGGGTCCAGCAAGTTGGCGCGGATTACTCTGACGGTTGCTGAAGACATCGACTACTCGTTATCGACGTTTGGCGGATCGTATTCAAACTCGCGCCACTTCATCGCCCGTCGAAAAGGTTCGACGCGTAACAGAACCTCTCCTTTATGGAAGAGACGAACTGTGCCATTCGATTCGCTGACGGTGATGGCAACGGCCTTTGTTTTTTTGGTAATGGCTGCTGCAGCCCAGTGACGGGCACCTAACCCTTTGGATAGCGTGACGTTGGCGGCGGTTGCGTTGAGGTAGCGACACGCGGCCTCGACGGTCCCGTCGCTGGCGACAAGTATGGCACCGTCTAGCGGTGCAACCTCCTTGATGGCCTCCCGTACTCGCTGATCCTGGATGTTGCGGTCCTTGCGGTTATATCCCTTGACTGGATCGAAGCCCAAAGGTTCGCTGTGGGTCAACACATTTCTGCAGTCACCGACGACCAAGATAGTGCCAACTGGCTTACCTTCTCGCCCCTCACGACCGATCTCGACCGCCAGATCCACGACGGTTTTCAGCGTTTCTAGCGGGACGTTTGTCTCCAGCTTACGTAGATCGCGGGCCGTCAAGCGTCCCAGGTGTTCGTCCAAACGGATGTGGCTAATCGAATCAATGCGGCCTGCCTCGAACCCGCTGTAGAGAGCAATCACGTCGCCGCCGGGCTCAAGCATCTCGTTGGCAACGGCTCCGAGCAGAGCCTGTGTTAATTTGTCGTGGACGGGAGCACCGGCCATGTTGAGAAGCACCGTATCCAATTCTGCTTCTTTTGCGGCAACAAGATCCTCATCGGTATCCGCCGCGACAACGATGCGGCAACGTTTACCCGCTTGTTTTTTAAGCCGATCGAGATCTCGCGGCGACTCGATCATCAGCAGAATCGCATCCGCCTCGACCACTTTCGCCATTTGAACGGCGAGCTGAGGGATGTCTTCGAGATGACCTATGGATCTTTGGGCCGTCATACACCGACGTGCAACACTCTAAAAGGAAATGAACGGCGACACAGGACCATGATCGAATCCTAGACACTTTGTTGGCAATTCGCAACCGGAGGCAACTAGCGGAGCGACGCGGACTGTTGCACCAAGAAGTGCACACTCAGTACACGCTCACGCGAACTTCCGGATCATCCGTCATCCGCGCGATTGGCTTACCGCGACAATGGCTCCATCATCCGCTTGAGTGCCGAGCGCGGTGATCGTTGTTGTCGTTGCGGGCGATCGACAAGCGGGTTCGCTTGCTGTTTGGTTTCGTGCCCGAAGTTGCGTTCGTGATAGAGTCGGATGGCTCGGATTGCATGTCCCTTCGGCCCATATTCCCAATCATGGTAGCGATGTTGAATCAACAGGTTGACCAACAACGCCACCGAGCGCGCCAGACGTGGGTCGTGCAACTCGTCTTCTTCCGCAGAGTAAACCAACCACTCAAGAATGTGCCCCGTCGTTTGGATTTTGCGATTAATGCCGCCCCAGGTCGCTCGACCCTTGAACCAATCGCTGCTGAAACTACCGTCTGGATTCTGAAGTGACATTGTGTACGCGCGGTAGTCACGAGCGTACTTCTCCGCTCGCCACCATTGGCCTTCGATCGGCTTGCCTTCTGCCTTGCGTTTCATCACGGAGTAGGAAAAACCCATGATTCGGTGTGTTCCGCCGCACGCGGCTCCGTTAATCGGCTGTTTCAACTCGGCTCGAATGATCCGCGAAAAGTTCCAGGATTCGCCCCGCTCGTTACGCCAACGTGAGTCGGTGTCGAGATAGTGGGACAGGCCAATCAGCTTAAAAGTCAGCTCCATCGGCTCGCGACAGGTCAATTGTTCCTCTTTCACGAGGTCCGACACGGTGAATTTTTGCCCCTGGACCTGAATGGCCGTGTTAGGCGGTGTATTCGTTTGCGCCAACATCGCCAAGAATTGAGCTGGGTGACCCTGATAACCGGGGCCCTCTCGTCCCTTGATTCGGCCATTGCTGACGTACAGCAACTGTCGGCCGGCAGCGGGGCGATTCATGGTAAGCCAAGTCAGAATCCGAGCCCGATTTGCAGAACGCGAGCTGCCCACGCGGGTCTCGGCTGACGGTCCCCATCCCAAGAATGCATGCATCATCGACCAGCAGCTATGTTCACCGCTGTTGAGCAGTTGCTGCCGGTGCATTGCCAAGCACCGTTCCAGTGGCCGACGCAGGTTGGCAACGTGAGATGGAAGGTTACCGGAAGGTTTTGTTTTCGTCGGCTTGGTAGCTTGAGCTATGGGCGCTGGCTGCTGGGCTGGTTCGTCAGAGCTTGCTTTCGTCGGTAGCCGCTCTGTGCTCCTTGGTGGACGCGCAGTCTGGTCAACCTTCTTGGCGACTCGTTGCTTGGATGATGCTACCGACGGCCCCACGATTTCGACGACGTCCCCAAAGACGTCCGCAACTTGATCACTCGCGGTCCGACTAGCGTGTGTCGTATCCGGAGACGGAACGAGTCGATTGATGGTCGATGGCTCGCCGAGCGAGCCGGAACCGCCGGCGCGAAGTGCTGCATCGAGTATTCATGTACGTCGACCGTGCCCAGGTCAGTTGTCGCGATCGGAGTGGGCTGATCCTCGGCCGACAACGACGAATAAGCGATGAGAAGAGCGCATGCGCAGCAAATAGCCTTCATCGTCCGGTAGGCCAATCGTATTGGGCTGCTCGGTGGTGGCTGGATCATTGGTAACGTCTGGAGGAGTCGTGGCGGTTGTGTCGTCTGTAATCCCCAGCAGGCGGGTTCGTCGATCCGCGACGAAGCTGCTACGTGATTTGGCATGCGTAGCAATGATATCGGACGTGAGCATGGTCCAATTCATGGCTGATATGAGGTTCGCTCTTCGATTCGTCAAGCGGTTGCGCGGCTGCATCTATTCTGTCGACTAGACCGGTGGTGCGCCGTGTCTACTCGTCACAGCTGCTACGAACGGAAGGCCCGCTTGAGCGTACCGACGTAGTCTGCAGGGCCACCAACGGTAGTAACCAAGATATGAATAATATGGTCAGTTCGGGTTGCTCGGCCCCGGTCGGATTCGGCGTACCACTTTAGGGCGGTAAGGAGGCGAGCGACCGGGGATAATCTCGGACTGCCGCGGACTAGCGACGATCCGTGGGCTCCTCGGCGAGCCTGGTTCCGCCACGAGGAAGACTGGCCACATGCTCTTTCCAGCGACGCAAATCATCACCAAGCTTCTCACCGGTTGCTTGCCGCAAAGATCTCATGGTCAGCAGTTGGACCGCTGGATCAGAATCTGTCAAAGATTCTCCCAACGCGGCGACGGCTGCTGGATCTTTGAATTTGCCAAGTTGCTGGATCGCGGTTTGACGCACATCAATATTCGTGTCACTACGTTGCGTTTCAATCAGCAGTCGCATGGCCGAGCGTGAACCAAGTCTTCCGAGTGAACGACAAGCTGTCGTTCGCATATCCGGGTCTGCATCTTGCATCGCGGCTTGCAACCCTTCGATCGACGTTTCGGTATTTAGGTAGCCGAGTGATTCGACAGCTTGTGCCTTGATGGCTGGCTCGGCATCGGATGAAATCATCTCGGTAAGCCTGCGGGCGACTTCGGTACGCTCGAAATCTGTCATCCGCGTGGCCGTCCTCTGTAGCTGACGCATCTCTTCAATGCGGCCAACAACCGTCGTGGATCCGTCTGTCGTGGTTGGTGCGTTGTTGGCCCAGGGAGTCAATCGATCGCGCCAAGCGAATCGCTCCGTAGCGCAGCCGACAACCAGTAAGGTGACGACTGAGGCCGTAAGGAACGTGACCCATCGATTGAGCAGAGCGAGCCGTAATAGAGTCTCGATATACGCGATCATGGTGGTTCGTGTGCGTGATGCAAATGAGCCTCGAGCCTGACCGTCTACGCTGCGGATGGCTCGAAAAGACGTTGAAACCTGCGCGGGCAGGCTGCGGGACTGTATCAGACTCGCGTCAGACAAGCCAGAGAGGTTTAGGTGATCCGATGGGTCGGCATGGGGGCGCCGGGGCGAAATCGCTCCATCGAAATCATCTGGAAGGTGATGCCATTGCTGCTTGCAAGCGATGCAATGCTCGCCTCAACAGCATCCTCGAGTGCCTGAGGATCGGTCGCGGCCCGTGCGTTTACGATCACGTCGGCGCGCCCCCAATCGCCCTCAGAGGCGACCGACAACTCGACATGCTCGTCGGATCCCACGAGATTGGCAATCGAGATCTGACCCTCCCCATCGCAAAGAACCTTGAGGTGAGCCGGCTCGGCGTCGCACTTTCTTAAGTTCGTTCGAATGTGGTCCAAAAGTCCAACCGCCAAGTCATCCAGATTTGTAGCAGTTTGCCCGTTGCTTGTGACTTGGTAGGTGGCGTTTAGCCAACCCAACTCGGCCTCACCATCCGCATAACGTCTGTAGTCGACGTCCATCATGCAGGCATGTGCCGTCGCGGTTTGGTCGATCGCGTCAATCAATCGGTCGAAGCCCAGTCCCGTCTTGCCGCTTACAAGCAGTATTTCCTTCTCCGGATAGCGTCGCCGGACCCGGTCGACAAGATCCGTCTGCTGACTCGCTGTCAGTTTGTCGATTTTATTGACGGCAACCACGTCTGCCTCTTCGATCTGTTTGAGGAAGATATACGCGGCGTCTGGTGAGAAGCCCATTCGGGGAGCGTCGCTTAAGATTTTAAGCCCGTGCTCTGGTTTCAAGAGCACCGTCAAAGGTGCGATATCGAACTCGCCATGGTGAAGTTCGCGTAACGGTTCGATCACGGTTGCGACGAGGTCAGTGCAGCTTCCAACCGGCTCGGTGATAACTATATCCGGTTCGTACTCCTTTTGAAGCTGACCGATTGTCTCGACGAGATCTTCAAACTTGCAGCAGAAACATGCTCCTGGGACCTCGCCTACAGGGAAGCCCTGCGAACGTAAGGAATGTGTGTCAACCAATCCATGCGCCTGGTCATTCGTGACCACCCCGACTCGCCGATCCTGCTCCAGATAATGGCGGCCAAGTCGCGCGATGGCTGTTGTCTTGCCGGCCCCGAGAAACCCGCCCACCATAATGAATCGCATGCGTGTCATGTGTGTTTTTCTTGGTATGTGTGTCGAGAGAGTCCGATGCTAGGGGGATCGTCGAGATAAGGTTACCATCTTAACTTATGGAAAGACTCGTCGGCGAGAGCCTGAGGTGCTGGATGCACGAAACGAAAAGGCAAGCGAACTGAACAGGCAGAAAGCGAAGTAATTTCGTGACCGAAGAATCAGTCAGCAATGAGACCCCACGAGACGCGTCGCGTTCGGCGGAATCAGGTCCGAGCTCTGAACACGATTGGCCGATCGCAGATCCCGATGTTTGGGCGGCATTGGAAGAGGTCTATCGATGCGGTGATTGGGGGCGTTACCACGGACAACAGTGTCGTTGTTTGGCCGAAGAGCTTTCTACCTATCACGATGGAGTTGAAACCTTGCTCTGCGCGTCGGGCACGATCGCGGTCGAACTCGCATTGCGTGGACTGGGTGTCAGGCCAGGAAATGAGGTGATTCTGGCTGGCTACGATTTTCCAGGCAATTTCCGAGCCATTGAGGCCATCGGCGCTCGCCCGGTGCTGGTTGACTTAGACCATGATCGTTGGACGATGGCCCCCGATGCAATCGCGTCCGCTGTTTCGAGCGAAACGAAGGCGATGATTGTTTCGCACTTACATGGCGATATGGCTCCCATGTCTGACCTGATCGATGTCGGCCACCGACACGGAGTTGACGTTGTTGAAGACGCCTGTCAGGCGACCGGCGCGATGATTGATGGGCGTCGTGCTGGCACTATCGGAGATGCCGGAGTCATCAGCTTCGGCGGAAGTAAACTATTGACCGCCGGCCGTGGAGGTGCGGTCTTGAGTCGACGGCCCGAAGTATTGCAACGGGCAAAGATCAGCAACGAGCGCGGAAACGAAGCCTACCCACTGAGCGAGTTGCAGGCAGCGGTATTGCGGCCGCAGCTAAAGAAACTTGACCAGCGCAATCAGCTTCGCCTGCGCAACGTCAAGATCTTACTCGAGGCACTCCGTGAACTGGACGACTTGACACCAATCCGAATGGATCAGGGCAACAACATACTAGCCAGCTTCTACAAGTTGGCATGGAGATACACAACAAGTCGGGCTGGCACGCGCGACGAGGCATTGCGTCGAGCGGAAGAGCTGGGATTGCTTATCGGCGACGGATTTCGAGGTTTTTTTCGACGGTCCTCGCGCCGTTGTCGTGTCGTTGGGGAACTAACCAACTGCCGTATCGCGGCCGATCAAACCGTGCTCTTGCACCACCCGATGCTGCTCGGGCCGGCCGACGCCATTCAGGACGTTGCCGACCGAAT
>CAJHYQ010000880.1_pt1 | contig 33483 bp, 22 predicted proteins | sample 9198721 | NCBI WGS metagenome assembly CAJHYQ01 (sample SAMEA7708357, study PRJEB35096) | sediment metagenome | biome: marine neritic benthic zone biome [ENVO:01000025]; feature: sediment [ENVO:00002007]; material: shallow marine sediment [ENVO:03000034] sea grass bed [ENVO_01000059] ... | reverse complement strand
TTGAAGTGGACATTTTCCAATCGCCCCACATCGTAACATTGATCGATGTATATCCCAATATTCAGCGGGCAGGCGTATACGTCGCGGATCAAATGCAGCTCGTTTGCATGCGTGCCCGCGTCAATCGCCCGATAGGGATTGGTCATGGCCACTTCGACCACTTGGCACATCTGGCCACGGATCTGAATCGTCCAAGGATACGGAACCACTTCGGGAGGTGCCTGCTGCTCGGGATAGTGAATCAGCACATTCCTAACCGAAGCATTGAATGCCAAAATAATTGCCGGTTCGGCGTCGACGTCCCCTTTGCCCTCATAGATGTGCAATACGGTTCCAATCGGATGCATGGGATGCGGAATCCCCTCGTAGCTTCCCTTCAACGTCACCCCCGCGGGCACTGTCAACGAGCCGTTGAGACGATAGCTTCCCGCGGGCAAAAAGCAGATTCCACCTCTATTCACAGCCGCATTCAGCGCTTTCTGAATGGCTGGCGTGTCATCAGCCTTACCATTTCCCAGCGCGCCGTAATCCATGACGTTGACGCACTCAATAGGAGCTCCGGCAAGACTGGAGCAAGCCAACGTAGCAACGATGAACGTGAAACACCTTCGAGCCCATTTCATCTTTGTTTCCTTATGGCGAATCGCGACGTATTTGGAGTCAGTCCACAATTGTAAATGGTAACGATCGCTGAGCATGCCGTCGGTGGACTGGTCGTTATTGTGCAGGAGCGTCCCACGGTCCACAAGCGAACGTCAAGTAGCGATCTTCACGACCACAGCTCAAGTCGTTTTGCTGTTCGCGCAAGCGGCAAGCAGCTTCGCAATCATGATGTTTCGTTCTTGGCGCGCCACGTTGCGGGAGCAGTCGTTCTTCCGGTCCGATGGGCGTCTTTAGCAGGAATGGCCCTCGTGAATTCTGACCGATACTTCTGCACTCGAGTCATCCATGTACAATTAGGCTGGATACTCACTTGCACTTCCAAATGTCGATTGCGGCTAGAGATGCTATGAACAACCTACACGCGCTGCTGCCGTTTGTCCTGCTCGCGTTCACGCAAGGTGCGGCGGTTGGGGAGCCGATTGATTTCAACAAGGACATTCGCCCGCTGTTCGCAGCGAAGTGTTTTGCGTGTCACGGACCGGATGAAAACCATCGTGAGGCCGATCTGCGCCTTGATGACCGCGAAACCGCCGTCGATTTCGGCGTTATCCAGCCTGGTGAACCAGACGAGAGCGAATTGATCCGGCGGATTCTCTCAGATGATCCCGACGAGCAAATGCCTCCTCCTCAGGCAAACGATCCATTGACTGACACGCAGAAGGAGCTGTTTCAACAGTGGATAAAGGAAGGGGCAAAGTACGAAAGGCACTGGGCTTTTGTGGCTCCGGAGAAACCGCCTGTTCCAGAGGTTCGCAACTCACATTGGCCGCGAAATGAGATCGACCATTTCGTGCTCGCAAGTCTTGAGACAAACGGCCTGAAGCCTTCGCCGGAAGCCGGCCGGTACGTGCTTGTTCGCCGAGTCTATTTGGATTTGATCGGCTTGCCGCCAAGCCCTGAAGAGGCGGATGCGTTTGTTCATGACGAAGACCCTCAGGCGTACGAGAAACTAGTGGACCGATTGTTGAAGTCCAAACACTACGGTGAACGCTGGGCACGGGAATGGCTTGATCTGGCACGCTACGCCGACACGAACGGTTATGAAAAAGACCGCCAACGTTCCATTTGGCCGTATCGCGACTGGGTTATTCGGGCACTCAATTCAGACATGCCGTTCAACCAGTTCACAGTCGAACAGCTCGCCGGCGATATGCTACCCAATGCAACAGAAGGTCAGATTATTGCGACAGGCTTTCACCGCAACACAATGCTCAACGAAGAAGGGGGCATCGATCCGCTGGAGTACCGGTTCTACGCCATGGTTGATCGAGTTGCGACGACCGGAACAGTTTGGCTCGGACTCTCGACGGGTTGCGCACAATGCCACACGCACAAGTATGATCCGATTACTCATACGGACTACTACCGCCTCCTAGCGCTTCTGAATAACGCGGATGAACCCGATCATTTGGTAAGGAAAGTTGACGTCGCGGCCCAGCGGCGCGAGTTGGAAGACCAGATCAGAGTTTTGGAAGCAGATTTGCCGAATCAATTTCCACCCGGCGATGGTGATGAGCCAATACAACAACGGCGAGGTAAGAACCTGGACGCGAGATTCCAACAATGGCAGACGAGCGCCCGTGCGGATGCGCATAGCTGGGTCACGCTCTTGCCGACGCGCCTTGAGTCCAATCTTCCTCGATTAGAGGTGATGGAGGATGGTTCGATCTTTTCCAGCGGAGACATTACCAAACGTGACGTCTTCAAGTTGAGCTTTCAGTTGAACGATTCGGCCTTGCCAGTAACTGCGATCCGTCTGGAAGCACTGCCTGACGAGCGGTTGCCAGCGGGAGGACCCGGGCGCTGCTACTACGAAGGTCGCAAGGGGGATTTCTTTCTCAGCGAACTCAAGGCTCGGTTGGATGATGCTCCAATCCGATTTATTTCACCATCTCACAGCTATGGAAAGATCAGCATCGGCAGTGGTGATGCCAAGGCGGAAAATGTGCTCGATGGAAACGGATCGACCGGCTGGTCGGCGGCTCAGCGTGAAGGCCAGCCGCATCAGCTTGTTGTCAATCTAGCGGAGCCGATCACGAAGAGCGGAGAGTTGCAGATTGAGTTGCTATTCGAGAGGCACTTCGCGGCCAGCCTGGGACGATTTCGACTATCGGCCGTCTCGAGCGACGAAGCGGTTGCCGCGAGCAAGTTGCCGGTCGACATCGAAAGACGGCTGGCTCTGCAACCGGACAAAATGCGCAATGAGGACCTGGAACGTCTCAAGCGCTTCTTCTTGAGCGTCGTTCCAGAACTTGCCGAGGCGCGCAAACCGATCGAACGGCTCCGCCAGCAACTGCCCGCTTTTCCGAACACCATGGTTATGCAGGAGCGGCCCGCGGATAACCCGCGAAAGACATTTCGCCACCACCGTGGCGAGTATCTGAGCCCGAAAGAAGAGGTCACACCAGGAATTCCCGCTTTTCTCCTGAGTGAGTCGGACGAGTTGCCGCAGGACAGGCTCGCTCTGGCCCGTTGGTTGGTGAGTGATGGGAATCCGTTGGTTGGTCGCGTGGTCGTCAATCGTGCGTGGCAGGCGTTGTTTGGCGTGGGGCTGCACAGGACCAGCGACGATTTTGGGACGCAGGCCGAACCGCCAACACATACGGAGTTGCTCGACTGGCTCGCTTCCGAGTTTGTCGATGAGGGGTGGTCCATGAAACGCCTGCATCGAACGATCGTCGTCAGCGCTACGTACCGGCAGAACTCCCGCGTCACAGCAGGCTTGCTGAAGCGCGACCCACAGAATGAGCTTTTGACGCGCGGACCACGGTTTCGAGTCAGTGCCGAGATGGTACGCGACCTCATGCTACATGCCAGCGGACTCCTTTCGCGAAACATGTACGGCCCAAGTGTTCGTCCGCCACAACCCCAAAGCGTGTCGGCGGTTGCCTATGGAAACCCGAAGTGGACTCCGTCGTCTGGAGAGAGTCGCTACCGCCGCTCGCTGTATACGTTCGCCAAGCGGACTGCACCGTTCGCGGCGTACGCGGTATTCGATGCTCCCACCGGCGAGAACTGTGTTGCACGCCGCGACCGGAGCAACACGCCGCTCCAGGCCCTTACTTTGTTGAATGACGAGATGTACCTCGAAATGTCGCGTGCCCTGGCGAAGCTGGCAACCTCAACAGCTCAGTCTGAGCACGAGATTGCCCGACTCATGTTTCGGCGGTTGCTAACCAGACCACCGCTGCCGGAGGAAGAAGCTGCCATGATGCGGTACCAACGGGCACAGCTGAAGCGACTGGAGGCTGGCGAACTGCGTGCCGCTGAAATCACGGGGGAGCAAAAGCCGACAAACCAGCAAGCATCATGGGCGATGGTAGCCCGGGCCCTGATGAATCTCGACGAAGCCATAACCAAGCCTTGATGGAAAGGTCGAACGTGAACCATCAACTGATTCAACGGACGCGGCGTCACTTTTTTCGCGACTGTGGTGTGGGGGTCGGCAAGATCGCGCTCGCGTCGCTGCTGGCTGACAGTATTGCGCCCGGATCAGAAGCGACTGCCGCAGAACTGGCAAGTCCGTTCACGCCCAAGCCACCACATTTTGCCGCCAAGGCAAAACGCGTGATCTTCTTGTTTATGGCGGGCGCTCCAAGTCAATTGGAAACCTTTGATTACAAGCCCAAGCTGGGCGAACTGGAAGGCAAGCCCATTCCACCTTCGGTGATTAAAGGGCAACGCTACGCCTTCATTCAACCGGACGCAGCGGTTCTTGGTCCGCGGTTCACCTTCAAGAAGCATGGCAAATGTGGGGCTGAAATTTCCGACGTGATGCCACACCTGGCGAAGGTCGTTGATGACATTGCCATCGTTCGATCTGTGCATACTGATTTATTCAATCATTCACCGGCCCAGTTGTTTGTTAATACGGGAAGTGGCGTGCCGGGGCGCCCCAGTATGGGGTCCTGGCTCAGCTACGGATTGGGAAGTGAGGCAAATGACCTGCCGTCGTTTGTGGTGTTCAAGAGCGGTGGTAGTCTAAGTGGTGGTGCGGCCATGTGGAGTGCTGGGTTCTTGCCGTCGGTACACCAGGGGGTGAATTTCCGTAGTCAGGGCGCCCCGATTCTCCATGTATCCAACCCGAAGGGATACGACAACAAAGCCCAGCGCCAGTCGCTCGACCTGATCCGTTCACTCAACGAACAACATCTCGAGCGAGTTGGCGATCCAGAAATCGCTACTCGCATCAATGCCTATGAAATGGCCTTTAGGATGCAGGCGCGCGCCCCGGAATTGATGGACCTTGCACAGGAGAGTCGACAGACGCTGGATCTGTATGGCATCAAGCCCGGAGATCCCAATTCTGCTTTTGCGAATAACTGTCTGTTGGCCCGTCGCCTTGCCGAGCGCGGTGTGCGATTTATTCAGGTCTATCACGCCGGATGGGACCATCACAGCAATGTAGAGGGTGGAGTGCGTAATCAGTGTGGCCAAACCGACCAGGCGTGCGCTGCACTGATTCAGGACTTGAAACGACTTGGAATGCTAGATGACACACTCGTGGTCTGGGGCGGTGAGTTTGGTCGCACCCCAATGGTCGAAGCCAGCGCAGCACTCGGCCGCAGCATGGGGCGGGATCATCATCCTCAGGCCTTCACCATGTGGTTTGCCGGCGGCGGGATCAAGCCTGGAATCACGATCGGCGCGACCGATGAACTCGGCTTTCATGTTGTCGAGAATCCGATTCATGTACACGACGTACAGGCCACGGTGCTGCACTGCCTAGGCTTACACCACAAACGTCTGTCGTTTCGTTTCCGAGGCCTGAATTTTCGCCTGACAGGCGTAGAAGAACATCACCCCGTCAAGGCTCTTCTCGCGTAATCGCCATAGCCAGGTGACAACGTCACGTCGTCAAGCGTTCTGTAACTCTGATCGGGAAAAACCGGGCATAGCGACATGAGCGCGCTAGACTCCGACATTCATCCGGCGGGGCGGTTCCAGCGGCAATTAGCAGTGAGGGCGGACACGAAGCTATATTGAGATCCTCACCACAATCCGTACAACCTTGATCCAACTGGAAGGATAACTCAGGAGTGATCTCGATGATTGAGAAGACAAGAATCACCCGGCGTGAGGCCACCGCCGCTCTGTCAACGACGCTGACGGTGCTCTCAACGGGCGGTCGGGCCGACGCGCAAATCGCTGCATCGATCATTGCACGCCATGATGCAAGGCTTCAGCAAGCAATCGAGTCTCAGGTTACTGACCCTGCGAGTCGATGGTGCGGCGCGAGCCCCGACAAGCGGGGATTGTACCATTGTGGTTCCGCGGCACGCATTCTGCGGGACGGAGCTGCGGCCTTGTTTCATCCGGCGTCGCGATTCACTGGTAGTGAGGACCTCTTTCGGAGAATGGAGCTGGCAGCCGATTTCTTGAACCGGTCGCAGAGCCAAGATGGATTCATCGATTTGGTCACGACGAACTTCAACTCCTCGCCGGACACGGGCTTCGTGTGTCACCATGTCGCCACCGCGGCCAAGTTGGCGCAAATGCACCAGCACGGCGAACTCGTTGCATGCATGAAGCAGTTCTTGGTTCGTGCCGGGCGGGGTATGGCAAGAGGAGGCATTCATACGCCCAATCATCGTTGGGTCGTCTGCGCTGCTCTCTCTCAGATTCATGATCTCTTCCCTGATGAGCGATATATCCGACGGATCAATCAGTGGCTTGCGGAAGGCATCGACATCGATTCAGAGGGGCAGTTTATAGAGCGCAGTACGGCTGTGTACAACGCCGTGTCGAACAATGCCTTGGTCGTGATGGCGCAAAAGCTAAATCGGTCCGAGCTGTTGGAACCCGTACGAAAGAATTTGGATGCGATGGTGTATCTTCTTCATCCCAGTGGCGAAGTGGTGACCGAGATATCGCGTCGGCAGGACCTGAATTCCCGAGGATCAATGTCGAGATACTGGTTCTGTTTGCGGCATATGGCGCTTCGCGACGCGAATGGACTTTATGCGAAGATGCTTCGATTCATTGAACCCGATCAAATCCGCGTCGCGGCTCTGATGGAATATCCACACCTACAAAAGCCTCTACCCGCCGCAACACCATTACCGGACAACTATGAAAGAGCTTATCCACTGTCAAACGTCACTCGACTTCGGAGAGGCAAGACAAGCATGACGATCATGCATCGTGATAACAGTCGATTGATCTCCATCCATCATGGCCGAGCCGTAATCAACGCGATTCGCCTTGCCACCGCTTTTTTTGGCAAGGGCCAGTTCATCCCCGAGTCATTTGAGAGGCGAGAAGATGGCTTCCATTTCAGACAGGAGTTGGAAGCGTCGTATTACAAACCCATTCGTGACGCGAACCTGGTGCCGGTGAATCGTGACAACTGGTCTTCGATTGTCTCTAAGCGACAAAGGTCGGAAATCAATCGCATGAGATATGAAACGAAAGTTCTCATGCGTCCCCACGGCCTCGACCTGTTTGTGTCGGCTCAAGGTACGGAAGGCGTACCCACGTCTCTCGAGATCAATCTCAGGGAAGGGGGGCAACTCAAAGGTGTCGCAGACTCGCGACATGGGGAGGATACATTTCTCTTCAAAAACGCATCCGCCGAATATCAGATGGGGTCGGATACAATCCGCTTCGAAGGCGGTCAATACGCGCACAGCTATACCGAAGTGCGAGGGGCCCTCGCAAAGCTTCCCGGTCCGAGTCTCTATGTCACCGGATACACACCATTTCGCTACAGGCTTCGAATTCACCTGTTGTGAAAAAGTGTGCTATTCGACGTTGAGAATGCGAGAACCGATGCCAAGCGCCGGGAGGTCCGGCGTGCGGACGACCGCCGACGCTTATTGACATAATTGTGACGGCACTTTGGGGCAACGAATCGCAAGTTTCTGCAGCCATTGCAGTTCCAACCAGCGTTCAGCGTCCTAAGGGGCGTTATCCTGATGCGGAGGGGTAGGATCTGATGCCGTGGTGGCTCAAGTCTTGAATCTGATGTTTCTCCGTGTCAGGCTGTCCCCTGTCGTCTCGGTTCCGGCGATATAGATAGTGGGGAATGAAATGAGCTCACACGTGGATTCCGCCGAGACACGACAATTGTTGGAGAGAATCCAACAGGGTGAGCAGTCGGCGCGTGATGAATTGTTGCGTCGCCACGCACCTTTGATCCGCCGCTCAGTCGGTCGTCGCCTTAACACGAAGGTGAGGGCGAGGGTCGATCCGTCGGATGTGATACAAGAAACGCAAATAGACGTCGTGCGCCGGCTGGATGATTATTTGGAGAACCGGCCGATACCATTTCGCCTGTGGCTGCTCAAGCTGTCCCATCAGCGGCTGCTGAAGGTTGAACGGCAACATCTAGCCACGGCGAAGCGATCGGTCGGGCGTGAGATGCCTTTGCCGGACGGATCGACCATGGAGTTGGCACGGCACTTCGTATCTCGCGAGCCCACGCCCGAGCGGCAGATCTCGCAGCAGGAAACGGCGAGCTACCTTCGCCGTGCGCTGGCCGACCTGCGCGAGTCCGATCGTGAAATCCTGCTGCTGCGCAACTTCGAGCAGCTCTCCAATACTGAGGCGGCTCAGCTTCTCGACCTCAATCCGGAGACGACGAAGAAACGCTATGCGCGGGCACTCGTCCGATTACAGTCCGCCTTTTCTAGCTATCTAAGCAGTACGGACCGAGGCGACCCATGAAAGAACAAAGCACTTTACCGGTCGATGATGAACTTGCGCTGGCCGATGCCATTGACGAGTTCACCGAGCTGCTCAACGACGGGCAGCAACCAGATATCGACGAGTTTGTCGCTGGTCACGTCAACTGTGGGCCATCGTTGCGCCCGGTATTGGAAACGCTGGCCGCGATGAGGCAGAACAAGGTTGTCGTCGATGCACCATCTTCGATCGATTCGATCGCTGCCGCCGTTGGAACTCTTGGTGACTTTCAGCTATTGGGCGAGCTTGGCCGAGGCGGAATGGGAATCGTTTACGAGGCGCGCCAGATATCGCTCGATCGACGCGTAGCTGTCAAGGTGTTGCCGTTTGCCGCGCTCTTGGATGATCGAAGGCTTCGTCGATTTACGAATGAAGCCCGTGCGGTTGCGATGCTCAAGCATCCCAACATCGTCAGCGTCTATTTCGTAGGCTATGAGCGCAATGTGCACTTCTATGCCATGGAATTGGTCGATGGACATAGCGTCGCTGAGGTGATAGTCCAGCTGAACGCGGAACGAGCGGTGCCCACAACCGTTGAAGCTATTGCCACTTCGCATCCTAATTCGAGTGTCTCCGCTTCTGAGCAAGACGAAGTTGAAACCTCAAGACGCAGTGAAGTCGCAACCGCGTTATCTTCATCCCACCGCCGAGGTTTTTATCGAAGCATCGCCCGTCTGGGAGAGCAGGCTGCTCGCGCGCTGCATTACGCTCATCAAGAAGGAGTCGTCCATCGCGACATTAAACCGTCAAATCTGCTCCTGGATCGTAATTGCCAAATCCACGTCACTGACTTTGGTCTTGCGAAGATCCGATCCGGCGACGACCTCACGATGACTGGCGACGTGCTCGGAACTCTGCGCTATATGAGTCCCGAACAGCTTGGAGACGACCAGATACTGGACCATCGTACCGACGTCTATTCCCTGGGATTGACACTTTATGAACTGATTGCAGGCAGACCCGCGATCCTCGAAAGCTCTCGCGAACTCACAATACGATCCATCTTGGACGGTTCGATCACGCCGCTGTCGCGAACCGACAAGTCAGTCCCGCAAGACCTTGCCACTATTCTCGCAAAATCCACGGCACATGACCCCGATGATCGATATTCGAGCGCAGATCAATTGGCAGAAGACTTGCGGCGTTTTCAAGAGAATCGTCCGATTATCGCTCGCCCTGTCACACGTCTAGAACGAACGCGCCGCTGGATCATGCGCAATCCGGTCGTCGCGACACTGTTAGCAATGATTGGTCTCTTGCTGCTGACAGTCGCTATCGGCAGTACTGTCACCGCTCTTCAATCAGTCGAAGAAGCCAGACAGCAACAATTGGAGCTTTACGCCCGCGACATGCAATTGGCACAACAAGCGGTCGAGCAAGGAGGTTTTCGAGCTGTTGAACGCATCTTATTGAATTGGGTACCCAGCGAATCCAACCACGGTGCTGACCACCGAGGTTTTGAATGGAGCTATCTTTGGCACCAGAGCCACGATCCCGCGCTCGAACGAACTATCAAGTACAGTTTGCCTTCGCGGAGTGCTTTGTTCAACAAGGAAGATACTCGGTTGGTCGTCGCGCCCTGGGCAGATCAAGTCCATATTTGGAATCTGACAGATACGCCGCTCACCGAACCGGAACAAGAACTGCCCCGCAGAAATCACTCGGTCAGCCGGCTGCACGCGCATGGCGAAAACGCCCTCATCGTGGGCGACGACGGTGGGGAAATAACGCTCTGGAATATCGACGGCGACGAAAGAATAGCGGACTTTCACGTCGAAGCTACACCAAATAATCACCTAATCAGGTCAATTGCCTGCACCGACGATGGTCGCCTCCTCGCCGTCGGCGTGGGTTATGGATTTGGTGTTCACATTTGGGATCTACGCAAGAACTCGAAGGTTCAAACCATCAAGGGATTCGGTGGAGGGGCACGTATCGCCTTTGGTATAGGAGGCAAGCTATTTGTGGCGCTTGAGCACGACGATCAACTGCGAGTCTATCCAAGGATTTCTCACCAAGACTCTGATTGGCTGTTGTCCGACGGAGAGCCCGAACCATTTGAATCGCCGGTCGAATACGATCTGGATGCCGACGGTGCAGAATCATTGGCAATTTCTTCGGATAAGAAGACCTTAGTTTTGGGGACACATCGTAAACTTGGACAGCTTCTGTCTGGTCAAGTTGACATCTGGGATGCCGTTGATCATCGACGGATGCGGAGAATTCCGCTAGGACGTCGGCAAGTTCGTTCACTCAAGTTTTCGCCAGATGAGTCGATGCTCGTCGCCGGCGATGCCAATGGCGATTTGTTCCACATCGACACGAAGACCTGGGAAGTCCGGACGGTAAAGCGGATTCATGCGGGAACCGTCAACGATATCTCGTTCTCAACCAATGGATCCCGCCTGGCGACCGTCGGCGGCGATTGTCGTATTCACATTTGGAATGTTGCGGCGCTCACCCGAGCCCCAAAACATATCCAGCTCGACGACAACTTCTGGGCATCAGTGGAGTTGGGTTCATTGACGATTCCCGAGTGATCCTTGCCGCTCTGTCGGCAGACTATGTAGCTGTGTATAGCACCGCCACGGGACAGATAGAAAAACGCATTCCACTGAGAAGCAACGATGCCAACATCAATCAATTGGCGATATCGGGCGATAAACGTTTCGCCGCGGTGACGTGTGGCCACGTCCCTGCCCGCGAGGAAACGAAGGGCTGGGTCAACTTCATCGATCTGCAAACCGATGAAGTGATATCGCGCGAGTTGCCTCACCCGCTCTTCTATTGTTTATCGAGCTTGTCATGGGACGGTCGAATGTTTGCCGTGGGATGCCATAACCATGTCCTCGTGATGGACGTGGCATCAGGCACCACCCGCGAACTTGAGTTCGAAAAGATAGTAAAGAGCGTTGCCTTTTCGCCAGATGATGAGCTCCTGGCATGTGCTGAAACGAGCGGTGTGACTCACATCTACGATACGGAATCCTTGGAGTTGATCGACTCAGTCCAAACGGACAAAGAGTACACCGGGTCGATTGCGTTTAGCCCGGACAGCCGCTTCTTTGCGACGGTCGGATTCGACAATCGTATCAAGATGTTTCAGACCGCTAGTCGCCGCCTCGTTCGTGAATTCAAAGAATGCGACATGTACCTGACGTTCGTGCGATTCTCGCCCGATGGAAGGCGGCTGGTCACTGGTTCGATGGACGGCAAGGTCCGCATTTGGGATGTCGAAACCAATGAGGAACTCATCAGTTTCGACGTACCGCGAAACTGGTATCCGGTAGCTGCCTTCTCGCCCGACGCCAATTCGCTACTCATTGGTTGTGCCGACCAAGTGCGCATCATTGGTGGTGAACGCAATGGCGAGATCCGAAAGCTAACGGTAGCGGAACTCAATGCAATCTACTGCCAAAACCTGACGATCAAGTCGAAGGGCGATTGGTGATAACCAGACACCGCTCTGATCCGAAGCACCTCGTACTTCGACACTCTGACCTTCTCGTCCGGCCAAGACTGGCCTGCGCCGTGGTCCTTGGCGCAAATCACGTTTTTCTCTGTCAAGCTGTCCCCAGTGGTAGCGATTTCGGCGATTTAATACTGGAGTGAAACGTGAGCGTAGTGAGGAGTCTCTTGCGGCTCGGCCGATTCAAGAACGACATTGCGTCCACATCGTTCCCGTCAGCCAAATCTGAAAGGACTGAACAATGATGCGGAGATTTACTATCCATGTGGCACCGGTCTGCTTGCTCTTGATTCGGATTCACTCGGCTCATAAGGCGAAGACGACGTCCGCAATCGTCGGATCCGCTCTGAAATTAATAAGGGTCTCTCGACCTCGATTAGCTCAGATCGCTGGTCTCATTTGTACGCTTGTGACGATCCAATTCGGCATGGCGTTGCATGCAGACGACTTGTTCTTTGGTGTCGACACCTTTGACGACGGGGACGCTACCGATGGCGACCCAGTCGTATGGCGCACGGGGTGGGACCATGCGGGAGCTGATCGACGCGTCCTGAACGGCGATTTTGTGCACACAGCCGCACTTGGCGATGTGACAACCAGCTACATCGAGTCCAACTACTATGATGGCATCTCGGTTAGAACCACGTTTACCGGTGACAATCAATGGGCAGGTGTGTTCTCTCGGTCTCGAGGCGATAATGGTTACGTTGGTGTGCTTCGGCCCAACGGAGAGCTAGCGATTCACTACGTCGGAAACTTTATCCCACTTGCGAGCGCAATAATCGACGTAGATTCTCAGATTAGCGACGTGACAATGGTTATGGACACGTTTGGAGATTTCATTTCGCTGACGGCGTGGGAAACGGGACAAGCCAAGCCAGACGCTCCACAAGTGGTTTTCGAGGACGATGCCTTTGAATCGGGGGGCGTGGGCGTGTGGGTTGGATCAGGAACAGCCATTTTCCGATCGTTCGAGGTCTCCCCAGAACCATTTGATCCAGTCCCGTCACCGGGAGATTTCAACGGCGACGGTCTTTTGAACGCCACGGACATCAATATGCTCGTCTGGGAATCAGCGGCAATGACGCACGATCTGAACTATGACCTCACGGCGGACATGCTCGTCGACGGGGATGATGTGAGGTTCTGGATCAAGGATTTCAAGAAGTCGTGGGTGGGCGATTCCAATCTAGACGGAGAGTTCAATTCTGGTGACCTCGTCGCAGCGTTCACCGCCGGAAAGTATGAGTTGGATGCGGACGCCGACTGGACGGAAGGTGATTGGACCGGTGATCATCGATTCGACAGTGCAGATCTCGTCGACGCTTTCTCGGACGGCGGCTACGAACAGGGGCCGCGTATTGCCGCGAATGCTGTACCGGAGCCGACGTCGTTTGTGATGCTCTTCGTTGGCTTGGTCGGATTCGCAATTTTACGCAATGACCTCCGTCAGAGTGGCTTTTGCCGTGCTGGCTGACTTTGATACGTGAGCTGCGAGCCGACGATTATTTGATTTCGGTCGGACGTACCGTAACGCCCAGAGCAGCAAAGAAGGGACCGTTAGGGCTTCCGAAGTCTTCGCGCGGATAGCTCCAAACATCAACTCCGCCATATTCCAGCCGCAAGCGTCGATTCGAAAAGCGGCCAGCGCCGAAATGCCAGGCGGGACCGTCCTCTGTCTTTCGCACCTCAATCACGAGCAGAATCTCTGGGTCCCATTCTTGGAAGAGACCAAAGATCGCTCCGTCGGTGACCTCCAGGTCTTCATCGGTGTCGGAGTCGACCTGGTAACGATAGATTGGTTGAGGCAACACACGCAGTTGTCGCTCGACCGGGTGAATGTGGTAACCGGTAAATCCGCGGGCGAGGGAACGCATTTGTGCCAGCCGAAGCTTCTTCGACTTGGCTGGTTTGGGTGCGCCCGGAATGAGCTGGGGATCAATTCCTGGCTCTCTTGGACTCCAGACCAAACCGTCCGTGCCCTTTGCGTCGAACGCTTCGGTCGCCAGTGATTGGAATTCGTGATGTACGACCCGACGATCGTCGCGGTTAGAGGTCAACTTCGACCATATCGCCCCAACCGCTTCAGCACGGCCGCGCGAGGTCCACACGAAGAAGGCACCATGTGTATCCAAGCCACTGGAGGGATTCGTGTAAAAGTGGATCGGTTTGGGAGAGACTTTGAGACGAGTCTCTGGTTCTGAGGCGAGCCGGAAGTCGTATCCGTCAGCGACTTCCTGATAGTATGCCTTCCATTTCTCCAGTTGATCCTTGCGTTCCTTGGTCTGAGTTTCGGCGGGTCCCTGTCCATTCGTCGCGACCAGTATGACGAGTGTGGCAACGGTGAGATGCATCCCCAAACTCCTTGTTTTGCACGGCAGTGGTCGCCGCCGGTATTGCGAGTCCCTCGAGCCATCAGTGCGCTGTTTGTTACTCGGCGGAATCGCCGATATCCAAAGGCTTCACCATCACGTTGTAGCTTGCCAGGTAGGGCAGCTTCGGGTCGAATTGCTGCGCGGGACCACGATAACGCCAAACAACGTCGTTCTTGTACCGCAGATCGGTTTGCATTCCGGAAAATCTACCCACCGAGTAGTGCCATTTCGGTCCGTCCGTTGTCTCGCGAGCCTCGATCAACACAATGACTTCTGGATCGGTCCCCATCGCAAAGGTGAACAGCGCTCCATCAAGGACAACATCTTGCCCGCGCTCTTGTCGGTGCAGTGGTTGGGTAAGCAGGCGAATACCGCGACGTGTATTGAATTCCTCTCCGTCACCATGGAACCCGCGCGCGAGGGCTCGCATTTGAGAAAGACGGGCAGGGCGAGTTTCTGCCGGTGCCGGTGCGTCTTGGAAAGGTTGTGGATCGATGCCCGCTGATCTCGGATACCAGAATTTTTCTCCACGCCAATACGCGACCAGCGGCTTGTCCGATAGCGAATGGAATTGACGCCCCACGGTTCGCTGTGTGGATCGAGTCGATGTGACATGCGACCATAGAGACCCCATGACCGCGATACGCCCGTCGAGCGTCCAGAGGTAGACGACTCCGTGGATTTGATTGGCTCGAGTTGGATTCGTCCACCGCAGAACGGGTTGTTCACCAATCACAAGCTCTGTCTTCTCGTCATCATCAACGTGAATCCGCATCGACCGGATTTCTTTGTCGTAGAAATCCATCCATCGGCGATATCGTTCTTTCTCCGCTTCGTCGGTTTGCGCACTGCACAATGAGGCAAACGCGAGAAGGATCATGAGTGTCCGGCAGTGGATGTTCATCGCACGATTCTCCGTCGATAGTCTTTTTCAACCTGAGGCATCGGTCTTTCGCCGATTGGGGCCCAGAAATGAGCGTTCCCGGATTGTTGATAGCCATCTTCCAGAGGCTGCCAAACTTCCTTGCCTGCTAAAACCATGTGCGGATCGTAGTCGGTAAACTTCGCACAACTAAACTCCCATCGCAGCTTGCCGCCGACATCGCGCACTTCGAGCAAAAGTAGGGTCTCGATATCTGTCTCACGACAAAAAGCAAAAAGGGCTCCGCCGCGGCTCGGCTCATCTTTGACGTCGTATTCGTAGAACGGCGTTGGGACTCGACGCAGCTCCCAACGTTTACCGTTCCGATCAATCATGTGCGACGTAAACGATTTCGCCAACTGCTTGGCCTCGGCCCTTCGCCTTCGCGGAGATCGCTGGGGCAGTGGAGCATCGGGGACCGGTGCCCATTGCGTTCCCGCTTCTTTCGATTCCCACAACAACCGACCGTCTTGCGTTGCCGATACAGGTTCGTCCGCCAAGGAATGTAATTCGTTGAAGAGCATGCGTGAATCGTCACTGATCGTCCATCCAAACACGGTCCCAATCGCCGCCGGACGACCGTCATCGCGGATCCATAGATGCACCGCACCAATGTCGTTGCCGCGCATTGTCTGAATGTGCTGAAAGACCGCGTGCTCGTAGAGTTTGAAAGCCGAGTCGGGCGCGGATTGAGGGTAGATCGAATAGGTTGTGGCGTGATCGCGGGAGACACTGATCCAATGCTTGACAATTTGCTTTTGCGTCTGCGCCTCATCAGGCAGATCTTGCGCGAACAAGCAACTTGGAGTCGCTGGAATCTGTACGGCAACAAGCAGGGCAATCAACAGACCTGGGTAGACTGTGATCTGATTCATCGTGCACCAGCATTTTGTATGTCAAACTAGGCCAGTCCAATCCAGCGACGATAGCACCACTCAAGCGTGATCACACCAAGCAGTAAGATCATCACCCACCATGCACTCCAGATCGGCGTTTTCCTTCGTTCAGATGGACCACGCGAGATAGGCAATGAAGCCAACATATCGGCGACCGCTTGTTCATCCTTCAGCACCTGGCCACCGGAGCGTTCCGCGAGCGTTGACAAAAGTTCGTGATTGGGAAATGGATTCTGTTGTTCGAATGGATCGTGGAGGATCTGGATCGGCACTGACGTACTGTCGACTTGCGTATAGTCTTCATACGCGGTTAGCTCGAGTCGCAAGGATTGATTGGCTAAGCCGGCCGACAGCGTTTCGGCGAGTGCAAGTTCAATCTGATAGGCTTCTCGACTGCCTATTTTCCTGATGGGAATTTCAAATTCTTCGCCCCAGATAATGAAGGGGCTCTCGCTGGCTTCTTCGCGCGGTAAATTGTTCGGCCAACGCACGACAGAATAATCTGAGTCAATATTATCGAAAGACTGAGGTTCGATGACGCCAACTAGACGATAAGTGGAAGTCTCATTTGCACTTTCATCGAAAGCTGAACCGGTCAAGATGATCGTATCGCCAGGCCCGTAATATCGTTTGTCTGCCGCCGCAACGAGACGACGACGCCCGATATACGATTGCTCAGTCAGCCAGTAGACGAGATTTCTCCAGAATTGTGAGTAGTACTGGTTCCGTCCATTGCGTCCCCAGGCGAGAAACTGTTCTGCGCCACTACCGGTAATCGGTGTCGCAATGGCCATGGTTCGCCCGCGACCATACTGTCCGACGGTAATGCCGGCCATCTCTGCAGGCGTATTGTCAACTTGCTGCGATGAAGTGTTGTTGCGAGCCAGCGCGCCGCGCACGTCTGCGTTGGCGACAAGCGGACTTGATGTTGGTCTCGCTGCAAGACCGGACTGCGAAACGGCAACCACTCGCGAAAGATCCCGTTTCGGCAACAGGCCCACGTTGGCTCCCAGAAATCTTGGGAAGTTTGCGAGGAGATTTCGATTGAGTTCACCATCACTGGAAAGCACAAACAGAGGATGCAATCGCCCAGAAATGATGGGTTGCAACTCGATCTGCAAGTCGCCACGCCAATCGAATCGATCGGCCAATTTGACTGGCAGTACTTTTTCCAATGCGGAGCCTTTCCATTGACCGGCAGCGAAACTGTTTCTGCCACCGACCATACAAAGTCCCCCACCGCGGCGACGCACCCAACCCTCGATCCAGTCGAGCTGTTTGGCCGTGAACGTGCGGCGAGGAACATCACTTAGGATGATGGCATCGAACGCGGAGAGTTCAGCCACCGACTTTGGAAAGGAATCAAGTTGGGTAGAAGCGAGACTCAGCCGCGCCACAGAAATCTGCACCGGTCGGCACTCGATGTCGACATCTTCCTGCAGTGCCGTCTGGAGGGTCGATGTCGGGCCGCGGAACACGACACGACCGTTCTGAGTCGTGGGGATGGAACGCATTCGATTCCCCTCGATATACAAGACGCGGATCTTCTCACGCGAGATCATCATCTCGGCTTCGAACCGATTGTTGTCGGCCGAGACTTCGTTGTTCTGGGCAGGAACAACGCACTCCAGCCGCTGTGTGTCGGCGACCGTGCGAAACGTAATCGGCACCGACTGAAAGCCGCTCTTCAGCGTCAACGGCACGGTCGCCAGTCGTTTGGCTCGACGTCCCGCCCGATCCAGCGAGTTGAGTTCTAATTCCACGCGAGTTCCATCGAATCCGTAACTGCGAATGAATGCCTGGGCTTCCACTTCGGATTGCTTGCGCGCGGAATTTGGCATCACCAGTGAGACCAAGGCCACGTCACCGCCGCTTTCTGTATCCCCTACAGGCACGACATGCACTGGCACGCCAAGCGTGGAAAAACTTGCCGCTACCTGTTCGGCCTGTCCGGCATCTCGAGCTCGACCATCTGAAAACACAACAACGGCCGAGGGCGGCTTTCGCCCGAAACGGCTCGAGATCTGTCGAAGCGCGACAAACAGCTGAGTGTCAGGTTCATCCGCTGTCGTCTGCTCGACTTCCGCTGATTCCTGTTGCTTTGCGTCGTCCTTTTGAGCAAATGTCACTCCGTATCCGTCGTTTGCGGAGACATCCTTCAGATTGAGCGCATCGGGGGACGCAACAGCTCGAAGTCTGCGTCCAAATCGGAATAAGCTGAGCTCCGCGGCCGCTGACTGTGCGGCGGATGCGGTCGCGTTCCGAATCAGTCGAACCGCTTGATGCCAACGAGTCTCTTCCTCGTTTCCAATCGCCATACTTGCAGATGCATCAAGCAGCAGGAAGACTTCCGCCGGCTGGATCGAGCCCGCTTGTTCGGTCACTCGGACCGGGTTGAACAGCAACGCCAAGAGTCCTAGCAGCAGGATCCCTCGAAAAACGTAGATCGGCCATCGGCGCGACAACCGATTGGAGCGTCCGCTACCTAGCCAAACCGCAGCGTAGGCCAACAACACTGCGGCCACCAAGGCCAGCATGAAACGGCCTGTTACCGGTGAAAGAAAATCGATGGACGTGTTGTCCATGAACTCACCTCAATCGTTCTCCAAATCCTGAACCCACAAACGTCATTGCTGTTGTTCTTCGTTGTCTGGCTCGTCATCTGCGCCCGAGAGCAAATCGAAATAGCGTTGAACGAAGTGTCGGTACTTGGGTGGAACTGCTCCGGAGTTCTTAATCTCCGAGTCACGTATGGATAACTCGCGAATCTGACGCTGAATTTCCGCGATCAATGCTGTCAATGTCTGGTCATAGCTGTCGGGTGCCTGCAGAGTTCCATTCGCGTTGGTCGCCCAATCCCAACTCGTCGTAGCTTCAGCGCCCCAGCCGCCAGATTGCATCGCCTCGCGAACAAGTTCGACCTCGGATTGCGCGACGTTAGCTGATTCGATATCTTCGAGGATACCGGTTGCTCGTAGGTGCCATCGGTTAATCTGGTCGTTTGTTTGAATGGTTGTCAGTCGCTGGCGGCTCGTGACAAGACGTTGTTCGAGTTTACGAAGTTGCTCGACGCGAGGAGCTAGTATTTCGCGGTGCATCGCATCCAGCCGCTGCGACACAGCATCGAATCGATCGGCCAAGTCTCCGGCCTGCACGGACGCGTCCGACCATGAAAGCGAATCGATCAGATCGGGCACCTGCTGTAACCTCACGCTACTTTCAGGAAGTCTGTTTTCCTCAATGATTTCTCGCAGCCGCTTTGCCATTTGATCTTCCGGATCTTGAATGCCCTGCTGCGGATCGAGGATCGAGCTGAGTACATCTTCGATCGTCTTGGCAATTTCCGCCTGGCCACGTGCTGCGCGCGACAGCGGTTCGGCAAGTTGTACTGCGCGGATCGCGGTCTCGAAGCGGTCAAGATCGAGGGTATCAGCCGTTTGTTGGGCCGTCGTCAGCTGTTGCTCAAGTTGCCGTAGCTCATCGGTCAACAGCATGCCGAGGTTGCGGGCAATTTCAAGTCGCAACGCGGCTTCCGTCGCGGTGATGCCCGCGATGTTCTCAGCCAACACTCGGAAGGTCGTACTGGACCGATCCGCGCTGGCGATTGCCAAAGCCGTGTCACCACGCTCCAAGGCGCCGACCACGCCGTCGGCATTCGCGACTGCTCGCTGTGTTCGCTGCTCAGCCAATGGGCTGACCTGATCCAGTCGGGAAATCATGCCGACGATATCGTAAACATCTTCGACCAATTCGGTTTGTTGCTGCTCCACGTCGCGCCTCATTTCCTCTAGCGACGGTTCGTCATCCTCGGACGCCAGCTCGTTGGCCTCTTCGTCTTGAGATTCATCCTCGGACGCGGCTTCGGCATCGTCCTGGGTCTCGGGAATTTCAGGTGGGACGAGATCAGTGATTTTGTCCATGATGAAGTCTTGTTCGGCTGCTGCTCGCTTGAGTCGACGGACAATTTCTCGTGCTCGCTCCTGATTGGTGCGAGGTCGTCGAACGCGACTCATCATTCGACGGCTTGCGCTGAGAAATGCGCCGAATCCTCCGCTGCCACCTTGAGCCGCTGCCATGTCGATCCGCTGTCGTGCGTCGATCAAATACTGTAGTGCATCCTTCTCTTGGAGCTTCGCGACGTCGTATTCGGCGTTGGCTAGAGAATCGACGGACGCCAACATTGATTGCTGCGCGGCGTACATCAGTTCACTGATTCGACCTTCTTCGGGAATACCGAATTGCTGTTCGATTCGCTGCGCTTCGTCGCCCAAGAATCCGGCAAACTCGGAGGTTTCGTTCTGCACGCCAATCAGATTGTCAAGGGCGTTGGTATCGATCGACTTGCCGCGGTCGTAGCGACGTTGCATTTGCCGAGTCCGGTTCAGTACAAAGCGTTCGCGGCCAATCATTTCGCTCAAAGCAGGAAGTCCTCGGCGATTCGTACCCTCGTTACGCATTCCGAGCAGCCCCTGGCCATCCTGCGGGACGGGATAATCGCGTCGAAACGGACGGATATCAATGAATTGAAGGTCCGATTCGTTCCGATTCGCTTCACCAGGCCGGTTATCTTCGGCAAATGCGTAGAACGAGATGCTGTCCTTGACGGTCATCTCAAAGTATTCCAACGGCAACAGCGCTTCGATCAAGGTTTGAGTTTGCGGCGTTGGCTTTCCGCTACTGGTGATAATGTCGTCGTAACTCAAATCCTCAAGCACGATCTCCGGGTCGTTATTCAACTGAAAGACGATGCCGGCACGTCGCAATCCGTAATCGTCAGACACCTTCAACTTAATGAACAGCTCAGCCAAACTGTGGACCTCAACAAGCTGGCCCGGTTTTTGGAAAGAAAGTCTCGGAGGCCGATCTTCATGAACGCGGATGCGATAACGGTTAGGACGCAGCGTCGTCCCATCAGTGGCCTCCGCAAAGACCTGATAGAAACGGTCTTCTCGCAGTTCCAGATTCGTGGTCAAAAGCGTGTCGTCAATCTCTAAATCCACCTTCTCGATGGCCGGCTCCTCACCCGTTGGGGTAACCATGGGGTGCAGTTCGATCCAGGCTTTGACTGGCGTGTGATCTAGTTGAATCCAGATCTGGGCTCGTGACCCTTGGACCGCGTCAAAACTTCCACTGGAAATCTCCTTCGTGCCAATACCCGTATAGCTGGGTGCGGTCACTTCGATCTGAAACTTCTTAATTGCCAGTGGATAACGGACGTCAACCCGATGGACTGGACTGGCATAATTTCCGGCAACGACTCGATACTCAAATGGCGTGCGGACTTTGGGGATTTCTACCTGGTAGCTGATAAGTCGCGTTTCACTCGCTGTTTCGTCTTGCTTGGTTAGCGGTCGCGGATCCCAGCTTTCACTCTCACCACCGATTTCGCGCGTCAGCAGTGTAACCTTTCGGTCAGTCCGACCCGCGACGTCGGCATTCAGCGTGAAGGTGGTCCGCTCATCGACGCGCGTATCTCCTTGTTCGACAGATATCGTCGTGTATGGTTGGTCACTCAACAACGTTCGCATCGAAGCAATGCGCCAGTCCCAGCGCGTCATGCAGGCGATGAGAAGCAACACGCTGATGATCCCCAGCAGCAAGACCGAGATCTTCATCGGGCCGGTGGCCACGGCTTCGTTCAGCCGCAGATCCTGCGTGCGATCATTCACATCATGGTTCAAGGCTTGCAGCAATCGCGGCGAAATACCGTGAGACTCTGGATCGACCTGATTGAACTCGACTGACGTTCGAATCGATTGACCCAGGTCCTGGAATCGATGTTCGACACGTGCAGCCGTCGCCGAACGTGTCCAGTGTTGAAGCACTCGAATTAGGTAGATAATGGCAGTGCAGAACGCCGTCAGCACGGTAAACCCGAGCACCCAGGCCCGAAACGTCCAGGCCACTTCGAAGACGAAGTCGATGGCTGTTAAGACGGTAAGGCAGACTAATAAGGCAAGTGTTGTCCAGCCGAGTACGGTCATGACGCGCGTCAATCGCATCCGTGTGACAACATCGCGAAACCGCTGCTCGAACCTCGGTGACTTTTCTGCTGACATGACTATCCTCGCCGTGTTGGTATTCACTCTTTCGTCATGCTGCCGTTCGATTCGCGACCAAGAACTCTGTCACAATGACGATCAGCAATGCAAAAAGAATCCAATGCCACACCTCGTTGTGCCTTACATCCGGCGCGTTGCCGAACATCGCAGTACTGGCCTGCAGCGGCTCATCCGACTGACTGATATTGAGTTGGAAGCGACTGACAAAGTCATCGATGGAACATCGTTCCGTCTCTGACTCTCGCGGGTTGACGTTGACAACCTGCCACGATCGATTGCGTCGATAGACGCCGGGTGTCTTTGATACGAGCGCTTCGGTTGTTGTATCGATCAGTTCTTCCTGAACGGGTCCGCCACCGTTCAGTCCCGTAACGTGTCCCAGGACCTGATGAACGATCGGAAGATAGAGTTCAGTCTGAGTCCATTGGCTCCATTGGTTGTCACAAGACGTGGTCAGCCAAACGACGGAGCCACCGGCGTCACCGATACGACGTTCCAACAGGAACGGTTTGCCATCATGAAACCTTGCGACAACGGCCACATCGTCTAACGGAATCAACTCGGTAATCCCCCGAAATGCGAGCCGACGCAGGTCGCCGTGCTGTGGATCGGCAAAGGGAGCGAAGATCGAGTGAGTTTGGTCCCACTGTTCAATTCTCCAAGGCAAGCCGAATGTTTCGCGGGATGCCACCAGCTCGCCGACTGAAAGTCCGATGTCGGCCATCGCCTGGTAGCCCTCGCGATGAACCTGCGCGCCGCAAAACACAACCAATCCGCCACCTTGTGAGACAAAGTCCATCAACCGGCTCGCATCGCGCTCACTCACACGCGTTACATTGGCCAGAATAACCACATCGTATTCTGACAGTGGAGCTGTACTTCTGTTGACGACAGGAACATACGGGCTTTCGTCATACGACGCCCCTTTGGGAGCCAGCCGTAGTGCCGATTGCAAATGATAGGTCTCACTCAGGAAATCTGTTTCGTGCGTCTGACCGTCAACCACCAAGACACGGTATTGCGGTGCAGACATAATGGCCAAGTGTCGTCGATTGTCGAACAACAGATCGTCAATCAATTCGACAGCAACATGCCCCCGCCACAAGCCATCTTCGAGCTGAGGCAACTCAAATCGCACTTTTTCGATGCCACCGGGTTCCAGCTGGACCTTCTGGCGTTTGTGAATTGTGCGACTGCCGTTTTTGATGTCCAAGACGACCGGCGTCTCATCCAAAGTAAATGGTCCAGCGTTCAACAGCGAAACGACAAGGTTGGTGGATTCGCCGGGCCGAACCGTTAACTGCTCGGGAGTTGAGTGAGTAATCGCCACGTTGTTCGGTAGATCACGCCCTAGGTCGTGTACTTTGACCAGCACGTCGGCGGGCATCGGCTCAACTTCGCTCCAAGCCAATCCCGACTGCTGCAGGTCGGTGAATACATGCACCTCCTTCGACCTCGCCTTGGCGGCCGTGCACACATCGTGAGCCCAACGAAACGCAGGCGCGTAATCGGTGGGTGCATACGAATCGCTTGGAGCAGTCAACTGGGCAAGCGGGTCACCGCTCAAGTTTTGGGAACTGACCGGCGTCACTTCGTGATCAAAGAACGCTATTTCGTATTGAGTTCTCTCGTCTGAGGTATTGATGACCTTTCGTGCTTGCTGGACAGCCACATCGATCGCGCGATTTCCTTGTGTCCGAAGCTGCATGCTTGCCGAGCCGTCAATCAGTACGGCAACAAACCTCTCACCGGGCTGACGCTGGCTGTTTTCAACAAGAAACGGTCGGGCGAACAGGAACGCCAGTAGAGCGACTCCGGCTAAACGCAGTGACATCAGCAACCAACGCATGACGCGCCGCCGATTCCTGTGTTTCTCGATGACTTGCTGCAAGAACCGAACCGAACCGATCTGGACCTGACGCGGTCTACGTCGAAACATCAAGTGGATGATGACTGGAATCGCCAGCGCGACCAGTCCGAGCAGCATTCCATTTTGGATTAGTCCGAAACTCATCACTTCGTGCTATCCAGCTTAGGTGTCGGAATCATCATCATCAGGTACTGAGGATCGCGATTGCGGAAACTGAATGCCTGTTGATCAAAGAACGGTTGTCCGTTGTACGTCACCTTGGCCTGTGCCCAACCCATTCGCCCAAAGCCGCACTTCCAGTCGTTCTGATGCGCTTCTAGCACCATCGCCAATTCTGGATTCGAACCGTAATTGAACAAAAAGATGGCGCCAGACAGAATTCCGTTCTGGGGATCGCTGTATTGATGAATTGGCTTGGTCAGGAGGCGCAACTCATAACGCTGCAGCTCCGTTTCACCATCGTTGTCCCACATCTCAACCGCCTTGAATCGACGCGCGATGAGCTTCAATTGTGAACGACGCCGCTGGGCTGTTGGATCGGGCGGCTCGACTTCTGGCACGACCTTCATGGGCAGCAGCTCACCAATCGCTTGCTCCGGATACCCCACGCGCGTCCCAACGCGAAGACGAATCGGCGAGTCAGCTAGAGCCAGTGTTTCAACCATCAGGCGGTCAGGACGTTGGTCGCGTGCAATGGTGATCAAGGCCAAGGGACGCCCCGCTTGCCCCCAGCACCAAATCGATCCGTCGACGAACTTCCGCGCCGGATCGTGATATCGATAGATGGGCGATTCGATCCGTTGAACCTCGTCTCGATCCGGAGGTAAGACAGATAGTTCATCTGCTGCCATTCGCATCATCGCCAGCGATGCTTTCCGATCTGTGTCCGCCGTCTCGTCCACTTCTTGGGCACTCGATAAGCCGGCAAGCAGCACAACGACAAGAGGGCATATGATCTTGGAAATGACGAGTCGTGTACAAGATCTCGTCGGAAGGCGATGGTTGATGCTGTCCCATTTAGCGCTCATGATTACACCTTCGAACGCCTTTCCAAATAGTCGACCAACGCGCGATCAAGCGGATCTTCGGTCGTCAGTTCGACGCGATCGACGGATCGATTCAGGCACTCCTCGTCGATTTCGTCACGCCACTCCTGAACGGCTGCCAGGTATTCCTCGCGAATGCCCTCGGTGCGAGTCACGATCTCATGGCCGGTTTCCATATCTTGAAACCGCATCGTGCCGTCGACCGGTAAGTCACGCTCCCAAGGATCGAGAATGTGCAACAGCACAACTTCGTGCTGGCGAAACCGGAGATTGTCGATCGCCGTGATAATCGCGTCGGTATCGTCGAACAGGTCGCTGATAATCACCACCATGCCTCGGTGTCGCGCTAATTCGACAGCGGGCTGCAACGCTCGGCGGGCATTCGACGGCGGCCGAGCTTCCGTACTTTCGATCAGTTGGAGCACTTCTTGCAGATAGTGGGGCTTAGCTTTTGCAGGCAGGTGCCCCAGGATCTGGTCGGCGTAGAGAGTCAATCCAACCGCATCTCGTTGTTTGAGTGCCAAATGAGCCAGTGCCGCGGCCAAGGTTGAACCGTACGCGAGCTTGGAGATGCCGCTGGAAGCACATTCCATTGAATTGCTTACATCCAGGTAGATGTAGAGATTCATATTCGTTTCGGCGTCATACTCTTTGACATAGAGTCGTTTCTGCCGAGCATAAAGCTTCCAATTGACATGTCTCAGGTCGTCACCCGGCGCATATTCACGGTGTGTGGCGAATTCAACGCTGTATCCCACGAAGGGACTGCGGTGCGTTCCCTGCATAAATCCTTCCACAATAGACTTGGCCCGCAGCTCGAGGTTATCGAGTTGCGAGAAGAAGGCAGGGTCGACGATGTCGCTGGTGATGGAGTGCATAGGTCGATCGAGGTCAAACTTCGTTCGGAACGGAATCCAACAGACGCTCGATTAAGGCGTCGCTGTCGAGGCTATCGGCACGGGCGTGGAAGTTGAGCACCAGCCGGTGACGCAGGACAAGTGGAGCCAGAGCGCGAATGTCATCAAAGTCGACGTGATATCTTCCCGCCATAATCGCACGCGCTTTGCCTCCCAGCACCAAATACTGCGAAGCACGCGGACTGGCACCATAACCCACGTAGCGGTGGAGCGAATCATGCCCGTCGACTTCACCCGGACGCGTTGCCGCCACCATCCGTGCGGCAAAGCGAATGACTTCCTCGGAGATGGGAACTCCTCGGACGATTTTCTGAAGGCGAACGACCTCGTCGGCAGTCAGCACACGGTCAGCTTCCGCTTCAAGTGTGCTTGTCGTTCCCTTAATGATTTCGACCTCCTCGTCGATCGTCGGATACTTCACTCGCAGATTGAACATAAAACGATCGAGTTGGGCTTCGGGAAGCGGATACGTGCCTTCCATTTCAATCGGATTCTGAGTGGCGACGACGAAAAACGGTGCATCGAGGTGATAAGTTTCACGTCCCACTGAAACTTCCTGCTCCTGCATGGCCTGAAGCAGCGCAGCTTGCGTCTTGGGTGGTGTTCGATTGATTTCGTCAGCCAAAAGGAAGTTCGTGAACACTGGACCTTGCATGAACTTCATCACATGACGACCGGTGGTATGATCTTCTTCCAGCACATCGGTACCCGTGATGTCCGATGGCATCAGATCCGGTGTGAACTGGATGCGTCGAAATTGCATATCGAGCGTCCGCGCCAAGGTCCGGCCCATCAGCGTCTTTCCCAAACCAGGAACACCCAACAGCAGCACGTGACCCCGGCAGAGCAGTCCGATAAGCATTCCGTCGATGACCTCCTCTTGGCCAACGACAACTTTTGCGATCTCGGTGGTGACCCGAGCACGAGCTTCACGCAATCGCTCGACGATCGCTACGTCATCCTGGGCGTCGAGGTCTGCGATGCGATTGGTTTCCGTTCGCGTTGCACTGTGATTGTCGTTCATATTTATTGCCTCAGGGCGATGTCTTGAAGTGTCAATGTCGTGTCTCTAATTGTCGTCGTGTCTGTTGTTTTGTCGTTGTGTAGCCGCCTCATCGACCGTTGAGACCCTCGGCAGCATCCGAAATATCTTGCTGTGCAAGCAAGTAAGACCGTGAAGAACCGAAATCCGCACTCCAGATCGGCTTCGCATCCATCGTGACCTCAAGTGGGGCGGCTCCCAGTCGAGCAAAGCCCGCTTGCCAACTTGCGTTTCCCGATGACCTCTCTCGGCGGGCTTCGATCAGTACGAGCAATTCAGCATTCGTGCCATGTGCCAGGACGAAGATATTGCCATCGACAATACCAGCCGCTTCGTCGCTGTAGCGGATCAGGGGGCGAGGCATGAGCCGAAGCTGGTACGTCTGCCCACCGTAGGTTTCCGACGCTTTGAGTTTCCTGGCGATATCTTTCATCTGTCGCCCGCGTTTGATCTTCGATGCACCGGGCGGTGGCGACTTGATGGCGATCCATTCGAATTCGTCGGCCGTCGGTCGCCAGATCCAGCCGGGGCCGCGCAGGATCTCAACGATCCGTTTCGACGTGACGGTCAATTCGTAAGACCAATACTGGCGAGCATCTTGATATCGTTCCAAAACCAGAATCGCTTGAGGTCTGCCTTGGACGCCAAGACTCCATACGGACGCGTCGATCACATCTCGCGTCGGATCCGAATACCGCAGGAGAGGTTCGGAGCGGAATCTGGCCGCGTCCGCATGAGCACCCATGAGCTGCAGTTCTTCAACACGCCGCCGCATTTCAGCCAGTCGGTCGGCTGACTCGTCCGCCGTCGCCAACGCGGTGGTCATGATTGTTACAAGACAGAACAGCACAATCATGATCGTGTTTCGCATCGTTGAACCTCGCAAATTCGCTGCCTCTGTCTGTAATACCCGAATCTCAGCGCTCTCGCAGATACTCAGCGCGTTTGGCCTCCGACGCGTCGATCAGGCCATCTTGATCAACATCTAAGAAATGGAAATCCTCACGGTGTCCGAGAAACTCCCTCCAGGTCAGATCACCATCGTTGTTGCGATCACTGCCAATGAACCACGGAGGACCCACGGCAACCTGTGTGTTGAAGGACAGGGTCTGCTTGCTGACCCGCTCGCTCGGCCCAAACAGCAGGAACGAGCCGCGAGAAAACTCGATGTGAAAGCGGCGCGCCGGTTCGTACTGTGAAACGCCGGGCAGGCTATCGGATGACAATGCATGCAAAGACTCGGCGGTCGAGCGCATTTCGCGAATCGATATACGTCCGTCGTTGTTGTGGTCCATAGTTTGGAAGAAACCGCTGCCCGTATCGTAGATATTGACACGACACGACATGGCCTTCACTTCGGCTCGCTCGCGCACGAACTTCTCCAGTTCCTCACTGAATAGTTTCCGATCACCGTCCGCGTCCATCTGGTCGAATAACTGACGTTGCAGCAACATCTCGCCTTCAACCTCCACCTCATCGAGATAGCCATTCAGGTCAGCATCGAGGATGTTGAACTTGCGCCGGGCGTTATCCAGGGCATCGGGAATGGGCTCGACATGACGGTATGAAATTGTGACGGTCACTTCCTGCAAGAGGAGATTCACAATTCCGGGCCGATTCGTGCGGTCGAGACGATCTCCCGTGCAGTGATGAATGTGTAGTTCCGGTCGAGAGTGATGCACGGGGTCGACATCGACGCTGAGGTCAATGTCCAAGGGACTCTGTGAAATCCTCACCAGCTCGGACCGCGACAACTCATCGTCGCGATTGAGATCAATCGATTTGATTCGATCTGGCGTCCAGTGAAGTTCCTCAGCGGACAGTTTTCCGTTGCCACTGAGATCGTATTTTTGGATCAAACGTTGAGGCAAGTGTCGCTCGTTTGCGCGCCGCAGCAAATCAGAGAAGACGGACTGCGAAACTTCAGGGATGTTTTGTGATGCGTCCACAAGCAATAGATTGGTCTCGGGTTGAGTCATCGGAGGCGGCTGCATTTCATCGAAGCCAATGCATTCGTCCTGATCTTCGTCGCGCTGCAACAGCCGACTTGCGGCCGTCGCCATTTCGGCAGCATCGATGACTCCCGAACCATCCTCGTCTAGCAGATCAAATATGAATTCATCGCTGCTGGAAGCTTCATTGTTCTGGCGGAATACAACGGGCTGCCCTGCCACCTGCTTGACCATGGAGTTAACATCATCCATGGAGATGATCTGCTTGGCTTGCAGATTTCGTTTTCTGAGAAACCGTTCGGTACCAGACCGCAGTTTCCGACGCAGTACAGAAGATTGATTCGCTTCGTCGCGGGTCAGACGTTCGTCGCCGTTCGCGTCGAGCTGACGAACCATTCGTTTGATGAACTCACGTCGCTGCTGATTGACTGGTCGATCCTGCAAAGCAATCCGGAAGCGAGCGTGGACGGGGGCCTGATCGAACATCAAGATGACATGAAACGATTCGAACTTGCCTGTGTTCGGATCTTCGTTGGCAGCGGGAGCTTGTGCAGCCATGAGGAGGCTCGAGAAAAACGTCACGGCTGCCACGGTGCGCCTCCCAATCCTGTGGCGTACAAGCTCTCGCATCGAAGTCTTCCCAGGAAACAGTACGACCTATGACAACAAATTGTGAAGCGGCTCACCGCTCTCGTCGACCAAGCCAATGGGTCGGTCGCCGGTGGCCAGATTCTCTTTTTCGTAGTCGATCCCTAACGCCGCGCAGACGGTCGCATACAAATCGGCGACGCTGGTTCCGGCTTCTGTTTGATTCATGAGTTGCATGCCATCCGGTCCGGTCTCACCATGCACTTGCCCCCCCTCAACTCCGGCCCCACCAAGCACCGCCGACCAACCACTGGACCAATGGTCGCGACCGGTGTTGTCGTTAATCCGCGGCGTACGTCCGAATTCACCCATCCACACGACCAAGGTGGAGTCTAGTAGGCCGCGATCACGCAGATCATTCATGAGCGTTGACCAAGCCGAATCCAGCACCTCGCACAAATCGCCGACACGATTGAAGTTATCGGAGTGTGTGTCCCAACCAAGCAGATTGTTGCCCTGCAGGCCCGACAGCTCAACTTCGACGAATGGAACTCCGCGTTCGACAAGCCTTCGCGCGAGCAGGCACCCTTGGCCAAACCGATTACGGCCATAGGCTTCGCGCAGTTCGGTCGACTCCTCATTTAATCGAAACGCGTTCTTGGCCTGGGATTCGATCATCCGCGCTGCTCGCTCGGCATTGGCCCGATGGGCTGCCGCCGCGCCGCTGCTGTATCGCTGGCTGAATTCGTTCTGCAGCAATTTCAAGGCGGCGAACCGTTTGGTCATCGCGTCACGCGAGACGCCGACGGGCGGTGCCAGGTTTTCGATGGAGAGATTGGCTCGAGAGGCCGGATCGTCGCTGTTGCCCGAGACGACGAGTGGCGCATACTGCGGCCCCAGGAATCCGGGTCCGCCGACTTGCCCAATGCGACGACCCGAAGTGAGACTGACGTAGTTGGGTAGGTCATTGTCAAGCGAGCCTAGTTCTTTGGATAACAGGGAACCGATACTGGGATACACGGTTGCGGGGTTCGGTTTGTATCCGGTCAGCATCAACTGCGAGCCGCGTCCGTGGTCGCCCTCGCCCGTATTCATATCGCGAATGATCGCCAGGTCTTGCATCTGCTTAGCGATTCCTGGCAGATACTCACTGATGTGGATCCCCGGTACAGTCGTTTGGATACTCTCGACGGGCCCTCCGTTGTCGTGATCTGGCTTCGGATCGAAGGTATCCAGCTGACTGGGCCCACCCGACATCCAGAGTAGGATGCAGGCCCGCGGCGAATTTGCCTCGCGGGCCGCACGCGCTAGGCGGGGAAGCCAGCCCGAAAATGAAAGTCCAAGTGCACTCGCAACGGATAATTGCAGCCAGTCTCGCCGAGTGAATGGTTGAGGCGACATGATTGATCTCCGTTGAACTTCTAACGATGGTCAATGTCCTTCCGGACACCGATGCTACCTAATCAGCACAAACTCGGGGCTGTTGATCAGTGCCCACATGATCTCCGAATAGGCCTCTGCCTTCTCTTGATCCGACCCCTTCGATTTGATGTAGCTAACAAACTTCTCCCGCTCTGGCTGATGTGGCGGTCGGCTCAGCGTCGTAAGGAAGAGTGTGTCGACCTTCTCCGAGAGGTCAAAAAACGGCGCGTCCACGACGGCCCGGAGAGTTCGACTCGTTTTCAAATCGGTGGCGTTCGCTGTGATTTGACCATTCATTAAGGCCAGGGCCTGCGGAATGCCGCTACGGAAATCATCCGGACGTTCACCCAAAGCCTCCTCCATGCGTGAGACCAATGCATCTCGCTGCCCGTTGTACCGGGGACCTTGATCAATGCGTGAAATTGGTAGGGCCAGGGCGACTTCGAGCGAATCAAACAACTGCTCGGGGGTCAGTACTTTGAGCGGACGAGCGTCAACAGCCGACTCGACCACGATGGACTCGCTTGGCCGTTGATAGAACCTGCTGGCGCAAATCGCACGCACGAGCCCTTTGACATCGAAGCCACCCGCAGCAAACTTTTCGGCCAAGTCGTCCAGAATGAGTTCGCGCTCTGCGTCCGACGCTTGATCCAAGTCATCGACCGAATCGGTCAAGCCGCTGCCACACAGATGCTGCCAGATCCGATTTACCGCGGTGGCCGCGAAATGAGGGTTATCGGCTGAGGTCATCCAGCGTGCGAAGTACTGCCGCGGCACCTCGTCGGGCGGAAGCTCAATGTCGACCTCGTCACCCATCCATAACAACGCCGCCTGATAGGCCGTTCCGCTTTCGTCCGTAATGCTCGTGCTACGTGAATCCACGACAGGCGTTTGCTGTTCGGCATTCAGTCTGCCCAGAACGCGTTGATTGGTTAACCGTGCACCTGAAAAGAAAGCAGCAACGCCCCAGAAATCTCTTTGGCGCCAAGTCGTAAAGGGATGATCATGACACTGAGCACATTCCAGCCGTATGCCGAGGAAGACTCGCGAGACCGAGCTTGCCATGTTGGCTGGTTGGCCACCCGTATTCTGCAGATAAGCGATCGGCGACGACGGGGGGCTTTCATCGAGATTTGCCGGCTGCTGATCTGGCGGCTCGTCTTCAGCGGCAGGCACTTCGGTCTCGGCACCTCCGGCCGTTACCAATCGGCGAGCTATCTCGTCATACGAAGCATTACGGCTGAACTGATCCTCGAGCCAGCGATCAAGTGACACGGCGAAGTTGGCATTGGCTGTCGCATTGGGGGGGAGCAAAATCCGTCGCCACACGCGTGCCGTGTGCGAGCTGAACCTTGCATCGTCAAGCAACTGATTGATGACCCGCAGACGCTTGTTCGGTTGTCTGTCTGACGTAAAGTCACGTACTTCGGAGACGACAGGGATCCGACCCGCCAAATCCAGATAGATTCGACGCAGGAACGTCGCATCATCAACGACTTCCGGCACCCGCTGTCGAATCAATTCGTATTGCTGCTCGAACCGCTGATCGATCCAGGCGGTCAACTCGGGAAGCGTGTCCTCGGCCGCTTGTGAATCCGAGGCGATAGGGAAACAAAGAATCCCGATCAGACCAGCAAGGTAAGCGTTGAATCGATACATCAACCTACCCCCGCCAAAAAAGACATGTAGCACCTGATTGACTCAGTGCCTGGGCAGTTTAAGACAATTCGTCTTCCGATTCAAGTCAATCCCGAACAAAAGTCGTTAAACGTGGCCAGACGCACCAATCCGCGGTAGTTTTTTCGATTGTCTCGGCCGCAGATCTTTCCACCGACCAGGAACGCTTTCGGCAAAGTTTGGTCGCAACGCGATGAGAAATGGTTGACTTTGAAGACAAGTTGTCTTTAAGATAGCCGTGCGGTCCAGTCGTGGGACCGGCGGTGCACCAACGACCTTCCGAAAGCAAATTGCGATGGCAAAGGCGACTCAAGACGTTACTGACGCAGAATTGGCCGTACTTCAGGTCCTTTGGAGTGATAAAACGGCGACTGTCCGGCACATCGCTCAAGTCTTATACGGCGACAGCTCCAAACCCCAGCACGCGACCGTGCAGAAGCTGTTGGACCGTTTGAAGACTAAAGGATTTGTTGCTCGGGACCGCACCGTCTGGCCACACGTTTTTCGACCGGCTATTCAGCAGGGCGAATTGATCGATCGCCGTTTGCAGAGCACCGCGGACAAGTTTTGCGAGGGCTCGATGCAGCCGCTTCTGACTCATCTACTGCGTGGGCGGAAGCTCTCGAAGCAAGATCGTCAGTCCCTAAGGGAACTGCTTGACGAATTAGACGAGGAGTGAGTTAGACAAGGAGTAACCGAGGATACAGACATATTTTTCGCGGTGCGTGGCAAATCCTTGATGCTTGAAGTTCGGTCCACCGAAGTGGATTACGGGGGCAAGCATAATGGAGTAAGCCGAATTCGGGTCGAGACAGACGATGACATGGCTGATTAGCATAGCGATCTCGAATGCCGTCCTTGCGACGTTGCTCGGGATACTTGCCTACTTGGTGAGC
>CAJHYQ010000349.1_pt1 | contig 33578 bp, 19 predicted proteins | sample 9198721 | NCBI WGS metagenome assembly CAJHYQ01 (sample SAMEA7708357, study PRJEB35096) | sediment metagenome | biome: marine neritic benthic zone biome [ENVO:01000025]; feature: sediment [ENVO:00002007]; material: shallow marine sediment [ENVO:03000034] sea grass bed [ENVO_01000059] ... | reverse complement strand
TTTATCGTTACCGGCTTGGCTTGGGGGGGGGCGACACGGGGACGGGAGGGGGAGTCGGCGAGGCTCCTGCGGAGCCGAGTGCGTTTTTTTTTTGGCGGCTCGGCAGGAGCCTCGCCCTCCCGAAAATGCCCCGTGGCCGTCGCGCGCTCGCCCTCCCGAAAATGCCCTCGCCCATTGCGAGCCTGAGGTTTGGCTTGAGACGAGGCGGTTTTGATAGAGTGCCTAAGCAACGAGGGCCGAATAGTGTGCATTCAGTTTAATTCTTCGTAGACCAACTCGCCGTCGATCCAGAAGCGGAATCTTCGAATGACACTGCCTCGCGCAAAATCAATGTCAATGCTCGCGTTAGGCTGACGAGGGTCGAGCGACGCGGGGATGACGAAGTTCGCCTGGCGATGAATTCTCAGCCAACTGATGCGAAACCAAACGTTGTGGCCATTGATGTCAATTCTCTGACGCCACCACCAACTGCTATATTGAAGTTGGCCGATAAAAGGTCGATCGAATTCGATCACTCGAAACAGAAACGCGGATCTGATCAGCCGCGCGTATCCAAACGCTCGTTGGGCCAAACCGTTTCGCGGAGACTCGTAGGGATTTGTCATTGACGGTGTATTGTTAAGACGCCGTTTAGCTGAGTTGCAAGGTATTGGATTATAGACTTGGTCAGGCATGCCGCGCTTTAAACTTCGAAGTCTCCTGCTGATCTTCCCCTTGATCGGGATCGCGTTGGGCTGGACGGGGTTGAAGATTCGCGAGCGGATGATTGACCAATACCGCTTGCAGATACTCCAACAATACGGTGCACACGTCTTTGCCGCCGATGGGGACATTTACCGTGGGGGGCCGGTCAAGTCCATGGTTTTTGTGACGGTCGTCCATCTCGACCAGTTGACGGCGCTGTCTGAAGAGTTTCCAGAACTTGAGGCACTACGCTTCGGTATGACCGATTTGGTTGATGAACAATTTGTCACACTCAAATTACCTCCCGAGCTTCGCAAGCTTTGGCTCGACGAAACACCCATCAGCGACGCGTCATTGGAACATCTGGCTAACGCCGCATCACTCGAAGATCTGACTCTCTTTCGAACCCGAGTTACTGATGATGGTCTGGAACACTTAGCGGCATTGACCAACTTGCGCGAGTTGGACCTGACCGAAACTAACGTCAGCGACGAGGGGCTGCGTCATTTGTCAAAGCTCACCCGGCTTGAAGCTCTGTCTCTCGATCGGACCAACGTGACGGCGAAGGGTCTGGAACATCTGCTTGCGCTCAAGTCTCTGCGTCGATTGCGGCTTCCTGACGGGATCGAAGACGAGGATACCGTTGCGCTGCGTGAAGCTTTGCCGAATTGTCGTGTTGACGACTGATATTGTCGTCCGCGAACGATGCGGGTGTTGACACTCTTGGCTAGCTCATCCAATTTTTGGATGCCACAGCAGACCACTTTGTGGTGATCTTCTTCATCTTGGTCCAAAACGCCAGTCCATCGTGACCTGTGATATCGCCCATTCCGAACCGTGATTCGTTCCAGCCGCCAAACGAAAATGGTTCGCGTGGCACCGGCACGCCGATGTTGATGCCGATCATTCCCGAATTCGCGCGCTCCTGAAAGTATCGAGCAGTTGCTCCGCTGGAGGTGTAGATTGATGCCGCGTTACCGTACGGACTGGAGTTTTCGACTTCGATTGCTGCGTCCAGCGTATCGACATGCAAAACCGTGAGCACTGGGCCAAAGATTTCGTCGCACGCGCACTCATGTCCGGCTTCCATCCCGTCAATCATCGAGGGACCAACGTAGTAGCCGCCCGGCTTGCCCTCGACTTGTGCGTTGCGACCATCAACACGAATTGTCGCCCCGGCTGCAGCCGCTCGATCGATGTAGCCAACGATTCGCTCCTTGGCAGCCGCGCTGATGATCGCACCCATATTCTTGCCTGGGATGACTTGGCTCATTTCGGCTTGGATGGCGTCGAGGATCGGCGCGCAATCCCCGACGGCGACCAACACACTGGCTGCCATGCAACGTTGGCCAGCACAACCGGTCACTGACGAAACAACATCCTGCGCGGTGAGCTGGAGATCTGCATCCGGCACGACAATCAGGTGGTTTTTTGCACCTCCCAGGGCGAGTATCCGTTTGCCGGCTGCGATTCCGCGTTCATAGACGGCCTTGGCCACCTTTGTCGAACCGACGAACGCTGCCGCATCAATGCCCGGATGATCCAGCAACAACTCCGCCGTCTCTCGGCCACCTTGGACGACTTGAAAGACTCCCTCGGGCAGCCCTGCTTCAACCAGGAGTTCAACAAATCGGAGAGGTGTGAGTGGCGTCTGTTCTGAAGGCTTCAAAAGAAAGGCATTGCCCGCGGCAATGGCCAGGGGAAACATCCACAGCGGAACCATCGCTGGAAAGTTGAATGGCGTGATGCCGCAAACGACGCCAAGCGGATAACGGCGCGTGCAACAATCCACGCCTTGGCTCACTTCTAGCAAACCACCCTGCTGCAGCACCGGAAACGATGTCGCAAACTCAACGACTTCCAATCCTTTGCGAATCCCCGCCTCGGCTTCACTGCGAGTTTTGCCATTTTCGGCACTGACGCGCTGCGAGAGTTCTTCGATGTTCTGTTCGACCAGGTGTTTGAACCGGAAGAGCGGCTGGACACGTTCTTTGACCGGTGTCTTGCCCCACTGAGCAAACGCCCGGCGAGCAAGACCGACGGCTGAATTAACTGCGGCAGAGTCGAACGATTCAATTCGGTCCAGATCAGAACCATCCAGTGGTGAGATGACGTCGATGTGCATTCGCGATTGGCTCAAGTTACGCTTTGGGTCTTGATGATCAGCTCGTGCCGGCCGGCAACATTCAGCGTTTCGCAACCTTCGGGCGGCGTCGAATCTTGATTGTTGCTTCAGTGATGAGCTTGGTCTTGTCGATTTGTCCAACAGCGCGAAATCGTAGGTTGGTCGCCGCGCCATGACTCCACTCGCGTGCAGCCTGGATCGAGATCGCGGCTTCGATACCGCCAGGCGGGATCTCGGCGCTGCCAATCGACAATCCTGGTGGTGTCTCGCCGACTAAAGAGATCTGCATCGGCCCGTCGAAGTTCTTGGTACGATCCAAGAACAAGTGGATCTCCGTTGTCTCCCCCGCATGTACGTCGATCTCCGGGTCGCGCGTCTTCAGCTTCACAACCGGAGGCAGAGTGCGAAGCATATTCCGCTTTTCGGCCAAGATCAAGGTTGCTCGCGGCTGCTTTCGCTCATCAAGAAATCGGGCATAGCCCTGGGCATAGAGCTGCGACTGCGATTGGATATTGATGTGCATTGTTTCCGGCAGATAGATCGGCAACTCAATCCGACTCGCATCGGCCGGGATCGTCACTTCGAACATCTCGATACCGTCCAGGTCTCGATTCTGACGGTCACCGATTTGCAACGTAATGGGTGCTGAAAAGCCATTCATGCGTTCCACTTCCATCGGATACATGAATACCGATCCCCGATGAGCATATTGGTACGCCTCAGAACAGAACAAACGGAACGGCTGCTTGTGGATGACGTTGAGGGTCAGGAGGTCCAAGGTTCTCGGACCAACGCAGAAGCCTTCGGCATCTGCTCCGATATGCAAAGCCTTCAGATTTCGCGTAGCGTCGCCATCGTCAATGGTGGCCACTCCGGCGACTCTCAACGTAGCGTCGCCGAGCACCGTATCGGTGTCCGCCTTTAGCTTGACTTTCGTTGAGTTCTTTCCCGTCGCGATCAAGTTGTCTTTCACCTCGACACCCAAAGGTAAGCCAGCGAAGCGGATTTCGATTTCGCCCGCGAATCCGCCCTGGCGCTCGCAGACTACGTCGATTATTGCTTCTGACCCACGCACCAGGTTGATGCAGTCGTGAGGCGTTGTGAGCGAGAAGTCTGGCGGAGCATGTTTGACTGATAGCCGGTAGACGTACTCGGCGCCACCTTGTGAGCCGTATCGCAAATCCTTGATTCGAATTTGATAACGTCCTGTCTCTGGAGCTTGCCACTGAAGCCGACCTTCGTGTCCCGCTTCCGCGATATTCGCGCTCGCCAGCTTAGTGCCATCGACGTTGAGAACTTCCAGAGCGGGCAGGGCCGCGGTATGGAACCGTCGGTTGCCGAAGTGAATGCTGAACCACTCTCCCGCCGATGCATCGAATGGAAACTCGTCGACATCGCGCGGCTCGTCGAGCCTGCCGTCGATCGTCATGGGAACGGAGATCGAGTCGGTTATGAGCGATTTCTCCGTCGTGTGCTTGCCATCAGTTAAGGCGAGGGGAATTAGATTAGCGAAATCCGCAGAGCGGTAAATGAACTGACTCTGTCCGTTGTCGGGAAACGTCACCTTGTGCTGCAGTTCTAGTGGCTGCTCTGTTCCTGACATGGCCAGTAATGACACGTGACGTGTGGATCCCGGTTGACCACCGGCGGGAAAACATGAGTAAACCAAGGGAGCCTTGGAAAGATTCAAGCGATAGACGTGACTTGGATCACCGCGAAATGAGACATTGGAAATCCGCAGCAGATAGGTTCCCTGTTTGTGCACGGCGAGCGCTACGGCGGCGTCACTGCCGAGATATCGCTGCGAACTCGACAGCTCCTGACCATCGACTGCATGAAAAGTCACGTTGGCATCTAGTGGCGAGCCTAATCGACGAGCGACCACCTCGCAGCTGACAATGTCTCCCGCACGAGCCGTGAAGCGATAGTAATCCACGTCGCGTTCCCCACTGATCTGCCCGTTGATCGTGATGGGTAGTTCGACTTCTTCGGCCAACTCCGGCGTGGAATTCGATTCTTTTTCGATCAGCTCTGGCAGATCACCGATCAGGAAGGGGCGCGAGCAGGTACCACCGGCTGCACAGCTTAACCGCCAGAACACGGTTCCCAAATCGGCGGCCGCGGGAATCGTCAATTGCGAAGACCATTGTTTGGGATAGGTGATGGGTGTCTCGGTCGGATAGCGCCGCTGCGACGCTTCGCCCGCTTCCGGCGCACGTTGTTCCAACTCTGCGGTTTGCACGTGGATCGCTGGATCGTTGATGACAAATCGTGTTCCCGGCGGTAGGCATTCGCCGCCAACGGCAACCGAAACGGTTGTGCCCCGTTGAGCTCCGGCAGGAAAAGCATGAGTGCTCGATGGACCAATCGATGGTTTGGGTTGTGCGATCGCCGTAGCGACAAACAGCAGACAGATTAAGGTTGCAAGTAGACTGCGTTTCGTTTTCATGCGAACAATTCTCGAACTGGCTGGCCACCATCGACAAGTGGAACCGGGCGTCCCAATGGTGTGTGTAGTACCATCTGGTGATTGATGCCCAACGCATACAGAATCGTCGCCGCCATGTCTTGCGGTGTGATCGGACGGTCGGTGACTTCACCCGCTTGCTTGTCGGTAGCCCCGATCAAGGCGCCCCCTTGAATCCCGGCGCCGGCCATCATGATTGAAAAGGCGTTGGGCCAGTGGTCTCGACCCGCCAGGTCGTTGATTCTGGGCGTGCGTCCGAATTCGGTTGTGACGACCACCAACGTATTGTCCAGCATGCCACGCTGGTCCAGGTCTTCGATCAATGCCGAGACACCTTGATCGAACGGCGGGCAGAGCACCTCTTTGAGGCTCCAAGTATTCTTGCGATGCGTATCCCAATGGCCGTTTTCGATACTCACGAACCGGCATCCTGCTTCGACCAGACGGCGGGCCAACAGTGAGCACTGTCCGATGCTCGACATGCCATATCGCTCGCGCACCGACTCGGGTTCTCGATCAATTTCGAAGGCTTGTTTGGCCTCACGCGATGTCATCATCCCGAAGGCCTTCTGATAAAAGGCATCCAGGGACCTGACCGATTGACTGATCGCCTCGACTCGCTGTTGGAAGCGATTCATTTCTTTCATCGCAAGCTGGCGTCGCAAACTCCGCTCGTTAGTGATCGAAGTTGGCAGCGAAATGTCTCGCACCTCGAACTCAGGTGCCGCGGGGTCGGCTTCAATCACGAATGGTCCGTAACTAGGTCCAAGAAAAGATGGTCCACCGCTGTTCAGAAAGTTCGGCAATGAGATGTACGGTGGCAGCGCGCCTGGTTTACCGAGGTGGGCGACCATCGAACCGAAACATGGATGTTGATTGTTGTTCTGATTCCCGTTGAAGTCGCCAACTCCAGCCTTCTTTCCCGTCATCATGATGTGAAATCCGCGTCCGTGATCCGAGTCGTCATGCGTCAAACTGCGCATGATCGCGGTCTTGTCGGTCACACTCGCGATCTGAGGAAGCAGGTCGGAGATCTTGAGTCCTGGCACGGCCGTACTGATCGGCGAGAAGTCGCCACGGATTCCGTCCGGGGCGTCGGGCTTCAGATCCCACATGTCTTGTTGTGGCATTCCACCCACGATGAACAGAAAGATACAACTTACGTCGCTCCGACTTGTTTCCGCCGCACATGTTTCCTGCAGTCGCAGTACATCTGCCAACGTCAAGCCAGCAATCGTTCCCAATCGCAGAAACTCACGACGATGTGGTCCGCTTTTCGTTGTACCGCCTGACATTCCTCACCTCGTGATCAGTGAACAAAGAGAAAGTCGTAGGAATTCAACAACGTCCAAAGAAAGTCTTCGCCGGCGTCCTTACGCGAAGCACTCGTGAACAATTGCGAGGCGACGCGATGTTCCTTTGCAGTGGCGGGGCGCCCGAGAATACAGAGGCTCAGTTCTTCGACAAACTCTTCCTCTTTCATCCCTTGCCTAAGCAGCTGTGCCACCTTGCCACCCGGAGCTGAAATCTTGTCATTGATTTCCGGCGCATTCATCAGGTGCAACGTCTGAGCCATCGTGGGCTGACCGGATGTTCCGCACTCGCACGGAGATTCTCGCTGCGAGCGGCCAAAGGTATCTAGGAAATAGGATGGCAAGCGATTATCCCATAGCTGGATGGCACGCGTGCCAATCGGCATCCCGGCATATCGTTCGGGGGTCCCGGTTGACTGACAGATCGCGTCGAGGAGCACATCGGCTCGTAGACGTTTGACGTAATAATGAGAGAAGTTCTGTGAGTCGTCAGCGTTTGTTTCGTTTGGAACGCTTGATAACTGATAGGTTTGGGATCGCAGGATCAGTCTGATCAGGTGCTTTAGATCATAACTGCTCTCCACAAAGCTCTCTTCGAGATAAGCCAATAAGGGAGCGTTGGTGGGAGGATTGGTCAGCCGCAGGTCGTCCTCGGGCTCGACCAGCCCGCGACCAAGAAAGTGTTTCCAAACCCGATTGACCGCGACCCGAGCGAACCAAGGGTTGTTATCGTCGGTCAGCCATTCCGCCAATCGAAGTCGCGGATCGTCGGTGGCCGCTGTGAGTGGTTCGCCGTCGAGCGGGCGTGGCGTTATGGTTTCGCCCGTGTGAGGCATGCGGGCTGGTTGTTTGGCACGATAGAACAGGAGCTCTCGATCCGCTTGGATTTGCCGCAATTCAATTCCGTTGAAGAATCCGGCAAGACCGTAGAAATCACGCTGCGACCATTTGTCAAACGGGTGGTGATGGCATTGAGCGCAGTCAAGCCGGACGCCAAGGAATGCCTGGCTTACCGCACGCGTTCGCTCTTCGGGTGTTCGCAAGGCGCGAAAGTAGTTGACAGGTCCGTATCTAGCGGAATTGCCACTGGCCGTTAACAACTCACGCACCCAACGATCGTAGGGTCGATTCTGCTCCAATTGAGATCGCAGCCAGCGGTGAAACTCGTATGAACCTCGCTCGCCTAGCTTCTTGCGGTCGACCAACAAGACATCGGCCCAGCGCTGGGCCCAATAGTCTGCATATTCAGATCGTGACAACACCTTGTCGATTGCAAGAGTCCGTTTCGCATCGTCGGTGTCCGACAGAAACGCTTTCACTTCGCTCACGGTGGGCAGCGTGCCGATCGTGTCGATGTACAGCCGTCGCAAGAATGTTGCATCATCGCAGGGTTCGGATGCGACGATGCCCATCTTCTTCAGCTTCGTCAACACGAATTGATCAATGCGATTGTCTGCAGAAGGTTTCAGATAGGTCGGTGCCACATTGGTCGGTGACGATGGGCGAGGGATCAGGATTCGCGAAACAGCGACGTTGCCCATGTAGGCCACGGTAATGCCAGCCTCGCCCGGAGTCGTTCCTGCCTGAATCAGTCCGCTGGCGTTGACATCGGCGATGAACTCGGCATTGCTGGTGTAGGTCGCATCTGACGTGACGTCCTTACTCGTTCCGTCGGAATAGTGGGCCGTGACCAGCAGTTGCTGACCTGTTGAAACACCAAGGATCCGTTCCACCGGAACCACGTTGATGCGCGTGAGCGACGGACTGTTCGGGAGATCGAATACGGCACCTTGATCAATCCATTCGGTCAGCAGTCTTGCGTCCAGGGAATGCGTGTCGATCCGTTGCCCGCCGCCATGGGCTTGTAACCCGGTTGCCTTTCTGAGGAACAAGCTTTGAATGGGAGCCGCTGGCGACAACCGGCGGCCGCGCGACTGTCGCGTAATGGCCGCATGATCGGCAGCCGGATCGAATCCGAAAACGGACAACTGAAAACCATTCTGTCCGCCTTGCTTTCCGTGGCAACCGCCTCCGTTGCAGTTGTACTTTGTCAGCAGTGGCATCACGTCGCCGACGAAGTCAACAGCAGGGTAAGCGTCGTAGCCGGTCACCTGCAAGGGAATCGCAATCTGTTGGTTAGCATATTCAACGGTGAGCTGGTTCCTACCGTCGCGGACAGCTGTGAGCACGGTGCCCTGCAAACTAGCAATTTCGCCGCCGACGCGAATCTTGCAGCTGCGAGTCACATCAAGTTCAACACCATCTTCAAGCTCGGCGGTCACGAGAAGTTGTTGTTGGCAGTTCTTGCCACCCAACTGAATCTCGTCGGGCAGAACCCTCAACTGACGAACCGAGAATTCGGCGGCTCCGGCAGAGACAAAGCTGAATAAAAAAGAGACAGAGGTAACGAGCAGCAGCACGACGATCCCGTTGCGGAGTCGCCGCTTGGACACGCAGGCAAATCGGCAGTTCTGCCAAGCCATCATGAGAGTGTCCCAGCAGGTCGGAGTATAGGTGGGCCAGACGGCCGACATTTTCATGTATCGGCGACCGTACTTCAAGACTTTTTCGCTCGTCCGGCGTGCGAAGTGGAAATTTTCGTGCCCGTTGAAATTCGACGCAGCACGAGCGATCAAGTACGCTGGACGCGACTCAGATGTTTGCTTGGGAGATGTGCGTATGTGCGGGCGGTGTGATTCTCGACCTATCTTGCCATGGTTGCTGTTGTTCGCCTTGCTGCTCGTTCCGCAGCTGGCTTCCGCAAGCCAGTGGCCGACGAACCTGCGAGTTGTCATCGAAAATACCGAGCCGTTGAAGTGGCCACGCAGCGGTCGTCTGCCTTTGTTCGTGCTCCCCATTAGCGGATCGCTCGCCAGCCTTGCCGACGACGAGGCGACCGATGCCCTCGAGCAGCTCGATCAACGTGGCATCGGCTACAGCGTCGACTGGAATCACAACGACTTCGAGCGGTCCTTGGCTGAAGGTATTCGGATTGGTCGCATACAAAAGCGATTGGGTCAACCGATTGCCGTGAATGCCAATGCGTGCCTGTATTCGTTCTGCGACGGCAGCGAGGAGACGCTGCACGTGGACGCGAACGGCGAACGTTTCGCCGAGACGTCGTTTGGCGGGCGACTTGGATGTCCTTTCGCGCTGGAGCATCGAATTCCTGTCATCAAGGAGCGAGTTGAGAAGTTCCTACGCGCTTACCAAGAGCAGGGCCTACGCATTGGTTTTGTGTTTGCCGATTGGGAGATCGACGGACCGATAGAGTGGAACGACGCTTGGAATACCTGCAGAAAGTGTCAGCGGTGCCGGAATGCGATTCCCCAGATCGACGACTTTCGCGCTTTCCAGTCGAGGCTCCGTGAAATCCGCAGCCGCCTGCAGCTGATTTCGTTCGGCGACAACGTGACCGCGTATTTTCCTACGGCCTTAGTGGGGAACTACGGAACCTATCCACACAACGGTTATCGATACTGGTACGACTATTTTGAGGAGGAGCCAACCAGCGACGCGATTCCTGTTCGCAAGGACCAGGCCGCAAAGTATCGCGAGTGGTCACATGAATTCGACGACACCGGTTATACCTTCGCTATGCCTGTCGTCTACACATGGTATCGGACCTTTGATTGGTACGATTTTGCGGAAACAGACTATCGCTGGTTCTATAACATGCTACTTGTCGGTTCGAATGCCGGACGTTACACGGACCGCTCGACGCCCATCATTCCGTTTGTGCATTGGACAACGACGGCTCCTCCCAAGGAACCGGAAGCTCACGTCAAGCAATTCGGCAGGGGCCGTTACCAGGAGTTGCTGTGGCACTTGCTCCTGCGAGGTCACGATACGTTCTTCCTCTGGTGTATGGGACCTGAGTTGAAGGAAGAGATCCGGCTTGTCCATGAGGTCTATGCCGCCTCGTTGGAACACGGTGGCTTCCTGAACCGAGGCACGTCCATCTCGTATGACGTTCCTTCTCAGCCTGGAAGTGTGGTTTCCGGTTTACGGCTAGGTGACCGAGTGCTGATCCGTCGAACGGATTTCGAAGAACGTGGTCAAGAGCCGATTCGCATTGCGCTGGAGGATGGCAAGGAGGTTGTCGTTCCGCCCACGCCTGGTTTGCATCTCGCATCCGCAACGCTTCCGAGCCAACGCACTGGATTCATCAACAAGGATGGCAAGACGTTGTTTCCGATCGGGATGTACGAGATGCCAACAGACGACGACGCCCTCAAGGCAATGTCGGCTGCTGGGATCAATCTGGTTTTGTGTGGTGATCGCGCGGCCCTGGATCGAGCTCACGCTGTCGGCATGCAGGGCTGGAAGCCGTTGGGCTTACCGCAGGGAGCAACCGAAGGCCTTCGGAAGCAGATCGAGGCAGTCAAGGACCATCCGGCACTCGCCGTGTGGGAGGGACCCGACGAGATTATTTGGACATTTACGGCCTACAGCTTTTTGAAAGACAGGGCAGGCTTCACGCGTGACGATTGGAATGACCAGAAGAAGATCGCCGTCGACTATGCCGAGAAAAACGCGAAGCGAATCATGCCGGCAATGCGTGACGCCGTGAAACTCATTCGAGAACTCGACGATCATCAGCGGCCGGTGTGGATTAACGAGGCAGCCGACAGCGATGTAGGCTTCGCCCGACAGTACATGCCATTCATCGATATTACGGGGTGTGACTACTACGCCGTTCGCAGCACCGGGACCGATCTGCAAAGTATCGGCCGACTTGTGAATCGTTGGGACGCCATTGGTGACGGCAAACCGGTGTGGATGGTCCTGCAGGCATTTTCGTGGCACTCGATCAAGCCCGAGCGTGGCCGGCTGTATCCATCATTCGCTCAATCAAGATTCATGGCTTACGATGCGATCGTGCACGGTGCAAAAGGCGTGCTCTATTGGGGATCGAATATGATCGACGACCCCAAGTTTCGCGAGTCCTTGTACGCACTCACGTCCGAGTTGTCCGCGCTGCAGCCCTTGCTAACCGGACGCTCGATCGAAGGCGTTCGCGCAAATGTCATCGATGACCTGTTCGATCCGCCAGGCCGTGGCGTACGATTGTTGCTACTCGAGGATGCACACGATTACATGCTCGTTTTGGTCAATGAGGACGACCATCGTCATCTTGGAGTTGAGGTTCAGGGACTGCAAATGCTCAACGGTCGTGAATTGTCGCTTCTTTATGGGGACGAGACGACGCGTGTCAGCGCGGGGCGACTTGTTACGCGAATGCAACCGTTTGAGGTGAAGTTGCTGGCAACTAACAAAGCCAAGTATGAATCCAAGCGAACCGCGGGAAGGGAGTACAAGTAGTTACTTGCCGTCGAGATTACAATACGTCGGACAGCAGGGCGAGGATATGCGTAATTCGTTGTTATTCTGCATGACAGCTGCATTGTGGGTCGCGATGTGGCAAGGCGCAGCTGGCCAGCAAGTGGAAGTCGATCCTCGACACGCAGAAGAGATGAAGGCCGGAATGCGTCTTTTTCGGCAGAGTGTCCGGCTAACCCTCGAACAACATTGCCTGAAATGCCACAATTCCCGTTCGAAGAAAGCTGATTTCGATCTGTCGACACGCAAGACCCTCATCGAGAGTGGTCATCTTGGCTCCTCGTCAGAGGATAGCTACCTGCTGCAATTGGTTCGCCATGTGGAAGAGCCGCCCATGCCGTTCAAGGAGGATAAGCTCTCGAACAAACAGATCGAGGATCTTTCAGCATGGATAGATTTGGGAGCCCCTTATGACCGTCCTTTTGGGGCTGCCGATTCACAGCAGCGACTGTCGAAGGTCACCGATGACGATCGCCGTTTCTGGTCATTCGCGACGTTGTCTCGGCGGGCGGTTCCAGATGTGACCGATCCCCAGTGGTGTCGAACTGACGTGGATAGGTTTGTTCTACGTCGGCTTGAGGATGCCGGCATCAGGCCCAATCCGATGGCCGATCGTCGTGTCCTGATACGGCGCGCCTACTTTGACTTGATTGGATTGCCGCCCAATCCTGCCGAGGTTCGACAGTTCGTTACTGATCGGCGACCTCGGTCGTACGCCCGGCTGATCGACAGGCTGTTGGCGTCACGCCACTATGGCGAGCGCTGGGCGCGACACTGGCTGGACGTTGCGCGCTTCGGAGAGAGTTCGGGCTATGAACACGATGACGATCGCAAGCATGCATTTCATTATCGCGACTTTGTAATTAGAGCGTTCAACGATGATCTCCCGTTTGATGACTTCATTCGTTGGCAAATCGCCGGCGACGAGCTGGAGCCCGACAATCCGCTCGCATTCATGGCAACAGGATTCTTGACGGCCGGCCCGTTTGCCACTCAGGTTACCGAAGCCGAATTCGAATCGACTCGATACGATGAACTCGACGATATGGTGGCGAACATCGGAATCGCTTTCCTCGGACTCTCGTTCGGCTGCGCTCGTTGCCATGACCACAAATTCGATCCGATTCCGACGGAGGACTACTATTCGTTGGCTGCCGTATTCACGAAAGCCGTGCGCGCCGAAACTTTGTTGGTCCTGGAGCCTGCTGCCGAGCCGACGCTAGTCCAAGTTACCGGAGAAGGCTTTACTCCGATGAAGACGTTCTCCGACGGGCGCGGATATCGACATTTTTATGAGCACGTTTACCGACTCCGCCGCGGCGACGTGCATCAGAAGGAAGACATCGCTACACCCGGATTCGCTCAAGTCTTAATGCGACAGGGTCGGCGGTCGAACGACTGGCATGCAAAACCTCCCAAGGGCTGGACACGGTCTGACTTGAGTCGCACATCTTTGGCCAACTGGATGACCGATACTCAATACGGTGCGGGACATCTCGCAGCGCGAGTCATAGTCAACCGCCTTTGGCAACATCATTTTGGTAACGGTCTCGTCCGCACTCCGAACGACTTTGGCCTACGCGGCGAGCGTCCAAGCCATCCCGAACTCTTGGATTGGTTGGCGACTGAGTTGATAGAAAACAATTGGAGCATCAAGCACATTCATCGCCTGATTATGAACAGCAGTGTTTACCGGCAAGATGACACGTACGACGAGCAGCGAGCGTCGATTGATCGTGAGGAGAGACTGCACTGGCGTCGCACGCCAAGACGTCTGGAGGCCGAGGCGATTCGTGACAGCATGTTGAGTGTTGCGGGTTTGCTTGATACGCGGATGTATGGACCGGGAACACTTGACGAGTCGATGCGTCGGCGCAGCATCTATTTCACCGTCAAGCGGAGCAAACTGATTCCGACAATGATGCTATTTGATTGGCCTGAGCATCTTGTCAGCATCGGTAAGCGCCCCGTCACGACCACAGCTCCACAAGCACTCTTGATGATGAACAACGAGCAAACTCGCAACTACGCCCAAGGCATTGCCAAGAGATTGGCGAAGCACGTTGAGGCCAAGGGAGATGAGGAAGAAGCTCGCGACTTCAACGGCGCGATCTCATTTGGATATGAAATGACCTACGGTCGTGAGCCCCTAGAGCGCGAGGTGAGATTGGCCGACGGCTTCCTGCGAAAGCAGCTATTGCTTTACGACGATATGGAGCCCCAGGCAGCGGAACACGCGGCACTGACGGATCTTGCGCACGTATTGCTGAGCGGTAATGAGTTTGTGTTTGTCCGTTAATGTCGGCGGCCGAGCCACCAAATTGAAAGGATGGTTGGATGACAACAGCACTGATACCATCACGGAGACAAATGCTGTGTCAGGCTGGATGTGGTTTGGGATTATTGGGGCTCGTCGGCGTTCTACAAGACGAAGGCCTGCTCTCCGCCGCGATGATCGGTGGCAATCCACTTGCGACGCGCGAGACGCACTTCAATGCGACCGCCAAACGCGTCATTTGGATCTTTGTCAATGGCGGGCCGAGCCAGGTTGACACGTGGGACTACAAGCCTTCACTTGCCAAGTGGGACGGCAAATCAATTCGCCAATTCGATGCGAACTTCAAGAACACAACGGGGTTCTTCAAGAATTCGGTTGGCAACCTCATGAAATCACCCTTCTCGTTCTCGCCTCGTGGACAATGTGGCAAGATGGTGTCGTCGATATTCCCGTTCCTCGGAGATCACGTCGACAAGATGGCCTTCATCCATTCGGCGTATAGCGAATCGAATAATCATTCGACTGCCTTGTTCAAGATGAACTGTGGATTGCCCCGTATGGGATTCCCGTGCGTTGGCTCGTGGGTGACCTACGGGCTTGGCAGTCCAAGTCAGGACCTGCCCGGATTTGTTGTGATGAGTGATCCACAAGGTCGAGGACTTCCCAAAGCTCATGCCGCTAACTGGTCGGCTGGGTTCTTGCCGGGCGTCTATCAGGGGACCCATTTGAAACCTCAGGGCCAACCGATCGACAATCTTGCGCTGCCGGCCGACCTGAGCGACGCAGCGCAGCGGAATCAATTGGCGTACCTGCGCCAGCTCAATTCACTTCATCGTGAACGACGGTCGCCGGAGCCGGAGTTGGATGCGCGGATCGAAAGTTTCGAACTCGCCTACCGAATGCAATCCGCCGCTCCTGAGGCTTTGGATGTTGAATCGGAACCTGAACATATCAAACAACTGTATGGATTTAATGATCCCCGTAGCGAACCATTTGCGCGGCAGTGCGTCATGGCTCGGCGACTGGTTGAGCGAGGTGTGCGCTTCGTACAGATCTATTCGGGCGGAACTGAGAATCAGCGCTCCTGGGATGGGCACAATGACATCTTGGGTAACCATACTCAATTCGCCGGAGAAACCGATCAGCCGGTGGCTGGGTTACTTGCGGATCTGCAGCAACGGGGCATGCTAGATGACACGGTCGTCATTTGGTGCGGTGAATTCGGACGGCTGCCGGTTGCGCAGAAAGCGGCGAAGCCCGGACGAGATCACAATCCACATTGCCTTTCGCTTTGGATGGCGGGTGGCGGAATTCGCGGAGGAGTGAGCCATGGAGCGTCGGACGAGATTGGTTACAAGGCGACGGGCGACCGAGTCCATGTGAATGACCTGCACGCCACCATACTGTACCTCTTAGGGATTGATCACACTCGACTGACCTATCGTCACAACGGACGCGATTATCGATTGACCGACGTGGCGGGCAAAGTAATTGAGCCAATCATCGGCTGACACAGTAGCTTGTGAGACACACAAAAATGAGAAACACGTTGATCATCACGCTGGTTTGCTTGCTGACCAGCCTTGTCACTCCGCTGCATGCCGCTGGAAGACCCAACATCATCTTCATTTTGGCTGATGATATGGGGTATTCCGACTTGGGCTGTTACGGGGGCGAAATTCAGACGCCGAATCTAGACCAGCTCGCTGCGGGCGGACTGCGATACACCCAGTTTTATAACACGGCGCGCTGTTGGCCAACGCGAGCGGCCTTGTTGACGGGTTACTACGCGCAGCAGGTGCATCGTGATGCCTTGCCCGAACTTGGCGGAGGCGGTCGAGGCAAGAGGCAACGGTGGGCGCGATTACTGCCGGACTTCCTTAAACCCCATGGCTATCGCAACTATCACAGCGGCAAATGGCACATCGACGGCAAGGTGTTGGAAGCTGGTTTTGATCGCTCGCTCAACATGCGGAACCAAGGCAACTTCTTTACCGCCAAAGGCAACTCGATCGATGATCAGCCCGTCAAGGCAGCGGTCGACGAGTCAGGGTACTACTCGACCATCGCGACCGTCGATCACGCGATCGACTGTTTGCAGGAACATGCCGACAAATACTCCGACCGTCCCTTTTTTCACTACGTCGCATTCATCGCGCCGCACTTCCCGCTTCATGCCTTGCCGGAGGACATTGAGCGATATCGAGACACTTACCTCGACGGTTGGGATGAAATGCGTAAGCGGAGATTTGAGCGTCAGCAACAGATCGGGTTGCACAATACCACGCTATCGAGCCTGGAGCCTGACGTCGGTCCTCCGTATCATTTCCCCGACGCGTTGAAGAAGCTCGGATCGGGCGAAATTAATCGTCCGCTTCCGTGGACGGAGTTGACCGACGAGCAACGTCGATTTCAAGCGACGAAGATGGCGATTCACGCTGCGATGGTCGATCGGATGGACCGCGAAATTGGTCGTCTCATCGCGCAGCTCAAGGCAATGAACGCTTTTGAGAATACCTTGATCTTCTTTGCCTCCGACAACGGCGCGAGTGCTGAGATCATGGTGCGTGACGGTGGTCACGATCCGGAGGCAGCACCCGGAAGTGCACCAACCTATTTGTGTCTTGGCCCCGGCTTCTCGAGCGCGGCGAACACTCCGTTTCGTCGCCACAAAACTTGGGTGCACGAAGGTGGCACTAGTACCCCGTTGGTAGTTCACTGGCCGGCCGGTATCAAGGCTCGTGGCCAGTTGCGTCACACACCAGGACATGTGATTGACTTTGTGCCAACCGTCGTTGAAGTTTTGGGAATTGAGCTCCCGACCGAATCGGAGGGTCAGCCAATCCCGCCAGCGCCCGGTCATAGCCTGGTGTCGTCCTTCGCTGACGACAATAAGATCCAACGCGAATCGCTGTGGTGGTTGCACGAGGGAAACCGAGCGATTCGTGTCGGCGACTGGAAGTTGGTGGCCGCCAAAGGTGATCCTTGGGAACTCTATGATTTGCGTCGCGATCGGGCAGAATCAAGCGACCTGGCCAAGCAGAAACCGGAAAAGGCCAAAGCACTGCAAGAAAGGTGGCAGCGACAACTCGACGAAATGAGCGCGCTGGCCGCCAAGACGAGCAAGCCACGAGGCCGGCGTCAGAGAAACTAGACTAATTGAAAGGCGTATCGATGCGAAGACTCCTGCTAACGCTAATTCTCGTCGGTTGGTTCGGCACATCCGGTCAATCCGCGGAGCGGCCAAATATTTTGTTTGCCTTCGCCGACGATTGGGGGCGACACGCCAGCGCCTACGCGCAGATCGATGGACCCGGGACGGTGAACGATGTTATTCGCACACCGAATTTCGATGCAGTCGCTAAGTCCGGCGTGCTCTTTCGAAACGCCTTCGTGAACGCGCCATCCTGCACGCCTTGCCGGAGCTCGTTGTTGTCGGGCCAGCATTTCTGGCGCACGCGCCGGGCGGCCATCCTGCAGGGTGCTGTCTGGAATGAAGCAATCCCAACGTGGCCTTTGTTATTGAGAGACAATGGATACGGCGTCGGTTTTACGTTCAAGGTTTGGAGTCCGGGTACACCACGTAATGCCCCGATTGGCGGTTCGAAGTACGAATACCGTCAGGCGGGTGGCCGATTCAACGGCTTCTCGCAAACAGCAACGAAGATGGTGCGAGGTGGAAAAACCGTCGCGGAAGCCAAACAGGTGTTGCGGGAGGAAGTACTGGGTAATTTCCGAGCGTTTCTGGATCAAAAGGAAGGCGACACGCCATTTGCCTATTGGTTTGGTCCGACGAATGTGCATCGGAAATGGATACGTGGATCTGGTAAAGCGCTATGGGGAATCAATCCAGATGACCTGCAGGGCAAGATGCCACCGTTCCTTCCCGATGTTGCAGAGGTGCGAGAGGATCTAGCGGACTATTTTGGCGAGATCCACGCGTTCGATATGGCGTTGGGGTTATTGGTTCAAGAGCTGAGAGATCGTGGGCAGTTGGACAACACCATCATCGCGATTTCAGGCGATCACGGTGCGCCCGGTTTCCCACACGGGAAATGCAATCTCTACGACTTCGGAACACGTGTCCCGCTGGTCATGACGGGGCCGGGTATCCAAGGAGGTCGCGTCGTCGATGACTTCGTGACGCTTCCCGATCTAGCGCCGACCTTCCTTGAAGCCGGTGGCATTGATCGGCCCGATGTGATGACCGCACGTTCACTCTGGCCCGTGCTTGAATCGTCGGCCGAGGGTCGAGTTGATGAGCAGCGAACGCATGTGTTCATCGGTCGAGAGCGACATGTTGCTAAGGCCAGAGCAGGGCAGTTACCGTACCCTCAGCGAGCCATTCGCACCGATGATTACCTACTGGTCATCAACTTCCGCCCCGATCGCTATCCACTGGGTGATCACAATCGACTGGACGGAGACAATCCACCCTCCGTTGAGGAGATGACAAACAACACGTTTTGCACGCTTCCGGACGAAGACGCTGGACCAACCAAGGCGTGGTTGGTTTCGCATCGGAATCAACCGCAGTGGGAATCGTTATTCGAGCACGCCTACGGCTTGCGACCTCGCGAAGAACTGTTCGATCTGAAGGAAGATCCGCATCAAATGACGAACGTGGCCGGGCATGCGAAACACAAGTCGGCCCTGACACGGTTACGTGAAACGCTGATGAGCGAACTTGCCGAAACAGGTGATCCGAGACTGGTCAATAACGGCGAGTTCTTTGAGACGCCACCAATGGCCGGTCCGGTCAGTCGAAACTAGAGCTCGCGAGAACGCAATGAGTATCACGCGTCGACGGTTCGTTCAGACGAGCGCCTGCACACTGGTTTCAAGTCTTTCATTGGCTCGTGGTGCAGAGACGACGCAGCCTGACGCGGGTGGATTCTTCACGATTGCACGGCGAGATGACCGGTGGTGGTTCATCGATCCGATGGGTCGGCGTTTTTTTGCACTCGGTCTTAATCACATCGATCCGGCGACATTACGTTACCCAGAGAATGTCCACATCTGGAAGGACAAGTACGGCAACAGCATGCAGCGTTGGTTGGAGACGGTCAACCGCGACCTCAAACAATGGGGCTTTAACTGCGTTGGCTGGACGCAGGAGGTTGTTACACGGGGCCTGAAGAATCACCGTCATTCGCGTCCATTCACCTATGAAGAGTACCAATGGCTCGACCTTCCGTATTGTCATCTATTGCCCTTTGCGGATTTTCACCAATGGGAAGCCGAGACGATTCATCCGGACTTCTTTAGCAAGGACTTTGCCAACTGGTGCGACCACGTTGCTCGAGAGCATTGTGTCCCGTTGGCTCAGGATCCCAAGCTGATCGGCTATTTCTACATTGACTGTCCGACATGGGTGCACACACGCAAGGAAAACCAATGGAAGGGTCCGCTGTTTGATCCGGCCAAGTTAGGCACAGATAGAGGTCGCGAAGAACTCTTCAAGATGGCGACACAGTATTACAAGGTGACGCACGATGCGATCCGCCGATACGATCCACATCACTTAATTCTGGGTGACCGCTACGAAGCCCGCGAAGCATTGCCGTTGGAGGTCGTCAAAGCTGCGAAGCCTTATGTCGATGTGCTTTCCTTTCAGCAATTTGGTCGGCCTGAGAAAGTACGGGCCGACTTCGATCGTTGGCGACAGGCGATCGATATGCCCATTCTGCTTGCCGATGGCGCAGGCTCGCGTAAACGATCGGATGGGACGCTTGGACAAGATGGTGCTCGCTACGCTCGAACGTTGGAAGTGCTGCGTGCGAATCCAGCCTGTGTCGGTTTCCATCTCTGTGGGGCCTACTTGCAGAATCGAGTTCGTCGGCGGGGACTGCGGGACGAGCATGACCGACCGGACGAGGAAGCTCTAGAGTTGATCGCATCGGCGAATCGAGCCACAACGCGGTGGGCGGAAAGCCTTCGCAACTAGGTTGCCTACAAGCTCGCGGCGATCTCAAGCAAGGCCGACAAATTCTTGTTATGCTCTCAGGCTAGACCCGTACCGACGATCACCTGACAAAGCGTGCTCAGATGCCATCAAAGATTCAAACCTACCTCGCGATTCTTCTGACCGTGGGATTTCTTGTCCCAGCGTTTGCCGCTGACAAGAACATCATCTTCATCATTACGGATGACGAGAGCCCAACACTAGGCTGTTACGGAGATCCAGTCGCCGTGACACCTGCGATTGACGACATCGCGAAGGATGGCTTGATCTTTCGCAACGCGTTTGCCACCACCGCTTCATGCAGCGCTAGTCGCAGTGTGGTCATGAGTGGCTTGCACAATCACCGTAACGGTCAATTCGGCCATCAGCACCACTATCATAAGTTTGCGTCTTTCCACGACGTCGTTGCTCTGTCCCTGCCGCGAGTGATCGCCAATGCTGGTTATCGCACAGCACAAATCGGCAAATATCACGTCGCGCCCGAAGTGGTCTACCGATTCGAAACGTATCTGAAGGGCAACGCACGCAACGCCGTCGACATGGCCGAAAAAAGCCGTGACTTCATTACGGACAAAACGGACGATCGGCCATTCTTCCTGTACTTCGCCACTTCGGATCCCCATCGTGGAGGCGGTACCGACATGGATTCGAAGCGCGAGCTGAAGCCGGATTTGTTCGGCAACAAGCCGCAAAACGGCGCCTACCCGGGGGTCGACGAGGTCTTTTTCGATCCAGCCGATGTCCCCATACCTCACTTCTTGCCCGATACGCCTGAGACACGCGAAGAACTTGCACAATATTACCAATCGTGTGCTCGCATTGATCAAGGCGTTGCAAGACTCGTCGAGATCCTGAAACAAGCTGATCTTTATGACAAGACGCTCATCGTCTTTACGAGTGATCACGGTATGGCGTTCGCCGGTGGCAAGACAACCGTTTACGAAGGCGGTTTGCGAGTTCCGATGGTGGTCCGCAATCCGTATGAATCGAAACGCGGTGTTGTTTCAGATGCCTTGGTGAGTCATGTCGACATCACACCGACGCTGTTGGACTTTGCCGGTGGCTTAAACCACCAAACCAATGCACCGACTAAGATGATTGACACGAACCGGTTTTGGCATGATCGCGGACAAGCTCTCAAAGAGAATCGCAATGGCAACCAGCGCTTTGATCATTATCACGGTCGCTCCTGGTTGCATTGTCTGGCCGATCCCGAGGAGGCCCATCACGAGACGGTCTTTGCGTCGCACACGTTTCATGAGATTCAGATGTACTATCCGATGCGAGTCGTTCGCGATCAGAAATTCAAATTGATCTGGAACATCGCGCATCCGCTTCCCTATCCGTTCGCTTCGGATCTTTGGGCTGCCAGCAGCTGGCAGGCTCAGTGGGCCAAAGGCAAAGAGGCATCCTATGGCAACATGACGGTGGGGCGCTACGTCCAACGTCCCGAGTTCGAGTTGTTTGACATCTATCGTGATCCCCACGAAACAAACAACCTGGCCGGTAGCCCGGAACACGCCGCCGTGCTGGCGAAGTACAAGCAGAAGCTGAAGCAAATGCAGCGTGAAATGGATGATCCATGGATCATGAAGTGGGACTACGAGTAGCTCAGTGTCGGTTGATCTGACGACGAAAAACGATCTTCTGCTACGAATCCTGCTGTGCGTGACTTTCATTTGCACTACGCAGTCCCGTAATGAGTCTGGCCTTGCTGACGACGGTATCTGGCGACCACCGTCGACCTTGGATGGCTTGCCGATTGTGTCTGAGTTGCCCGATCTGATGCGGCTGTCCAATGGTGATGCCGTTTCCACAAAGGCAGACTGGGCGCGTCGTCGCGAGGAAATGAAGGCGATGCTGCAGCACTATCAGTACGGTCATCTTCCGCCTCGTCCCGATAGTGTCCGCGTTGTTGAAGTTTCTACCAGCCCAATTCCAAACACGACGGGCATCCAGCAGCGACTGACCCTCGTGATCGGTTCGAAAACGCAACTCCCGATGCGCATTGCTGTCTATCGGCCGCTTGTCGAGGGGAAGCTGCCAGTCATCGTCCGTGAAGAGCACGCTCTTGGTCATCTTGAGGAGGTTTCGGCGATATTGAAGCGCGGATACATGTTCATCGAGTTTGCGCGCGAAGATCTCGATCCTGATAAGCCAGATGTTGTCGGACTGGCCCAACAGGCGTATCCCGAATTCGACTGGGCAACGCTCGCCGTTTGGGCGTGGGGAGCGATGCGGGTCGTGGACTATCTCGAGACACGGGATGATGTGGATTTAGAGAAGCTTGCCATCGTCGGGCATTCGCGCGGTGGCAAAATGGCTTTGCTCGCCGGCGCAATGGATGAGCGATTTGCGCTGGTGGCTCCCAATGGTTCCGGCTGTGGCGGAGCAGGTTGTTTTCGTCAGCAAGAGGGCAGGGTGGAGACGCTGGAACTAATCACGCGGCCGGCAAGATTCGGGTACTGGTTCCATCCGCGACTGCGTCACTTTGCCGGAAAAGAAGATCGCCTTCCGATTGACCAGCATTTTCTGAAGGCCTTGATCGCTCCACGGGCGTTGGTCTGCACGGAAGCCAAGGGCGACATCTGGGCCAATCCCGCGGGCAATCGCGCAACAAGTCGAGCCGCGGACTCAGCCTTTCGATTTCTCGGTGCCACAAACCGAAATGCATTGCATTTTCGAGAGGGCGCGCACGATCTGACGGCCAGCGATTGGGAAGTCATTCTTGACTTTGCCGACTGGCACTTTCGGGATCGTCGCCCCGACACTGTTGAGCGTTTCTTTCAGTTTGAACGATAAAGCCCGTTGGGCTTTGCGCGGACCACGTTGGGGCAATCCCAGCCCGAGCGAAGCAGTCTACGCCCAACGGTACGCTCTGCCACGTCGCCCAGAGAACGTAATCAAAAACAGAGTTGTTCTCATTTCCTTGACGCGAAAAGTATCGCAGCGTTAGCACCCTCATAGTCCACCGGAATGTCGTTACGTTAGGCTGCAATAATCGTCCTTACAGTTTATGGGGCGTGATTCTCACAACCGGCGCTGGTTCGTGAACACATCAAAACTCGAAGCGTGAGCGAGGGAGGCCGTAAGGAATAAGCGCTTGGTTATTTATTCGCCACGATTCCGCTCCCTTGCTCACGCTTCGAGCGTTTGATGTACCGCAGCGAGTCCAGAGTCAGATTCAAACAAGCTCTTATCACAGGCAAATACGGAACTTAGAAGAGGTCCACAATGGGTTGTACACAAAGAATGCTGATTGCTCATCCGGATGAGCGATATCGATCCGCATTACGCCGATGGTTTGGAAGGCGAGGTCACGAAGTGGTTACTGTCGACAGTGGAGTCACTTGTGTGAGGGCTCTGCGCGACAAAACTCCAGATGTCCTAGTACTTCACCAAGGTCTTCTGTGGGGTGGTGCTGATGGCGTACTCGAAGTCATGCGTCAGGATGGCTTCTCGGATGTATCCGTCGTCATGCTCCAAGGGGCAACCCCACAGTCAAGGCCGAAGCGTCGGGCGACACGCGAGATCGCGCCGAATGTAAGTCCCGTTGCGACGCCGACGAGTGGTTACGACGTTTTTGCCTAGGGCACTTACTGCACATGCCAGTCGTGGCCATCAGCCATCACGCTGCTGTTGATCCTCAGCAATGTTGCTTTGAGTCGCGAGAGTAATTCGGGGCGCTCCTCGGCAAGATTGTGTTGCTGTTGTGGATCTGCAGCAAGGTCGTAGAGTTGAAAGTCGCGATATGCTCCTGACTTGATCATCGGGATCCACTTTTCTTGAAACATGTTGTTGGTGGATAGCTCGTAGTCGGGGAAGGCGACTAATGAATAGTTGCCATCGCGGATGGCTACAATCGGTCGCGACTTTTGAAGGTGCCAAAAAAGAGGCTGATGCCGCTGGAACACGCCGTTTGAATTCGTGAGCAATGGGGAGAGATCGGATCCATCTAGATGACGGCCGGCCGGTTTTTCGATCTGAAGAAGACCGCACACCGTGGGCACGACGTCGACCACACCGGCGGGCTCGGTCAAAGTTTGCCCGGCGATGATTGTGCCAGGCCAACTGAAGATCCCGGGCACTCGAATACCGCCTTCCCAATTCGATCCCTTGCGCCCGCGTAGCCCTCCGGTGCGATCATCACGATAACTGCCGTTGTCCGAGGCGTAGATAATGAGCGTATTTTCTGGAGAGTCGATCTCTTTCAACTTCGCAACCAAACGAGCGATGGCTCGGTCGGTGTTGTCGATCGTTCCGGAATAGATTGCGGCTCTGTCTTTGACCTCGCCATATGCGGTGACAATATCGTCGGGAGCGGCGATCGGCGCGTGCGGTTCGTGAAACCACACGTTCAAATAGAACGGTGCGTTCGCGTCGCGGTGGTCGTCTAACCATGCTAACGCTTCGTCGACGACGATTTGGCACGCATAACCGTCTATCGGGCCGACGGGCTTTCCATTGCGAATGAAGTTGTTGGGATTCTTATGGCTTGGGCCGGCGTTATTCCAGGTCGCGAACCAGTAGTCGAAACCGTGAGCGTCTGGAGTTGGCTTATCTCGTTCTTTCGTTGGCAAACCGAGATGCCATTTGCCGACGTGAGCCGTCGCATAGCCCTCACTCTTGAGGATCTCGGCCAGCGTAACTTCCCGCTCAAGTAAGTGCGACTTCTGATTCGCATCGCTGATCCAACTGTAAACGCCGGTTCGAATGTGGTGGCGTCCGGTCAACAGCGTGGCTCGCGACGGTGAACAGACGGCGCATCCGGAATAGAAGCTGCTGAATTTCGCTCCGCTTGCAGCCAATCGGTCCAGCGCAGGTGTCTTGACCGGGCCGCCATAGCAACCGATGTCTCGGTATCCCAAGTCATCGGCTAAGAGGACCACCACGTTGGGACGCTCGGCCGCGCTGAGCGTGGGAGCGAGAAAAAGGAGGCATAGCAACGTTCTTTTGAGCATCATGAGTTCCGCACGTAGGTTCGTCATTGGGTTGTCAGTGTCGCCTTTCGCACTGAAAAGTGATCATCGCCCGAGAAGACCAAGTGAATCGTCGTACCGTCTTCGCTCATCCATTTGGGCGGAATACTGCTGGTCTCACCCGGACCGACATCCCATTTCGTGGTGAAGAAGGCGGTACGCCACGGGCCCCATGGTTCAGGCGCTTCATAGACGCCGAAACCTCCTTGAAACCGCGGCCCGCGCGAGTCGGTACTCTGAGGCAAGGTCTGGCACCATAGGTACCGTTTCAGCCCGGCATTGTAACTGATTCCCGATCGGTAGCAGTTGTCCGGATGGACGAAAACCGCTTTACGCGACTGGACGTCAGCGGTCCATTGTGGGTGTCTGTCATGGTTCAAGCCTTTGAAGAATTCATAGGCTTCGCGGATGCGCAGCTTGTCTCGAGCAACCCGTGCCAACACCATTCGATCAGCCGCTTGATAGGCACTCGCGTTGTCATGTGAATAGATATAGACGAATTCGTCGCGGCTGTTGGCGTAGTCTTTGCCGAAGTTCAAGAATGTTGGACAGCCGAAGCTGGTCGACCATTTCCAAGCTTCCCAAGTCCATGTCTTTCCGTGGTCGGTGGACCACACAAGTTGAGCGTTTCCGGCATTACGGACCAGCATGTACAACACGCCATCGACCATCAGCATGCCGCTCGCCTTAATTCCATCCGCTCCTTGTCCCGTTCGTTCAGCGCTTGTCGAGCGAATGTTCTGCCCCCAGATTTCAGGTGGGTTTCCTCGCACACGAACTATTCCCAGACTCAGTTTCTTTTCGACTTTCGGTTCGAAACCCCATCCGTCGCCATAGGCCGAATAGAGGTAATCATCATCGCCCCAGGTGATGGGCCAATTGTCGCTTCCTTCTGCTAAGCGAACGATTTCATTCTTCGGAGCCCATTGCACGTTGGTGATCGTCGCACTCGCGGGATACGGAGCGGCTTGATAGGTTCCGACCGCCGCCACAATGGGATTGAGAAAGGGCTCGAGTACTCGGTAGTGATTCTCTCCCTCCGAGCGTGGCCATTGACGCCCGCGCTCTCCGCCCCGCACCACGACCAGATCGAGTGAGGGAATCACAACGATCAGACTGTCGTAAAGGCCCCATGCCCAAGTGGCGTCGCGCGGGACTCTTGCCAATGTTCCATCGGCGTTGTTCCACCACAGCAGACTGTAATGGTCCGATGCATTTCCGTGAGCGGCGGATTTCCATTCCGGAATGTTGACGACGGCGTTGATGGGGCGGCCTGCCATTCGGACAAACTCTGCTGTAATGATCTGCTGATCTCTCCATCGTCCGTTGCGAAGGTAGAGGTAGCCGAGCCGCGAAAGCGCTTCGATATTCGCGTGGATCCCGGCGCCGAATTCACGCCGAGGGATTCCATCGATGTGATGATCGCGATATTGATTGTCGCGCCATCGCAGGTCATCGCGCGATATTCCGATAGGCGTGAAAACACGCTCGAACATGAGGTCCTGCAGGTCTCGGCGGTAGGCAAGCGTTATGCACTCGGCCAGCCAATTCGGCCCGCCATCGCTGTAGTGCCACTGCGTACCAGGTTCGAACAGGAGTTTCTCGTAACCACCGCGCTTCTCGAAACCGGCAGTCTGCGTAGCGAGATGCAAGATCGTGATCTTCGGCAGCCAACCGGTGCTCGCGTTACTTGCGGGTGGCAGACCGAACGTTGGATGATAGCGCGCGGCTGGCGTCGTGAGTTTGATTTTGCCATCTTTGATCGCGACGCCTAGCATCGTTGCGCCGAACGACTTGGTGGCGGACTTAATGTCATAGCGTTTCTTGGCATCACCCCATTGCAGAATCCGTTTGCCGTGACGCACGATCATTCCCGATCCGCCTGCCGACAGTGAATACTGTTTGGCGGCGTTCAACTGCGCGACATCCATTCCGACTTCGGTCGGACGAGCGACCAACCACTCGGGCGACGGCCAGTTGCCCTCGGCGGCGACAACGGCGGGTGCCGAACAGCATAATACGATCAGGGCATATGCCGACAACGTCTGTTTGATATTGATGGGTGGCATGAGGACCTCCGACCTCAAATTGTAAACTCTCGCCATCACTCGTGGGCTTTGGAAACAAAGAAGCTAATTGAAGCCGGGATCGCGCGCACCAGCGTATGAGAAGCGGATTACCTAGTCGCGACGCGACGACAATTGATAGCCAGGGACGTGAGTCCCAGGAGAGAGAGATTTTCCCTCTCCCCGTGGACGGGGCGAGGGCACCTAACCGGTCTTACTCTTCGCTTCGAAGTAGCGCGCTGCAGAGTCGCTGCGCGACGCCAAGATCGCAATCGAGAATGCTTTACTTCCCAATGCACTCCACGCAATGGTGCATCAACGCGTCGAGCGCTTTGCGTGTGGGTTCTCTTGGTGCGGAGCATTCAATGGCGATCTGAAGAGCTTCAACATGCTCCGTCACGGAGGTAACGTTGCAGCGTTTCGCCAGTCTGAGAAGACGATCTGCTGTTTCGTTCAGCTCGAACCACTTCTCGGATTCGAACAGCTTCCACATCATGTAGAAACCACTTGGCAAGGCGACAAGGAACTGCAAGTAGTCGTCTTCACCTTCATGGGTCGCGACTGCCTCACGCAGTTCACGTGAAACTCCGGCCGCCTTCCATTCGAATCCAACGCGTGTGCCCGTGTCGCCGACTGTGACGTGGCGGACAACGGCGCACATCTCAACGCCATCGTAAGAAACTTCCAATTCCTGACCGGCGCGAAATGGCACATTCGAGTGGAAGCAGACACCAATCCCGCCAAATGACTCATCAATCAGGTCGCACTCTTCTCGAGTCGCCGATTGCGCGTGGAGGAAAACGAGCTTCGATTCAGCTTTGATCCGCGTCATTCGGCGGCCGCTGGCTTCGTCGCTCTGGTTGACCAATTCAAGTTTCATCGCGTCGTCATCAGTGCGGGATGATACAAACAATCGATTGAAGCCGAATTGTCGTTGCGACGCGATTCGGAACCGAGATCCACGCCGCACCACAATTCAAACTTAGCCTTTTTTCCGATCGAACACGGACGTTCCTATTCGAAACGCCGATCCTCGATCCACATTTCGCTTTTCCGAAGTCTACGGGTACGGGAACCACGCGACTGGTGAATCTAGCTACCAACGACATGATTCCCTGGTTTCTGAATCCGCTTTGACGGTTTGTTATATTGGCGTCGGCTGGGTCAAACAGATTTTCTGTAACGCGCGATAGGGTCGAAACATGAAACGCAACAACTTTCTCGGGCAGGTTGCCCTCGGTTTGGCGTTGGGGCTTGTGATTGGCTCAAACGGGATTCATGCAGCCGATCACTCCGACTTTGTGCGGCAGGTGCTGGAGAAGACTAGCACGACTGGCGGGTTTGTAGTTCATTTGGGGGTCTCCGACGCCAGCTTGATCGGGGCGCTGCGAGCGAATGAACGTTTTCAAGTGCATGGTTTAGATCGCGATCAATCGAAGGTGGAAGCTGCACGGCGAATACTGCAATCAAAAGAGGTCTATGGAGCGGTATCGGTTGATTGGCTCAGCCATCCCCATCGGTTGCCATATATCGACAACATGGTCAACTTGTTCGTAGCCGAGGACCTTGGAGAAATTCCAACGGCTGAAGTGTTGCGGGTGCTCACGCCCGGTGGCGCCGCTTACCTGAAGGAAGCAGGCCAATGGACCGACCTTCGAAAACCCAGGCCCGACGACATCGATGAATGGACGCATTTTCTGTACGACTCCAAGGGGAATGCCGTTGCCCATGACGATCAAGTTGGCCCTCCACGGCACCTGCAATGGATTGGCAGTCCGCGGTGGTCGCGACACCATGATCGAATGGCGAGCCTCAGTGCGATGGTCTCCGCTGGCGGACGAGTCTTTTACGTCATGGACGAAGGTTCGCGTGTGTCGATTCAGATGCCGCCCAAATGGACTCTGATTGCGCGCGACGCCTTTAACGGCACCGTGCTTTGGAAGCAGCCGATTGCAAACTGGCATCATCATCTCTGGCCGCTCAAGAGTGGTCCGACCCAACTTGCGCGACGTCTGGTTACGACCGATGAGTCCGTTTATATCACGCTCGGTTTTCGTGCACCGATTACCAAGATCGATGCGCAAACAGGTGAAGTGCTCGGTACATTCGCGGCGACCAATCCGACCGAAGAGCTGGTTCACCAGGGCGGTGTCATTTTCGCGTTAGTCAACCAAGGCGACTCGCGATTGTCAGACTTCGTACCCCAGCACAACGTCGGCGATCAAGGCCGTGTCGGGCGTGAATTCCGGTGGAATAAGCAGTCGCGACGTATCGTGGCGATTAGTGCTGATAACGGCGAGTTGCTTTGGTCGCTGGACTCCATTGTCGTTCCCCTAACATTGGCTGCCGACGAGGAACGTGTGTTTTTCCATGATGGCAAAAAGCTCATGTGCCTGGATCGTTCCAATGGAGAGACGCTTTGGTCTTCCTCGCCGGTCGATCACCGAGATCGCGTGACGTTCAACTTTGGTCCGAAGCTGGTGATTTACGACGACGTCGTGCTGTTTGCCGGTGGTGATCGCACGATGCGTGGATTGGATATCAGGACAGGCGAAGAGCTCTGGTCAGCGCCCCACGCTCAATCGGGTTATCAGTCGCCCGAGGACCTACTCGTCGCGGGAGGGCTCGTTTGGAATGCGCCCACAACTCGGACTCAAGACTCTGGCATCTTTCAAGGTCGGGATCCGAAGACGGGTGAGGTCAAGAACGAGTTTGCTCCGGATGTTGAAACCTACTGGTTCCATCATCGTTGTTACATCGCCAAGGCGACCGACAATTTTCTATTGCCATCGCGCACGGGCATCGAATTCGTCGATCCCAAGACGCAGCACTGGGACATCAATCATTGGGTCCGCGGCGGTTGCCTCTATGGCATCATGCCGTGCAATGGTCTGGTCTACGCCCCACCGCACAACTGTGCCTGCTATCCGGAGGCCAAGCTTTATGGTTTGAACGCACTTGCGGCGTCGTCCGACTCACGTCGAATTCCCGAAGACTGGAATGACGCCGATCGGCTACAGCGTGGGCCAGCCTACGAAGATGCAGAGTCTTCGGGGGAAGTGCAGCATGAATGGCCTACGTATCGCGGTGACAACACCCGGAGTGGTTCCACCTCCGTCGAAGTGCCGGCTAAGTTAGATGCGAAATGGGAATCCGAATTAGGTGGTCGCATATCACCACCGACGATTGCCGCCGGACGTGTCTATGTGGCTCAGAAAGACCAGCACAGCGTTCATGCGCTGGATGCTGAAACCGGAAAGCACGTTTGGTCCTACACAACGGGCGGACGTGTTGATTCACCGCCCAGCTACGATCGTGGGCGCGTGTTGTTTGGCTCGGCGGATGGATGGGTCTATTGTGTGCGCGCCTCTGATGGCCAACTCGCTTGGCGGTTTCGTGCGGCCCCTGTCGATCGACGGCTCATGGCATTCGAACAGTTGGAATCGGTCTGGCCGGTGCACGGGAGTGTTTTGGTGCTCAACGACGAGGTCTGGCTGACTGCCGGACGGTCGAATTTCTTGGATGGTGGACTGCGGCTTATTCGTTTGCATTCGCAGACCGGCGACTTGATCTCCGAGACGACGATTGACCATCTCGACCCTGAGTCGGCGGCCAATCTGCAAGAGCGCTTGAAGATCCTGAATATGCCTGTCGGTCTGACCGATATCCTCTCAAGCAGCGGTTCGAGTGTGTTTATGCGCTCGCAACAATTCGACCTGGAAGGAAATCGAATGGCGATCGGGCCGCATGCGGGGCAGCCAAGTCAACAAGGGGCTGTTCAGCGTGGAGATACCAAGCATTTGTTCGCCCCGATGGGGTTCCTCGACGACACATGGTTTCACCGCGCGTACTGGGTTTACGGACGCAGTTTCGCCGGTGGGCATAGTGGCTATCATCAGGCGGGTAAGTACGCCCCTTCCGGCCGCATTCTGGTAGCTGACGCCGACCAGGTCTACGGATTTGGTCGCAAGCCGCAGTACTATCGTTGGACGACTACCATCGAACATCAGTTGTTTGCGACGTCCAAGGAGCCACCCAAGGAAGCCATTGCAGCATGGGATGGCAGCTCACGAGCGGCTCGGCGCTCGGGCAGCACCAATATGATCCAGTTCGAGAAGAGTAAGAGTCTCGATCCATCGAACTCGCCCCTCGCTGTCGAGGCATTGGTCAATTCGGCTGGTACCGATGGCGTCGTTGCGGCGTTGGGCGGACCCTCGGTGGGCTACTCGCTGTGGATCCAACAGGGGCGCCCAGTCTTTTCGGTACGGTCAGCCGCCGATCAAGTCGTCTCGGTCGCCGGCAAGAAACGCGTTGTCGGTCGGTGGACGCACCTGATGGGCACGCTGACACGCGATCAGCAGATTGCGCTGTATGTGGACGGCGAGTTGGTAGCCAAAGGCAAGGCTGCCAAATTGATACCATCCCAACCCGCTCAGTCTTTGCAGATCGGTGCTGATGCAGATGGCCCAGTTGCAAACTATTCAAGCCCGAACGGTTTAGTGGGTGCGATTGACGAAGTGCGAATCTATCACGGCGAAGTAACCGCTGACGATGTGGCCAAACGAGTTCGGCAGGCCGATTTTCAACCGCAAGGAACACAGCTCATTCTGTCATGTTCGTTTGATCAGGGCAAAGCCGTTGATGCCTCGGGTAAAGGTAATGATGGAACGATTGACGGAGCGCAGAAGATCACCGGTCGAACAGGGGATGCGCTGAGATTTCGTGGTACGCGTGGCCGAGCGAATCAAGGCTCGTTTGTGCAACACAAGTGGAAGCGAGATTTGCCAATTCTGGTGCGTGCCATGGTCAAGGCCAAGGATCGTCTGTTTGTGGCTGGGCCACCTGATCTGATTGACGAAGAAAGTACGTTCCAGCGAATCGTTGATCGCGACGCCACTGTCGACGCTCAGCTGGCGGAGCAGGACGAAGCCCTCAACGGGGCTCGCGGTTCTGTCATGCAGGTCATTGATTCCGATGACGGCCGTCTTCTTGCCGAGCGACAGCTTCCATCGCTCCCGACATGGGATGGCCTGGCCGTGGCTCACGGGCGACTCTATTTGACCACTGCTGATGGCCGTGTGGTTTGTTTGGGTGGGCAGTAGTTGTCCGGCTGGTTGAAGGCCGGCATCGGCTCCAGCGGCAATCGGCCTTGCTGCCTGAACCATCATTGAAGAGCGAATGTCCCAACTCATCCACGACATGGCGGCCAACCAGCTTGCGCGTCAGATCGCCGACGGCGATATGTCTTCGGCTGAAGCGGTGGAAGCTCATGTACGACGCATCGAGACGGTGAATCCGTCGTTAAACGCCTTGGTTGTGCCTTTGTTCGACCAGGCCATGGAGGAAGCGCGCGCGGCTGATGAACGACAGGCGCGTGGTGAGTTGCTGGGGCCTTTGCACGGTGTGCCAATCACGATCAAGGAGATGTTTGACGTGAAAGGCACGCCGACCACCGCCGGGCTGACCTCTCGAGCCCGACATCGAGCGTCACACGACGCCGTCACCGTGGCCCGCCTCCGTGGTGCGGGCGCGATCGTCCTGGGCAAGACCAACGTTCCGCAACTTGGGATGATGGCCGAGTCGGACAATCCGCTCTATGGACGGACAAATCACCCGACGCATCCCGATCGTGGTCCGGGCGGATCCAGTGGCGGTGAGGCAGCGATTATTGCCGCTCAGGGATCGCCCCTGGGGCTGGGCAGTGACGGAGGTGGCAGTATTCGCTTTCCATCCCATGCTTGTGGTATCTGCGGATTCAAGCCCACCGGGAAACGACTGTCGCTGCTGGGACACTGGACATCCTCCAACTGGCCTGCCGACTGGGCTCAACCGGGACCCATGGCGCGAGATGTCGACGATTTGATTTTGGCCTTTCGAGTGCTCAGCGCGAAGGAAACCAGCCAATTTGACGAATGTCTGCTGCCCTGTCCCGATCCCAGCGAAGTGGTCATTGATAAGTTGCGAATTGGAGTCTATGAGCAGATGGACGTGGTTCCGGCAGCACCGGCTCTGCGTCGAGCGGTTGCTAGTGCGGCAGCCGCGCTAGAAGCACGAGGCGTGGAGATCGTGCCTTTCGAACTGCCGGATATCAGGTCGCTCTGGGATGTCTACCTGCAGATCTTCTACGCCGAGGGGCTGCGAGACATTCGGCGACAACTCAAGGGATCCACCGTTGATTGGCGCATGCGTGATTACGTTCGCCTCGGTCAACTTCCGACAATCGTTCGGCCTCTTGCCGCGCGAATCTCATCGCTCATCGGTCAAAAGCACATCGGTCAGACACTAACCACGCTGAATCGATCCGTGTTGTCGGCCGAGCGATATTGTGAGTTAATCACGATGATGGCTCAGTATCGGA
>CAJHYQ010001155.1_pt1 | contig 33675 bp, 23 predicted proteins | sample 9198721 | NCBI WGS metagenome assembly CAJHYQ01 (sample SAMEA7708357, study PRJEB35096) | sediment metagenome | biome: marine neritic benthic zone biome [ENVO:01000025]; feature: sediment [ENVO:00002007]; material: shallow marine sediment [ENVO:03000034] sea grass bed [ENVO_01000059] ... | reverse complement strand
CCGAATCTTGTGCGATTCTCAGCGCTGCTACTGCCCGCCCTCCGCGGTTAGGCGACAGTTCAGGCCCAACGGGCCGAGCCGAGGCGGATGCCGTCAAGAAAAACCGTTTGCCGCACATGGTGCGCGTCAAACGGCGGCATGCCCCGTTGGGGCCAAGATGCGTGTTGTTTTACGTCCCCAGGGCAGCGCCGCCGCTAGGGCGCGGCGTCTTGCCCTGGGCTTTGCTAGGGCCGACCCGTTGGGTCTTGGGTCTTCGTCGAATCGTCCGTCACGCGCGGCAATTGCTCTAAGCCGCTAGGCGCTGACCCGGTTGCGCTGGGTTGCCCTATCGTTCGATCCGCAACCGTACCAACAGATCGTTTAATGCATCCTTTGCGGCGGGCACTTCGGGCAGCGTCGATCGCTCTGCTGACGCCTCTAATTCCGACACCAATCGTTCATATTCCGCCTGGTGAAACTGAAGATCGGCGGCATCTAGCCGACCCTTTTCGGGTCCTGACAATTTGCGCTCGACCAAGTCGTCAAGATACGGCAGCTTGGCTTCCTGGTTAAGCGTCAATAGATTTGCCTCTACCTCACCGGTGCGCATCAGGTGAATCCCCGTCAACAAAACGCGGTAGACGTAAAGCAACGGCTTGACACGAGGCGGCTCTTCTTTGAGAAACAGCTTCCATTGTGTCGCGGCAAATCCCAAATAGTGATGCGCGTGATGCCGCGTGATGCAATCTTTGGCAATCGCTTTGAGCTCCTCGTGTTCCGGTGTCGCACGGACGATCAACGGTGAGAATACTTGCTCCAAGACATAGCCATTTTTCTTGAGCATCAGGCCGAAAAATTTCTTCGCATCATGCGTGACCAGATCAACCTCAAGGCCTTCATAGATGCCTGATTTATCGACCGTCTCTTCGCCGACTCCGAGACCAACGACCTGCTCAAGAGGCAAGAGATGAATGCCACGCAGATCGAAGTCGGAATCCGATGAAGGAAAACCGTAGAGATGTGCTCCGCTAATCGTGGCAAAGACCAGCGGGTAGGGATGCGAGTCAATATGTCGCTGGAGTTTATCGAAATTAATCACGGTAACTCCTCGGCAATGGCCATTCGTCGTGCCTTGATCAAGAATTCGTTCGCGCGTTCATAGTCGGGGCGTTCCGGCAGAGCCGTTTGCTGCAAGGCAAGATCAAAACGCGTGTGCAATTCCAATCGCCAGGCCTCGACATCGTCCCACGGCATCGTACCCGCCTTGATGTCCAACAACTGCTGACGATGCTCACCAACGTCGACCGGCACGTGCGCTTCGGTAAGGACGTGAATACCCGACAACAACAGGCGGATCAAGTGCATCACATGCTTCCACTTGACTTGACCATGATTGCGAATGTCGGATTGCATTCGTTTAAATTGGGACATGACATAGCCGTTGTATGTCTGGTAGACGAGTCGCGAAAGGAAGGCCGAGCGCATCGCGAGTAACTCCTCGGCCAACGGCGTCGCGAATTCGACGATCGGTGTATACAGGCATTCCAGAATGTTTGGATTGCCTTTCAACGCCAGGATCAAGAACTTCTGCAATTCCCAGTAGGCTTCTTCCGTCTCGTCATTCTCAAGCTGGTCCGGGACGCCATACAGTGACCAATGGAGGTCCGCTGGCGGTAGATAGACACCGCGACGGTCGGTGTCGGACTGATTGGTGTCGAGTCCGAACGCGCGCGATCCAACAACGCAGCGAAAAATCACTCGATCAAACAAGCCGTGAGTTGAAAGAATGATGTCCGAATCGTTGATCGCACCCTGTTTGTACTCGGCAAGCAGCATCAGATTGTCGTGATATAACGCGGCCTCGAAGCCATCTGCAAAGCGAATTCGATAGGAATGAGACCGATCACGGGGCGCCCGTACGACGACCCCGACCGCTCCAGCCGGATGTACGGCTCGACCGTGCGACCCCTGGACTTGTTTCATCGATACGACCTGCGTGCCGACCGAATAGATAAGGTTCGGGCTATTGTGCACTCGTTTCTTCATTCAACTGCCCCAGGATTTACCGCTGGCCCGATCTTACGCCAAGATTAGTCGACACTCCAAGCCGACATCAAGTTCAGAAGCTTCTGCCGTCGGTTGACCTTCGAACTCGAACAACGTGTTGCATGAATGAAGTCGGGTTTTTCACCTAAAGCGGATTACCCGATTCCGCGCACGCGATTCGGAGGGCGAGGCGGGGCTCCTGCCGAGCCGATTGCGCTCATGCGGCTCGGCAGGAGCCTCGCCGCCTCGCCCTCCCGGACAACTTCGGTCAGTCGTCGAACTGGGGTCGCTTCGCTGCGAGAATTCTTTGCCAGAGGTCGGCAGCCATTGGACCCTCCTCGGCAAATGCCACTGCCTGTTGGATCTGCATGGGGTTGGCAAATCCGATCAGCGCGGTGGTGACGCCGGGATGACTCAAAACATAGCGAACACTCGCTTCTGACAAACTTAGCCCGTCAGGCAGCAAGTCCGAAAGCCACTGGGCACGAACCTGATCGCGTTGAAATAAGCCGAGTGTGAAAAACTTTGTCTTGGACGTATGTGGACTCGGGCTCTGGCCGACGAGAGCGCCGCCTGCAAACACACGAATGGCGATCACGCCCACCTGATGGGTCGCGCACTGCTGGACCAACCGCTCGTAGTCAACATCAACCGAACCTGCTGCTTGATCTTGCCCGGCCAGCGGACTCAATACGTTTAACGGGACTTGTGCCGATGTGAACACGCCACTCGTGACAATCTCGTCCAACGACCGCGTGTCACCCAAGCCGGTGAAGCCAAAGTCACTGACTAAACCGTCCGATCTCAAACGTTCGAAGGCCACAACGACACCGTTTTCACCCAGTACGTCTTCGACCGTGATGGATGTTGGCAGATCGCCGCGTTTCTCGGTAATCGAATTATGCAGCTGCAGTAACGTCACGCGCTGTGCCCCCAACCGCCGAAGGCTTTGACCGAAGGACTGTTGAACAGCCTGAGGTATATCGTGCAGCTGTTCAGGCGCAAGACGTACTTTTGTCGCTAAGTGAACGTCGCTCGTGGAAGACGTCGAACCCAATGCCGTTGCTAATGAGGTCTCCGACTCGCCGTTGCCATAAGTTGCGGCAGTATCAAACCAGTTGATTCTTGCCTGCAGTGCGCGATCCACCGTCGCTTGCTGCAGTGACGGATCCTGCCCCACCATTAATCCCGAGATCGGCCCGGCCCCGAAGGAAACTGCCGAAACCTTCAGTCCAGACTTCCCGAGCGTGCGAAATTGCATTCGTCTCTCCCCTCAACCGTTAGTATCGCAGTCGCGAACGCACCCATCAAAGCCACACGTTTGCCGTTGCTAACACCCTCTTCCTGTCAGGCCCACGTTGTGTTTGGCAATCGACGGCGGCCGGACACAGTAGGCTGACTGGCGAAACTGAAACAAACTACAATATAAAGGTGCTAAACGTCTTGATCATTCCACGCAATTAGGAAGTAAGGCATGTCGCTTCGGCCCTCACTTCTCGTTCTGACTTGTGTTGTAGCGTGCCCCTGCTATTTGACATGCCCAGGCTATAGTGCTGACAAAACGCTGACATTTGAACATCACTTTGGCGATCCGGATTTAGATGGTCGCAGTATGGGGCAGACCGCACTGGTTGACATCGATCGAGATGGTGACCTTGACTTCGTCACGGGGCAACGACGCGGGCGCATTTTCTGGTATGAGTATCGCCAACCAGATCAATGGACTCGACATTTACTGGGAGAGGATTCACCCTCGGACGTTGGCGGAGCAGCCCTCGATGTGAATCGCGACGGGTGGGTCGATTTTGTTGCTGGCGGAGCTTGGTACGAGAACCCAGGCACGCCGCGCGAGCGTCCGTTTCGGCGTCATGTCTTCGACGCGGAATTAGGGGCCGTGCACGATATCATCGTTGGCGACTTGAACAATGACCAACGACCAGATGTCTTGACAATGTCCGACAAGAACGACCTGCGCTGGTACCAAATCGCGGAAACACCAACCGGACGCTGGAGACATCAAACGATCGGAGAGTCCGTTCATTCTGGCATTTCGCTAGGGGACATTGACGGTGATGGGGATCTCGACGTCGTGCGCAGCAATGTCTGGTTCGAAAACAAGAATCACGGACGCGCATGGACGATGCATCGAATGACCGAGCCATGGGGAGCAGATGAACCTGCGTTCGCCGTCAACGCCACTCAAACTGAAACGCTCGACTTGAATCGTGATGGGCGGCTTGATGTCATCATCTGCGACGGCGAAAATCCAAACTCGAAGATCGCTTGGCTCGAAGCCCCTAACGATCCAAAGACAGGCCAATGGAAAACGCACCATCTGCCGCGCGGCGACGAACAACCGCGTGGAGCCCTGCATTCATTGAAAGTGGGTGACTTTGATAACGATGGGGATAGCGACATCTTCACTGTCGAAATGGAACGGTTTCCCGGTGCCAAACCACCCCGCTGGTTCATTTGGGAAAACGTTGACGGCAAAGGGCAGTTGGTCGAACGTGTCATCCTCGACGCAAATCTTGGAGGGCACGAAGCGGTCGTCGGTGATGTGGACGGAGATGGCGATCTTGATATCTGTGCAAAACCGTGGACACCGAATGCCAAGAACGCGATCGGTGGACGCAACCATTTTGACTACCTTGAGAATCAACTTCACTAGAAACCATCGTCGAGTGACTGCATACGAATCCAATCACTTTGAGGTACAGCAATGATTCAGCGCCGATTGCGCGTCTGGGCGACGTGCGCTTTCGTGTTTCTCGTATTCCCCTCTTCGCTATTGAGCCATGAGGAAAAACCCTCTCGGAAGTTTCCGGCAGCGATTATCAATCGCCCCACACCCGTTCCGGATCGAATCGTCTTGACGTGGTCAAGCGATCCGGCGACATCGCAGTCGGTGTCATGGCGAACGGATGCCACAGTGTGGAATCCAAAGGCACAGATTGCGGTAGCAACAGATGGGCCGAAGTTTGCTTCCGAAGCCAGTGAGGTTCGCGGCACCACCGCTGCGCTAGAGACAGACCTGGGTGTCGTATCCCACTACCACAGTGTGAATCTGGTCGATCTCAAGCCATCGACGAAGTATGCGTATCGAGTCGGTGATGGAGTCAATTGGAGCGAATGGAGCCATTTCGATACGGCCAGCGCCGAGCCCAAACCGTTTTCGTTTGTTTACTTTGGCGATTCGCAGAACGATTTGAAATCGCATTGGTCGCGCGTTGTTCGTGAAGCCTATCGCGATGCTCCCAAAGCCTCTTTCCTGCTGCACGCGGGCGACTTGGTCAATAACGCGAACGCCGACGCAGAATGGGGCGAATGGTTTTACGCCAGCAGTTTCATCCATCGCAGAACTCCCTGCATCGCAACACCGGGAAACCATGAATACGATGATGGGCTGTCACGTCATTGGCGACCCGTCTTTCGATTCCCCAGGAATGGCCCCGATGGACTCGAAGAAACCGCTTATTGGATCGACTATCAATGCGCACGAATCATTTCGCTCAACTCAAATGAGAAACAAAGAGAGCAAATTGCTTGGCTGAGAGAGGTGCTCTCCAGCAACAAGCAACCGTGGACAATTATCACTTTTCACCATCCAATGTTTTCTTCTGCAGAGGGTCGAGATAACGCCGAGCTTCGCGACATGTGGCAACCGGTGTTCGATGAATTCGAGGTCGATCTTGTCTTGCAAGGCCATGACCATACGTACGCGCGGACGGGCCTCATGAAACATCAGAATCTCGAGACGGGTGTTCGCTTCCACAACCAAGAATCCGGCACGATGTACGTCGTTTCCGTGAGTGGTCCGAAGATGTACGAGCTCGGCCGGCGACCCTTCATGAAGCGTGCCGCCCAAGACACTCAGCTGTATCAGATCATCGAGGTGGCTCCGAACAAAATCCGCTACGAAGCGCGGACAGCGACCGGCAAGCTTTACGACGCATTTTCACTGCATCGGCGCGAGGGAGAGAGCAACGTGCTGGTGGAACGGATTCCGGATACACCTGAACTGGTTCCACCCCCTGAGGAAAGTGAAGAAGACGACTCGGACGACTAACGGATGACAACCCCAGGCCGATTGTCGCGGCGACTGATCATTCCAAAGCTGCTTGCCTTTTTGGCGATTCTGTTGGGCTTGTTTGGATTGCATCAGCTGACAACGGCTTATCTGGATCTGGACGACATCGTTGCCAAAGAAGACTGGCTACGACAGGCGATACAGCACAGCCCAGTCCGCGCCGTCCTGTTGGGAACCGTTGTCTATAGTGTGACTTCGTTGATTCCCGGTGCCTCCGGTAAATCCGTTCTGTTCGGTTGGTTGTTCGGTGTCTGGTGGGCCACTCTGATCGGCAATGCGGGGCTGACGATAGCAGCCTTGTTGACTTTTTTCGTCAGTCGATTCTTTCTCCGCGATTTCATTCAGCAGAAGTTTCAAAGTCAGCTAGCTTGGTTGAATCGAGCCATCGCCACCGACGGCGGCTATTATCTTGTCATTCTGCGACTACTGCACGTGCCCTATACGTTTCTGAACTACACATGCGGTGCAAGTTCGATGCACGCAAGAACGTTCTGGTGGGCCACGCAGTTGGGAATGCTTCCGGGTTGTATGATCTTTGCCTACGCCGGATCGCGACTGCCAACGCTGCGCGAGTTCTCCGATCAAGGCTTGGTGAGTGTGGTCGATCCCTGGTTGTTTACCGCATTGTTTGCAACAGGTTTGATTCCGATCATTGCTCGTTGGGTCTACCGACGGTTCCCAACCCGAATGAATCGAGTAGCCGGGCCCTAGCACGCGTTCGGCAAAACGGGTAAGATATGAGTCGGTGAAGCATCACCCGACCAATCTCTTTGCGACGCCTCCCTTTCGCCCATGCGACCGGCCGCAGCAACTGATTGCGGTTGATTGGGTATCGCTTGGGATTCTTGTTTTGATTCGCTTACGTTGAGGAGAGTGTCCATGCCAATCGGCGTCGCCAAGAATCTCATGCCCAACCGACAGCTTGTCAATGAGGAAGTCTGTTTCAGCATGGACGATCAACGCAAAAAAGCCCCATCGGCAGATCAGACAGTCGAGCTGTGAGTGGGCAAATCGGTGCCGTGACGGTGACTACTGTCCAGCATCAGGCGTCATTCGAGAAGAATGACCGGTAGGAGGTCGATCGAGCCGCCCTCAACCGCTATTCCATTCCGCGTTTATGAGAGAAAGCATGAGCCAGCAAGTCGCGAAGCAACACACTCAGAAGCAGCGTTCAGTTAGAAACCATGTCAAGGGCCTCGAGCTTGATGCAGCCGTTTCGTACGCTGTGCGATCCATGTTTCGATTCACGGCCCGGGCCAAGGAAGGCAAAGCGCTTTGGTCAGAATCCCACGTCGTGTGGCTTGGACGGTCAACCTTCCTTCACTGGTGCCTGGACGACAGCGAAATTGACATTCCGTGGATCGTGTCTGGATCGAGCAAAGCACCAACCAACCGTGCTCGATTACGTGAACGTGTTGAAGAACTCGCTGTTGAGTACTTTGCGAATTGTCTGAGCACGATGCCGCGTCGCAGCACCGGCAGCTGGCTTCCGCTTCCGTAGGACCTCCAGCAAGCGACGCAAGACACCAGATCGTAAGCGCACAGTTTCCTGCCCGCGCTCCGAGAATAGCGGGCCCAGCATCACGGGCCCGCAGCACGACGCGCGAATTCTCTAGGGACGGCGTCGCGCTGGTGGCGACCGATCGGACTACCGTGCGGCACGCACGACGACCAGCCAGTCTTTGTCGCGATCACTTGGTGCGCGACCAAGCTCGACCTGCTTGCCACCCTGCACTTTTTTCACGGTGCCGATCTGCAACTTTCCGCCTTCGCGCGGGTTGAACCAATGCACTTGGTAAGTGCCGTTAGCGTCAGTGAGGTCGAGGCTCGACGTTCCGCCGCTGGAGAGGTAAACCAAGTAGTCGCTTCCGGGTTGGGCGAAGCAATATTTCGAGTTGTCATTCTCGGGATTCCCAACGAGGTGATTCATATTGGTCATTTCCCAGAACGGAATCTCGTTGTCCTTGAAGAAGTTGATCGCGATACGACAGTAGTCCCAACTCTGGTCACGGCTACGCCAATCCTCGCAGACAAGATCATTCTCAGCAAACTGGTACCCGAAGTAGTACTCGACCCCAGCGCCGCCTCCCATGAAGGTCCCCCACAAGGTCATCTTGCGGACTTCATGCTGAGTGTAGATCATCTTGCCCTTGCGATCTCTGCCATCAAATCCTCGGTAACCCAAGTCGGGGCATTGCCCGTGGGCAGCTGATCCCGATTCATCGAAGGCTATGACCCAGGGCTTGCCCGCCCGCGCTGATTCTTGGACCCACTTGATGGTCTGTGAATGGGTGTCCTTGATATTGCTATTCTGCAACGATGCGCCGGTGAAAACGGAATCGGGCCCCATCAAGGGACGATAAACTTTGTCCTGTTGATTCGGAAACGTGTGGACCACGATGTGATGATCATAGGGATCCGTTTCGCGGATGTACTGCGCCATCCCCTTCTGTTGCTCGGTAGTCTGGGTATTCTCTTCACCGAGATTCCAGTTCAGGGCAAGTTCGTGAGCGAATCGGGCAACCAGCTCACGACAATAGAGCTTTCGTTCTACTCCCAGCTCGCCACCATCGAGCGCGGTTGGTACATCGCCATCGCCTTCCTTGCCTCGTACGCGATCATCGTTCTCGGTTTCCTGCATCTTGAAGTGCAGGTACACGCCACGATTGGTGGCGTGATCGAAGACGATGCCCCATTGGTCAAGCTTTGAGCAGTCGTAATGAAGTGTTTCGTCGCGCGACACGAAAGGCCAAACGTTGTCGCCATCGCCGCCCGCATTGTAGGTCAGGAACGAAAAGACGTTGCATCCCTTGCCCGACAAATAGTTCACTGCCCCGATGAGACCCTTACCTTGTGTGTCCTTCCAGGTGGGATCGCCTTCTCGCCAATCCTTCACATGTGGCTGCCAGGACTTTAAGGGGACATTCTTTTTCTTGGCAACCGTTCCATCAAACTCACTGTAAGCCAGCAGGGTTTCCGGCGCGTCGGCTCCGGCCTTGAGAAAGTACTCGCCACTACCGGCAAAACGCAAGTAGTGCTTGCCGACGTATTCAAGGCGACCGTGCCCGCGCAAGTCGCGTCCGCTTTTGTCAGTCGCGGCTACATCGAACTGACCAGTCTTCCCATCCAATAACTGGACGGTCTCGACAGCGGCATTCGCATCGATCGCGGCGTGCTTGCCCTTCACCAAGCTGACCTTGTATGTCCACGATCCCGGTTCGTCCGGAGAAAGGTGCGCACGCCAAATAGTGCCAGATTCAGCTGAACTGTGAGCGGCATCGCCATCGGCAGCAAAATATCCCGGCACGATGTAGCTGGGCGATCCCGACTCGTGCTTGAACTCAACTGTGAGACGATAGTCGGTGAACGGATTGGGTTGCGTATCCGTTTCGTGAGCGAACGGACCGCTCATCGAGAGCGTGACTTTGTGCCATTGCTTTTCGCCCGACACCAGCACGCTGCCATCGCCGTCACGCCGCGCTGCGGCATCTTTGTCGAGATTCGACTGGATCCAAGCAACCAACGTGGAGCTGCCATGACCGTAGCCACCTGGCAGACGCCGGTAGTCTCGCGTTTGAATCTGAGGCGGTTCGCCCCAATGTTTCGGAAAGGCCTTTCGCTGCGCCTGAGCGGCCACGTAGTGTGTTGTCGAATCTGCCTGGTCATGGTGATCGCCCCATGTGATCGAGGGCGACATTCCCAGAAGACCACCGACTAGGATTGCAGCAGCAAGACGTTGAAGTTTCAGCTGAAATTTCATGATCGACCCATTTTTTGTTCTTGGATTTGTTCGAGCTACAGCATTTAGCGTTTGAATCACTGCGACGCACCGCAACCGGTTGACAACGGCACCAGCGCGTTGGCCACTGCCTGCGCGACCTCGGTCGTTGACGCCGTACCGCCGAGATCGGGAGTGGCGACCCCGCCTTCCTTTAGAACTGAAGCAACCGCATCTTCGATCGACACCGCGGCTTGAAGCGCATCGCTATCACCGTGTCGATCGCCTAGCCAATCCAACATCATCGCTGCCGATAGAATCATCGCCAGTGGATTGGCACAATTCTGACCCGCGATCGTAGGTGCGGTGCCGTGTGATGGTTGAAACAACGCGTGGTGTTCACCGACTTCGGCCGACGGGCCAAGGCCCAAACCACCAACAATCGCTGCGCCTAAATCGGAAAGGATGTCACCAAACTGGTTTTCCATCACCAGCACATCAAAGTCCCACGGATTCTGCACCATATACAAACTCATTGCGTCGACGTAGACGGCATCGGCGGCGATATCTGGGTGCACTTCAGCGACTTCGGAAAAGACTTTTCGGAAGAACGCCAGGCTACGAAACACGTTGGCTTTGTCGACACAGGTCACCATCTTCTTGCCGTCCGATGGCCGCCCCTCACGCCGCTTGGCCAAGCTGAATGCATATTGAGCGACCTGGGTGGTTCCCTCTCGGGTCACGACGATGGTGTCCGTCGCCACCGTGTCACCGACCACGCTTCCGCCACCGAAAGATGCAAACAGGCCTTCCAGGTTCTCGCGAACCACGACCAGGTCGATGCCGGGTCCAACGTCCTTCAGCGGACATGGAACACCAGGGAACAATTTCACAGGCCGAACGGCTGAATGAAGTTGCAGCGCCCGACGAAGTCCCACCATCATCTGAGGCTGGACTTCAGTTCCATCAGCCTGTCGAACGTCGGGCAATCCGATAGCGGCCAGCAAGACCGCATCGGCCGCCAGACAATCGGCCAACACGTCGGCCGGTAGCGTCTCGCCCTCGTCACGATACAACTCGGCTCCGGCCCGATGCGACGTGAATTCAAGTTGCAAAGAAGGCACACCTGCGACCAGCTTGTCCAACACCAATAACGCGGCGTCCATCACCTCAGGTCCAATGCCGTCGCCCGGCAGAACGGCGATTCGATAGGAACTCATAGACTGCTCTTCTTTCTGAGTGAGTTTACTTGTCTGGTTGAAGTTTCTTGTATCTTTCGTGCGTGGTTTTACGACCGATTCGCCAAGTTAAAGCAATGGACGGATTTGTCGGCGACCCAATCAGCGACCGTCTTATCAAACTCAGTGAAGTGTGAACTTTCGAGGTGCTCCTGGAAGGCCGCCCGATTGTCGTATTGCTCGTAGAGGAAGCAGCGACTGGGTTCGTCTGGATCAAAGCAGACATCAAACTTGCGACACTGGCGTTCCTTTTTCAGAGTATTGTCCGCTTGAGTGAGCACTGCTTTGCGAAACTCCTCAACGTGATCCACATGCACATCAAAGTAAACGGTGACAACAAACATCACGAATAGCCCTACAACGAATACCTAGTTTCGTTCAATGGCGATCGCACGTACGGGCGAGCCATCTCCACCGCTGATCTTCATCGGAAGTGCAACGAATTCAACGATCGGCTTGGCAAGCTGATCCAAGTTGGCCAGTCCTTCGATGATGACAACTTCTCCTCGCAACAGAATCTGATGAACCTCTGTCAGCTCCTGCATGTCATTGACGTCGGCAACCGAGGGCGGCTCGACACCCACCAATGCGACCTCGCGCTCTACGAACCATTTCGCCAGCGGCACCGAGATACGCGGCAGCTCGTCTCGATACTCTGTCGTTCCGTGCCGTTTGTGCCAATCAGTCCGCAGCAACAAACGGGCACCGGGACGGACTCGATCAGCCACCGAAGCAAAGTCTTCTACGGTCAATAGCTGTCGGGGTTGGGCTGGTGCCAAATCGACGACCAACGCGGGGCCCATTATCGCACTCAATGATTGCTGGTCGATCGTGTTTCCTTCGGGCAAGAAGTGCCGGGGCGCGTCCATGTGTGTTCCACAATGGGAGTACAGCGAGAGAGTCGTTGCATTCCATCCATCGACTTCAAGCCGCTTGGCCGGCGTGATTTCAACACCACGCATTCCGTTTTCGACAGATAAACTCAGATCGATAATTCGCACGTCCGTCCTCCTATCAGTCGGTCAGGCTAACGGGTTGACCCTTAGCAGCCGATTCATAGATGGCTTCTTGAACACACAAGGTTCGCAAGTAATCATCGCCGCTGGTTTCAAACGGCTCACCATCGAGCAATGCCTTCACAAAATGCTGCTGGGTCTGATAGACGCAATCGCTGGCGAAGTTCCCGCGTTCGTGTTCGTAGCTAATCTCCCGTTCATCTTCCCCAAGCGATTGCTGCGTCAGGCGACCATCGGGATAAAGACGTAGCGAGCCGCCATTTGCCTCCACTAAGAACTCGCCAAACGTGTAGCGCGGATCCGCAGCATTGGTTTCGTTGTAACGATTTGCGTCCCATACTCCCTGCGCGCCGCTCGCGAAATCGAAGAGCACGATCCCGGTGTCTTCGCCAGCGATCTCGGAATTCAATTGTCGAAGTTTGGCAAACACGGCTGTGATGTCACCGGCCAGATACCGAAACGTGTCGATAAAATGCACGCCAGTTTCGTAGATTAAGAAACGTGGCATTTCGCGAAAATAGGGTTGCCGAGCCAGATACGCGTCCTGCTGCCAGCCATCGCCCATGCGAGCGCGAAACGACAGTGTATGCAATCGGTCACCAATCGCGTGCTCGGACAACAGTTGCTTGATCGTACGGTACCACGGTTGGAAGCGGAAGTTCTCGTGGACCATCAACCGCACACCCGCGGTGTTGGCGGTTTCAACCAACTGTCGCGATTCTTCGAGCGTTGGAGCCAGCGGTTTCTGACACATGACTGCGATCCCACGCTCTGCCGCCGCGCGAGTGAGCGTGAGATGTGAGTCGGGTCGCGTGATGATGTCGACAAAGTCCGGTCGCTGCGCGTCCAACATCTCCGCAAAGTCAGTATAGCAGTGTGCGATTCCATACTTGGCTGCCGCCTGCTCCGCTTGCGATCGATCAAGATCGCAGACGGCAATCATTTCGACGGCGTCGATGCGCGACCAGGCATCGTAGTGAAACTGGCTGAAGTAACCGGCTCCGACAGCTGCGCCTCGCAATTTATTCATCGCATGACTCCGCGTTACATCCAGAACTGTGTGTAAACCAGAGCCAGCGCGACCAACAAGATGATCACGACGAAAAGGCACAGACGAACCTGCAAGGCGCGTCGTGAGAGCTGTGGCGATTCACGCAACGGATTCATAAAGAGCCAGGCAATAACCGCCAACACATTCATCGTGGCCGCAAAGACAAAGAACGAATTGGCTGTACCCGTCTCGGGTGCGAAAAAGGGCAACGTCACGTTGGCCACGAAGAAGGGAAACACGATCGCACTCAGGGCTGCACCCAAATTTCCCACCATGTTCATCGCGCCCGACACAGCACCCGACCGACTACCCCCAATGTCCATACAGAAGGCCCAGCTTGGACTGAGTGTCATCTCGACTCCGAAAATCGCCAGTGAGAAACATAGAATCAGGGGCCAGGCCGATGACGAATTCGCTGTCTGAGTACACAGTAACAGGCCAAACGCCCCTAACGAATAACCGATCATCGCCGGAATGCGTCGCGATAGTACGGGCATACCCATCCGGTGCAGACGCGTAACGCTCCAACCGGAAACCCACAGCGCCACAGCACCGGCGAGTAGCGGAATCGCCGCCAGATTGGCCGAACTCCGATCGAATTGTTCTTCGAGATAAGGACGGAACCAGGTAATGCTAATGAAGAAAGTGATGTTGCTGGACGCGTATTGGCACATCGCCAACAGCACGTTGGCAGAGGTCACGATTTGTATGTAGGGAATGGCTTTGTTCGGTGAGACCTCTTCTTCGATACCTTGTTCGATCAGTTTTCGTTCCGCTTCGTTTGTGGCTGAATGCTCCTGCGGCCGGTCGCGATACCAGCCCCACCAGATGACCGCCCACACAATTCCAATCATCGCGTTGGCGACGAACGTCCACCTCCAACCGATGGAGTCGATAATGGCGGGCATTACGACCAACGAAGCGGCCGCGCCAACGCGCGCGCCGGAATGAAAGATCCCCTGACCAATACCGCGCTCACGGGCCGGTAGCCAGCTGTACAGCGCCCTTGTCGCACCTGGATAGGCGCCGGCCTCCCCGACTCCGAACAAAAAACGAACAAACAATAGACTGATCGCCGTGTGCACGGCACCGGTCAACGCCGTGAAGATGCTCCAGATCACCACCACAATCGTCAGCGCTCGGCGTGGACCGACACGATCGCTGAACCAGCCGGAAGGAACTTGAAACAGCGCGTAGCCGACTGCGAAAATCCCGAAGACATAGCCCATCATCTGATCCGTCAGACCCGAGACGTCCGCCTGCATGGCTGGCTTGGCGGCCGAAATGCAGACACGATCCATGTAGGTGTTGACGGTGTGCAGAAAGAGCAGCAGCACCAGCAAGTACCTTTGACGCGTGGCAAGCGAATCATTCATGTTCGCACTCTTCTGACAGCCGAACTCGGGCAGTGTTCGGCTCATGCCGGACCTCCTGCGGCCCCGCCAATGCCCGCGAGCCAAGAAAACAGCGTTGATTCTAACCCAGCAGGAAGTTTGCTAAAATAAAACACTTTCGAATAACCATTTCGTTCTCACTAACGGCGAGCCCCGATGTCTGACGAGCCTCCGATTGATGTCAAGCGATCGAACGACCTGAGTGTTCAACAGCTGCACACCTTTCGAAATGTCGTTGATCACGGTGGTTATGCCGCCGCGGCACGTCGCTCAGGACTCTCGGTACCCACTGTGTGGCAACACATTCAGGCGCTGGAGAGGCTCTATGGAGTTCAACTGTTCGAGAAAATCGGCCGTCGAGTGCATCCGACGGCCGCGGCGCGACAGCTGTACGATTCGATCGCCGAGATCCTCGTGGGGTTGGAGTCAACATTCGAGGTCATTCAGGATCGCGCGGAACTGCACTCCGATACGATCACCCTGGTGACCGGCGTGCGGATGATGATGGAAGACCTGGCTCTGCCACTACGCCGATTTCGTAAACGGTTTCCCTCGCTTCAACTCTTGATTCGTCATGGCAACAATCGACGTGCCGAAGAGATGATTCTGTCGGACGAAGCCGATCTGGCGCTGACGCTCGAAGCAGGCTACCAACAAGAGTCGCAGCAGATTCACTACGAGCCGGCCTATTCGGTCGACTTTCTCGCCGTGGCATCCAAGAGCCATCCTTTTTCAACGACAACCAAGACAAGCTTGCGAGAGTTGGTCAAGCATGATCTGATCGTCACATCACCTGGAACTCACGGCCGCGACGCCCTCGATCAAGCGCTCCATCGAGAGCGTCTGAAGGCGACGATCGCGGTCGAGACCGATAACAGCGGGTTCACAATCGCTTGCGCACAAGCCGGCATGGGCCTTGGGATCCTAGCAGGCCGCCCCGATGGTCAACTCTGTCGCCGACTTTCGACGCGGTCACTGCGACGCCAGTTAGGGCAACGTCAGATCGTCTTCATGTGGCACAAGGGACGACAACTGACAAAGCCCCTAAAAGCTCTGATTGCCGAGGTTCGTGAATCGCACGGCATCGAGAGCTAAAGCGGATTACCCTATTCCGCGCAGGAGATTCGGGAGGGGTCCGCGCAGGAGATTCGGGAGGGCGAGACGACGGCCTAGCCACCGCTGCCACTCAGCTCGTAACAGAAGATCTGATCATCCATCCGGACATACAATTTGCCACCGGCGATGACCGGATGGGCCCAGGAGGGACGATCGCTTTCGCACTGGATCTCAATCTTCCCGACTTCTTCGTAACCATCTGGGGACGCCTTCGCCATCACGAGAACGCAATTGCTGAACCAAATATACAGGTGTCCTTCGGCGGCGATAACGGCGGCCGATCCGCGTCCACTGCCTCTCTTCTTCCAATGCTGCTCGCCGGTCATCAGGTCTGCACAGAAAGGAATGCCCGAATCACCGGTGTCACCATACAGCTCTCCGCCGACGAGCACGACACCACCGTGCTTGTTCTGCAGCTTCTTGTTCAACGGGTAAATTTCTTCGACGTCAACCGTCTGACGATCGCCTGCAACTTGACGCAGTAGGGCTCCCCCGCGACCATACCCGGCCGTGAAGAACACCAGATCATCTCGAACGATCGGTGTCGGGATGACCGCCGTCGTCTCGTCAATCTCATAGGTCCACATCAACTTCCCATCTTCGGCACGGACGCCCATCGCGCCGCTGGCCGTTGTCTGCACGTAGATGCGCGTCGTGCCCACGTGGCTGATCACGATCGAAGCGTGTCCCGCTCCACGATCATCTTCCCGCGCTGCAGACCAGATCAGCTCTCCGTCATCCTTGTGCAGCGCGACCATCGTATTTGTCTCGCCACCCGGTGTGCAGATCAGTCGGTCGCCATCGATGAGAACCGATTCGCTATATCCCCAACCGTCTCCCTTATCTCCAGCAAAGTCCTCGCGCATGTTCTTGCGCCAGATCTCGCGGCCATCCTGGGTGGACGAACAAATCAGGTCGCCGTGGGCAGTAAGGGAATAGACGCGCTGGCCATCGATCGTAGGGGTCGAGCGCGAACTCTGCCAATCTGGCGGACCATCATTCCACGCTTCGCCAAGTCGTGCCTTCCAGAGCTGCTTGCCGCTTCGCTGGTCGAAACACAGCAAGTATTCGTCTTCGTCATCGGCAGTCGAGGGGGAGTCACCAAGCGTAAACAACTTGCCCTCGGAAATCGACACACTCGAATAACCTCTTCCGGCGCCATCTGTTCGCCAAACCAAGGGGGGTCCTTCCGCGGGCCAAGACGTGAGTAATCCAATACTCGAAGAAACGCCACTGCGGTCGGCGCCGCGAAATTGATTCCATCCTGCATCCGGCGTTTCGGCTACAGCGATGATCGGAAAGCCAACAGCCAGCGCCAATCGAATCATCATGTGGAGAACGTGAGCACATCGCCTATCATCTACGAGCTTGATCACGAGGATACCCTGCTTGCTCAAGAACAAACGTCTTGCCTAAGAGTTAAGAGTGGAGGAATGCGGGTTGGAGTGGGCGTTGGACGTACCCAACGCGTTGGCCGAGCGATACGTGTCGGCGGGCTGGTGCCTTCTTCTCAATGCCCCATTTATAAAAGTCTGCGCTCCAGCCGTCCATGGTAGTTCAGGTGGCGTTACTCTGTGTCAATTTCTTGACGTCGCAGAGTCGCCCAATCTACCATGACAACTTAACTGCAATAAAAAATTGGTTATGGGGAAACAAATGAAGCGGATAACCGTTGCCGTGGGATTTGGACTCGGCTGCCTCCTAGTCCTGGCACTCGATTTGACAATCACTCATGCCGAATCGGTGAAGTCGGGCGAACTGCAGATTCGACAAAACGAATCGGCCGGTACCATCTCGGTCTATCGCGCTGGGCAAACAGAAGCGATCCTCACGCAAAACGCTCGCAAAGACTTTCGACCCTACATCCATCCAATCGTGGCACCCGACGGCCGGGGTGTGTTGACCGAGTACAGCCCGGGGCATCACAAACACCAAACGGGACTCTACTGGGGTTTCACGCGTGTCAACGGCCGCGACTATTTCCACCATCCTGGCGATGGTTATTGGCGACAAGTTTCGGCGCAAGTCATGGAAACCGACCTGCAGAACCGCGATGCCGTGCAGTGGCAGACCGTCTATGAATTGCTTAACGAGAATGGTGACGCTGTTCTGATCCAAACGCAGACCTGGACCATGCGCGAGCAAGATCAGACATACGTGTTGGATCTTGTTTGGAAGGGACAGGCTCAGCAGGACATCACGATCGGCGAGTACGACTACGGCGGTTTATTCTTGCGGATGCCTTGGCGTCCAGGAATCAATGGCAAGGTCGTCAACAGTGCCCGCCACGCAAACTCGCGAGCGGAAGGTCAACGTGCAATTTGGTTGGACGTCGGCATGCAAGTCGAAGGGCGAGATGATCTAGCGCACATCGCTATCTTCGATCATTCCGAGAATCCCGGCTTCCCACAGCCTTGGCGGGTTGATGGTCAACTGGGCGTGGGTCCTGTGCGTGCCAGATTAGGCGACTGGAAGATTGACAAGGGCGAGAGTGCAGTCATCAAACACCGGTTCATGGTCTACACCGGCGATTTGAATGACGTAACGCTCACCAATCAATCATCTCAGTATTCCGGCAAAGGAGCGTCGGTGCAGTGGGGGCTTGCTCAGAAAGAAGGACGGGCAGCCGAATTCCTCACGCCGGAAAAAGCGGTCGCGAGTATGACCTTGCAGGACGGTTTTCAAGTCAACGCCTACGCCGCCGAGCCCATGATCACGCAGCCGATGGCCTTCTGCTGGGATGATCGCGGACGAATGTGGGTCGCTGAAAACCGCGACTACGAAACACGAGGGCGGGGTTTCTCGAATTCGGGTGATAGCCGCATTCTCATCCTGGAAGACACCGACCGCGATGGCGTGGCCGATCAACGCAAAGTGTTTCTTGAGGGGATTCCGTTTCCAGCGGGAATCGCCGTCGGCTTCGGTGGACTTTGGCTCGGCGCTCCACCGAATCTGTTGTTTGTTCCCGACCGCGATGGCAACGACAAGGCGGACAGCAACCAGATTGAAGTTCGACTTACTGGCTGGGGTATCCGCGATCGTCACGAAACGCTCAATAGCTTTCATTGGGGGCCGGACGGTTGGCTTTATGGTTGCCAAGGATTTGCCACCCCCTCACGTGTCGGCAAGCCGTCGGGTAAGGGCAAGATCTTTCGACACAGAGATCCCTTTCCGAAGGACATCGCCTTTGAGGGTGAGCCGGTCGATATCAACGGTGGAGTGTGGCGCTATCATCCCACCCAAGATCGATTCGAAGTCGTCGCGCACGGGTTCAGCAATCCGTGGGGAATTGACTACGACGCAAAAGGACAACTACTGATCACCGCGTGCGTGATTCCACACCTATGGCATGTCGTTCCGGGGGGCATTTATCATCGCCAGGGAGGCAGCCACTTTAATCCGCATGTCTACGCCGACATTCGTACCATCGCCGACCATCGTCACCGTTCTGCTCATGGAGGCGCCCGCGTCTATTTGTCGGATGCATTTCCCGAAAAGTATCACGGCCAGATCTTCATGGCGAATATCCATGAGCATGCCGTGCTGACCGACGTGCTGAAGCGGAAGGGATCGGGCTACGTGGGTAGCCATGGGGATGATTTTCTGTTGGCGAACAATGCCCAGTGGATTGGCTTTAGTGTCGAAATCGGGCCCGAGGGAGGCGTCTACGTGCTGGACTGGCACGATGCGGATATCTGCGGCAAAGACGTATTGAACAAAGACACGGGCAGAGTGTTTCGCATCACACCGAAGAACTCACTCGCCAAGGATTGGGAAGGGCGTTACGACAACTTGAGCGAATTGTCCGATGCGAAACTCGTGGACCTGCAACTCAGCGACAGCGCTTGGCATGCACGACGTGCCCGCGTGATCTTGCAGCATCGCGCTACAGATGGACGACTCGCCTCGGCAACTCACCCCCAATTACGTCAGATTCTGAACACGAATACCAACGGCGACCATCGGTTGCGAGCACTCTGGTCGCTGCATGTGACCGAGGGAATTAGCGATACCGCCCTGTTGGAATTGCTGTGGGATCAGGACGAGTATCTGCGCGCCTGGTCGATTCAGCTGCTATGCGAAGATCAGACGCCTTCCGAATCGGCACTTCAACAATTCGTCGCCATGGCAAAGACCGATCCGTCAGCGGTGGTGCGTCTGTATCTGGCCGCGGCACTACAGCGGATCCCACACGATGCACGCTGGTCGATTGCGCGGGGCTTGTCGTTGCACCACGAGGATGAGGACGACCACAACATTCCAAAGATGATCTGGTTCGGCATCGAACCGCTGGTTGTTGAGCGAGCTGAATTGGCGCTTGAACTAGCCGCTGGTTCCCGGATTCCGATGCTCACGCGTCACATCGCTCGACGTCTGACCGATGACGACCAATTGGAGCCCGTGGTTCGCGCGATTCGTCACTACGCCGGAGCGCGTTACGAGTTGTTGTTGGGCATGCGAGCCGGCCTCGAAGGTCGCTACGATGTGAAGGCTCCGGACAACTGGGCAAGTGTGTATGCCGAGTTGATGAAGAACAACGGGGATGCGGCACGGATCGGCACGCAATTGGCCCAGCAATTCGGCGACCGGGTTGCTGCGGAAAAGATGCTGGCGATGCTGGACGATCATCAAGCAAACATCGAGGACCGTCGTCAGGCGTTGTATGATCTAGCCGGTCGAAAGCGGCCCGAGATCCAAGAGCGTCTATTCAAGTTGCTAGATGACGAAGGCCTACGCCGAGACGCGATTCGCGCGATGGCTTCGTACGATAACGTCAAATTAGCCCGGGCGGTACTCAATCGCTATCCGAAACTAAGCGACGACGACAAGCTTGAAGCGGTCCACACGCTTGCTTCACGACCCCGCTTTGGTTGGGAGTTAACGAAAGCCATCAAGCAGGGCGACGTGCCGCGACGAGATGTTCCGGCCTACGTCGCGCGATTGCTGCATCGCGTGGTCGGCAACGGATTCGTTGAAGTCTGGGGGCCGCTCGACGAGATGAGTGACGACAAGAAGGTGGCCTTCGCCAAGTATCGCACGTTGCTTAGCGACGACGCACTGGCCGGCGCTGATACAAGTCGCGGTCGCGTGACGTTCGAACGGACGTGCATGGTCTGCCATAAGATGTATGGCAACGGGCGAGAAGTCGGGCCTGACCTGACCGGTGCCAATCGCACAAATCTTGAATACATCTTAGGCAATGTGCTGACTCCCAGCGCTGTCATCCAAGATGAGTACAAGATGCACGTTGTGTTGACTCATGACGGACGCGTCTTCTCGGGAACCCACGCGGGAGAAAACGAGCGACAGTTGTTGCTACGTGTCGCGAATGTCGATGACCCGATAATCATCGCTAAATCAGGCATCGAATCACGTGTCGTCGCGCCGGTGTCGATGATGCCCGACGGGCTGCTGACCAACCTGAGCGACGAGGAAGTTCTGAATCTGGTTGCCTACCTCCGCAACCTCAAACAGGTGCCGCTGCCTGAAAGCAAAGAGTAGCGCGGCCCCTCGTTCAAGAACGGTTTACGGCGATCCCTCGTCGGACTCGGACATAAATTCAACGTAGGGATCGACGAAATCCTTGTCCCCATACCGATCGTGATGTCGCACCCACTCCATCGAGTAAACGAAATCACCTTCGTTTCTGCCTTTGGGGACAATGTCTAGAAAGTTGTAGGCACTGATGAAGAGATCCAGACCGCGCCCGTAAGTTGAATAGGTATGCATGACATCACCTTTCTCGTCCTTGCAAAACACGCTGACGCCAGGCGCTTCGGCAACGGGAAATGGCTTGATGTCATAGTTGTAGTACGTTGTACCTTCCGCCATCTGCTCTGGGGTGAACGTCACGTGAAAGTCCTGATTAAAGTCGGATCCATAGGAAGAAACCCATTTGAAGGACCAGGACATTCGTTCCTGAAACGCGAGCAGTTTTTCCAATGGGGCGCGTGACACGGTCACCAGCGATACATCTCGATTCGCAAGGTGTACCACCGCGGGGTTGTAATGGTCCGCCAAATACGAGCAAGATTTGCAACCTTCATCCCACTCGGGATCGAACATAAAGTGATAGATGATGAGCTGGCTGTTGCTACCAAAGAGCTCACTGAGTGATTGCTTGCCCTCCGTCGTATCGAACGAGTAGGGTTTATCGACATTGGACCACGGCAACTCTCGGATCTGTCGCGTGAGCTCATCCCGCTGACGTGTGAACTCCTTTTCCTTAACTAACAGCGCCTTCCGCGCCTCGAGCCACGCTGCTTGAGATACGATCGGATGATGACTCATCGACTATCCTCCTCTGACGAAAAGGGGTCAGGCTTCTTTTCTGCTGATCAGAACGCAACCGACCAAGTGGGCGCATCGTGATCCAAGACGGGCGACGTGTTGATGCCTCGCCCCTCAAAAAAGAAGCCTGACCCCTTTTTTTGGTTAGTTCGGCTCAATGGGTGGTAACGTTTGCGGGAACCGAAGGCGCGTCTCTTGGCCCAGGATGTTTAAGTACAGATCGCCGTAGTCGGCGTACGTGGCGGATTCGGTATAGTGTCGTCCGGATGACGAATCGTCTTTGTTTGTTTCCCCGGCGTCACCTTTCGTCGCTTCGATCTGCGTATCTTCGTACCATTCGTTGAAGGAAGTGACCATCACGATCCGATCGGCACGATCATCCACCAACGGGATTGCGACATCGCGAATCATCGCTCGAAACAAATCGCCTTCGCGCGATTGGGGTTCACCTTCGATAACTCGCGCACACCCGACATGCCCGTCGCGTACAGCTCGGTCGTTGAATCCGGGGCTGATCGCTGGAATGAACGCAGTGCCGACTTCGTTGGCGACGGTCTGCGCCTCCTTGAACGTCTTCTTCAATACCGCTAGCGCTTTGCGAGTCGGACCGTGACGTTGTAGCGATTGGCCATACACGTCATAGGCGGTGACGGCATCCCACAGCTCTGCATCTTGCTTCCGGTAACCAGACCCAAACACATCGTCACCGATCAGGTAAACATTGGGATGTTTGGCACGCAGCTTGGCTAGTGGCTCGAGCCCTCGGTTGTGGAAGTAAACGCGAGTCAGATAGATGAACACAACCGGCTTTCCATCAATCTTCAAGTAGTGCGGATCGTTCCAATAGTGTCTGGCGAGATAATCGAAATCTGTTATGAGCTTGGAGTAGTCCGGTTTGGACGACGACCCAAATCTGCCTGTTGACTCATAGAGAACGGCGTACTTCAACTTACCGGCATCAGGATGCTTCAGGATGTGCGTGCGAAAGTTCACGTCATCACGGCGATTCGGCCCCCACCAGCTGACCGCCCAGAAGGAGATATTGGCTTGCTGACTTTGCTTGATGTGGTCGGCGATCACGTCCACGTCCTGGCTGCCATAGACACCGAGCTTAGGCAATTGCTGAGGCCGCAATCGACCACGTAGCGCGCGCGACATCCAATCGGTACCCGACCGATACCAGGGATAGTAATACGCGCCGACTGTGAGCTTGATTTGTTCATCGTTTGCTGCCCGCCGCTGGACGTAACGTGACCGTGTCGCCGAATAACGACGCGGCATCTCCTGGGCCCGCCACGCCAGAAATTCTTGCTCGACTTGGTCACGAGCAGCCAGCTGGACTTCGACCGTCTTTGGAATCGTGATGACGGCAAATGTGATTCCCTCTTCCTCGCGATCCACCGCTGCGATCTGATTCTGATCGACGACCAGAGTCACACCGACGTTTGCTTCAATCACGGGCAGGTTATTTTCCCGACCTCGACCAAGCACCGCTTCATCCTGACTCTTGCTCCTCGAGCCGAAGGAGGGAATCACCAGAAACTGGGCTCCATCCAGAGCCAGTGTCTTGGCCAGCAGAGGATTCCAACGATCGTTGCAAATCAGGATCCCGCAGCGGCCATAGGGAGTGTCGAATGCTCGGGCCGACTCACCAAGTCGATTGAACCACCAACTGGGATGGTAACCTTCGGCCAACTGCATCTTGTGATACTTGCCGCACACACGTCCACGGTGGTCAATGAAGATGGCGGCATTGAAGACATCCTTGCCGATTTGTTCGGCGAAACCAAAGACCATGCAAAGCTGCAGTTCAGTCGCGAGTTCTTGGAACCGCGCGATGACAGGCGAGTCGATGGGCAGCGCCAAGTCTCGCATGCGTTCCACATCAGCCTGGCCCGAAATGATTTCGTTGACGACGTAGCCTTCAAGAACGCCCTCCGGTGCGACGGCAATTTGCGCACCACCACGCTTCGCATCTCGAAACGCGCGCTCAAGCCTCTCAACGTTCGCTTGCAGCTGAAACTTTTGAGGAACAAACGAGATCGCTGCGACGCGCACGGTCGCAGACGGCTGTGCTTGAGATAGCACGTCGCGGGTTGACAAACAGGCAACAACTGGCACGAGGAGCAGCAGCGCTGCATGTCGACGCCCCCTCGCTACGTGCATGGTTCACCTCCGGCTGGAAAGACCTACCGGAGATCATAGCACGGCGTGAGTCGTGAGGGGCGAGGGGCACTCGGACCGACCACGAAGATCAACCGTCTAGAGCAAGAACATATCGGCGACGTCCGGGTCCGGATGGCTGGCGAGGGCATCGGCGGCTTCCGGAGAGACCCAGCCCAGAATGTCCTCGACTTCATATTGACGCTGATACGGTCGACGTCCGAGCAGATACGGATCGTCGGTGAAAACGCGATCGCCACTGGAATCCGTCACGGCCAGCAACGGTCGCCAGCCTTCCCGTGGCACGGTCGACGTGCTGAACAAGACGTTGCCGCTGGAACAGCTCGTGCCCTCGATTTCGCCATTATTGAGGGCAAAGCAAGCGTCCGTGGGAAGCGTGGGATCGGGATTCATGAAGCCCTGGTTAACGTGGTCCTTAAGCTGCTGCGAGAAAATCCTGGTGTTGCGCAGCGAATTCGCGATCAGATAAAAGCGATGATAGAAAATCTCGCCCGGTTCAATCCTGACTTTCTTTTGAAGACTCGCCGCCATCAAATCGCGGCTACTGTTGGTGACGGTTCCCCAGCGGAAGTTGGTTCTCGATGTCTGGCCTTGGTCGTTGTCATCCGTTCCGAAAACGATGGCAACCGCAGAATCGTCTGCCCCGGTGCCGGATGAAAAGATAAAGAACCCGTCGGTCGACTCGATCGCGACAGCCTGAGGCGGACACCCACTACCGGCACACCACGTGTTCTGATCACGTTGGATGGTTCCACCCGGCACACTGCGAAAATGGTAGGGCAGTACGCTATCGCGAAGCGGAAGCCAGGGCGATGCCAAGAAGGTTGCCTTCTCTCCCTCTCGCGAGAAGTTGTGATAGACGTAAGTGACCTCAAGCACGCCGCTGCCCAAATCGCGAACCTGCTGCATCAAGGCGAAGTGCGATTTGTAGTTGGATGGTATGTGGGCCTGCTGCGGCCAGCTGATCGAAGCTTGAGTGCGCTCGTCGGCCTGCCAACTCTTGGCTACAACCGGAGAATAGAAGGTGGGGTACTGACTGAGATTGCGATAGGTCCCTGACTGGTGAATCTGATTCTTGGTTGAGGGCGAAGACGGATTGTTCAATTCTTGATCGACGATGACCGTTTGAATCACTTCGTCTACCCATTCGGAACTGCGTTGCGAACCGCTAGGAGAAAGTCCTTGCGTGCCAATCGTTTCCACCCACTGGCCCGCCGAATTGCGCATCCGCAGCGAATACAACTGGCTTCCTTCGCCTAGCCGATACTCATAGTTGCGCTGCGGATCCGGTGCCTGCACGGAATACCGTCGGTCGAAGACCTGTCGCTCGTCCAGACCATTCCAATTGCTGCCGGCTACGTATTGATCGGAACATGTGATCGGGTGATTGGCGGTATCGAAAGTTGGAGCGTTACTATCGGGGAAGGCGTCCATCCAGAGCGGCGGATCATTGCCCTCAGTCTCAAGGCTTCCGGTGGTGTCGCAACTGCCTCCACCGCCGGGAGGATTGTTATCCGATGGAGTGACGATGACGAAGTTGACCAGACCCAGCTCAGATCCAACTGCTTGCATTCGCACGTCCAGGATTCCGTCGCTGGAAACCGGCGTGTCATATTCCGAGATGTAGAACTGGCCCTCCTGAAAATCGCGACGCTCGACAAATTGACCTTCAAGCGTGATGTTCTGGGAACGAGATCGCAGCGGATCGCCAAAGCCGAAGCGGAGGCGATACGACTCGCTGGGGTCAACGCGCATCGAGAAGAAGAGACGATCCCCTTCCACAAAGTCACGTGAATGGTCGCCCCAATAGCCCGTTCGATTTCGTCCGGCCAAGCCAATCGATTGCGCTAGATTGAATCCAAAATCAGTATTGGCCGTGAACTCGGTTGTGGGTGTTACTCGTTCCATTCCGGCTTGAATGGCCGATGCCGCGCTGCCAAAGTCCAGCAAGTAGCCGTCATTCGTGGGCGGGTCGGGTGGGTCCCCCGGCATCGACACCAACGTGACGATCAACATGTTGAGGATGGCTGGGTCGGCTGTACGTGAACTGACCTCGAATTCCAAGAGCCCATCTTCCGAAATCTCCACGACTTGTACGGCACGATAGAAATCGAACGGTTGAAGATTGACCGTCTCGACGTATTGGCCATCGATGGCAACGTTCTGCGATCGACTGGTCAATGGATCGCCCGAACCGTAGACAACACGATAGGTCGCACCAGCGTGCAACCGAATCGAGAATGTCATCACGTCCGCTTCGACGAAGTCGCGCGAATGAGGCCCCCAATAGCCGTTTCGATTGACGCCCGTCCGAGAAGTTGACTGTGCGGCATCGAAGCCCCAGTCGTTCGTTTGTGTAAGCACGCTGCCGGGGGTGATCTGTGTCATACCGGCCGCGACTTCTGACCCAGTGGTACCAAAGTCGAACTTCACGACGTCCGGGGCTACCAATAGGTTACGGTTTTCAAGACGCTCAAGACTGGGACGATAGGATCGGGACCGAGACGGTCGACGACTCTGGCGGCTTGGAGCAAATCGCTCGATGCGCATACTTTTCCCCTGGATGTCAATCAATGGAAGCGCGAGTTGCTGGCCGTGCTCAACGTCCGGGTGACAGACGGGCTACGGACAGTTGCGACGTTGGGCTCGGTGAGGAGGGAAGTGAATCGGTGAGCTGTTCAACGCCTTGAATGTCGAGTGTAATTCGGGACGTCAATTCATCTAGACTCGAATTCAACTTTTTTGTCATGGCGACCGACTCGAGTCACGAATGAAGCGAATGACTCGAAATGGTCCGGCCACTCCGCAACGATGAAGGACCGGGAGCATCGATACCGCCTGATCGAGGGTGGCACAATCCCTACGACTCTTACGCCAATCGGATCGTGCGCAGCCGCAAGGCGTTGGCGATCACCGATACCGAACTGAGGCTCATCGCAGCGGCCGCAAACATGGGATTCAGCAGCAAATGCTCAGAAATCGGGAACAGCACGCCGGCGGCAATCGGAATCCCGACTGCGTTGTAGACGAGCGCGAAGAACAGGTTCTCTCGAATATTGCGCATCGCGCAACGACTCAGGCGAATCGCCTTGACGATGCCCAGCAAGTCGCCTTTCACCAACGTAACGCCGGCCGATTCAATCGCAACGTCCGTGCCCGTTCCCATGGCGATCCCGACATCGGCGGCTGCGAGTGAGGGTGCATCGTTGATGCCGTCGCCGGCCATAGCGACTGTGCGCCGCTGACTGCGAAGATCAAGGATTCGACGCTGTTTGTCTTCGGGACTCAATTCCGCATCAAAGTCGTCGATGCTTAGCTTGTTCGCGATCACACGGGCGGTATCACGATTGTCACCCGTCAGCATGATGACTTTCAGTCCCATGTCATGCAACGTCTCGACAGCCTGTCGACTGTTGGCCTTGACGGGATCGGCCACTGCCAGAATGCCACACAGCTGTCGACCGATGGCCACGTAGACAACGCTCTGCCCTTGGCTCTGAAGTTGATCGGCGGCGGATTCGAGTTCCTCGTCGGTTTGAATGTCATGTTGCCGAAGCAAGTGTCGATTGCCAACGATGACCTCTTGGCCCTCGACATACCCTTGAACCCCAGAGCCCGTAACCGATTGAAAGTCAGTCGCCGCCGACAGCGTGATGTTTCGAGCCTCCGCACCGCGAACGATGGCGCGCGCCAAAGGATGTTCGCTGGCTTGCTCAATGCTGGCTGCCATCCGGATGACATCATCCTCGCCAAACCGGTCAATCACGCGATGATCCGTCAAACTCGGTCGACCTTCAGTCAGCGTACCGGTCTTGTCAACAACAACCGTGTCGACGCGTTCCAGCAACTCGAGCACCTCGGCATCGCGAATCAACACACCGTCCTTTGCTCCTCGCCCCACGCCGACCATGATCGACATGGGCGTGGCCAGTCCCAGGGCACACGGACATGCGATGATCAACACAGCGACTGCATTTGCCAACGCCCAGGGCAGGGCCGGCTGTTTGGGTTGGACCACCATCCAAACAACAAACGTGACGATGGCAATGACCACCACGCTCGGCACAAAATACGACGCGACGACGTCCGCCACACGTTGAATGGGCGCGCGAGATCTCTGCGCTTCCGCAACCATGCCGACAATCTTTGCGAGGACCGTCTGCTCGCCGACGCTTTCGGCCTCCATCACGAACGAGCCGGTCTGATTCAGCGTGCCGCCAATCACCGGCTCGCCGACTTGCTTGGATACCGGGACCGCCTCGCCCGTGATCATCGACTCATCCACATAGCTCGCACCTTCGCTGACACGTCCGTCAACCGGTACACGCTCACCCGGTCTCACACGAAGCAAGTCTCCTTGTACGACTTGCTGCAGCGGAAGCTCGGTTTCGTTACCGTCACGGACAACATGGGCGGTAAGCGGAGCCAGTGACAGAAGCTCGCGGATGGCGCTGCCGGTCCGACGTCTCGCGCGAAGTTCCAACACCTGTCCGAGCAAAACGAGAGTGATGATCACGGCAGCGGCCTCGAAATAGACCTCGACGTGCCCGCTGACTCGGAGCTCGGCGGGAAGCCATTCTGGCACCAACAGAGCCAGAACGCTGTAGAGATAAGCTGCTCCGGTTCCGATGGCGATCAAGGTGAACATGTTCAGATTCCAGGTGACGATTGAACGCCAGCCTCGAACAAAAAAGGGCCAGCCCGCCCAGAACACGACCGGCGAACACAACAGGAATTGGGCCCAGCCGTGAGCCACCGGTCCCAGCCAACGGTCGACCGGTACACCCACCATCGGCAGCATCGCCAGCAAAAAAACAGGTAAGCTCAGTGCCAGGCTAATCCAGAAACGAAAGGTCATGTCGACCAATTCGGGATCGTCCTCTTCGGCGTTCGGGATGCCCTTCGCTTCCAATGCCATCCCGCATATCGGGCAGCTTCCCGGCTCCTCTTGTTCGACTTCCGGATGCATGGGGCAAGTAAACACTAGCCGCGTCTGGGGAATCGCCCCTTGCGCTGGTTCCAGTGCCATGCCGCATTTGGGGCAGGCCGCGGGATGATCACTTTCGACGCCCTCACACATCGGACAAATGAAACGCGATGTTGACGTCGTCGTCGTCGGGCTGATCGAGATCAGTGTCGGGTCACTAACGTGACAACACGAACCGGCCTCGCCAGTTTCGCCGGCGATGAATTTCTGGCGGCAATGGTCGCAGCAGAAGAAGTATGTCTCGCCGTCACGCTGGGCCGACAGGCTGACATTCTCGTCCACTTCCATGCCACAGATTGGATCGATTGGCATGACGGTTTGACGTTTCAATCAAGTTGGGGAAGCATCATTGCAGTGTAACAAGCATCCCGTCGGAGGTCAGTGCGCCGTACGCACCGTGCATGAAGAGGACCGCCGGGAAAAAGGCTACCCTCATCTAAGACCGTGTCGATGTCGCTCGCTCTAGCTTGAGCACGATTCGACCATGTCGGAAGACCGTTACGGTGCCGGTCGATTGGCTGACCACAATCGCCATCGCCTCGGTATGCGAAGTGATGGCCGCGGCCGATTGGTGCCGAGTGCCGAGTCCTGAGGGAATTTTTGCCTTCGACGACCTGGGCACAAGATAGGTTCCGGCACTTAAGACCATGCCATCGGCACGCACCACGAACGCGCCGTCGAGTTGGGCAAATTCCTTGATGGTTTCTCCAAGACTTGGATCCAGCAAACTTCGCAACGTCTTTGAGTAGCCATGAAACGGGTTTAACACCAACTGCTTGGCATGCCGCAAGACTTGCCGACTGTCTCCGATCACGAACATCGTGCCAACCGAACGGGATTCGCGTCCCTCTTCGGCTAATTCGATCGCCAAAGCGACGGCGCGCAGAATCACCACGGGTGGGATGCGATTGCCCGAATGACGTGGGGCTTTGCCGCCAAACATCGCTTCGAATTGCGGCTCTGGTTTGATGACGGTGATGCTGTCCAGGCGACTATCGCCCGGTCCCGTCATACACACCACGTTGGCATCGGTGGTCAGCAGTTCCTCGGCTGCAAACAGCAGAAGCCCCACGTTCACTCGATCCATGCGAGTTAACGTTGCATGCGGCAATTCCAGCAGGTGCGTATCGGCTCGTTCAACAGGCAACTCGTCACCTGACTGAGATGTCACGACCAGCAGCCGTCCCTGCCAGCCAGACAGCGTGATCCAAGGCACATCCTCCACGTTGTCGGCGGCAATCAAAATCGCTTGCGCCGACAGGGACTCGACCAGTTGTGTCGCCTGACTGGCCAGCACGGCATTCATCCGCGGGACCATCGGCGATGGTCGTTTTTCGGTGGCGACACCGGCCTTCTTGTAGATGAGCCGTTGGATATGGTGCGTGTCTCGGGCTTCGACAATCTGCTGCCGGAACTCCTCGGCCCCAAGAAACTCGGCTAAAACGGCGAGTGCCTCCAGATGTTTCTTCTTGTCGCGTCGCCCGATGACCAACAGCACGATCAAATGAACCGGTTCTGTGTCTGGCGTGCCGTACTGGACCCCGGACCGACTCCGCCCCAATACGATGCGAAAGTTACCGGACCAGTCGACCAGCGCGTGGGGCAGCGCAAAGCCTGGAACGACAATCGTTTGCGCGGTCGCTTCGCGCTCCTCAATCGCCTCGAGCAGCCGATCCAGCGACAATCCGTCCGTCTCCATTTCAGTGACTTCCGCCAACTCACGAATTGCAGCTGGCCGGTCAATAGCCTCCAACTCCACAATTCGGATTGCGGTAGCCAGCTCAGCAAATTCCATTGCCGGGCGTCCTTTCATGCTGCTTTGCGGCGACTGAATTCCTGCACGACTGGCAATGTCTTGGCAAAGAACAGGCCGCGATAGGCATAGCATACAACAAATGCTGCTCCGAGCCGATGCGGGCCCGACGTTCGTCGCGACGTCGCTGACCCATTGTTTCATGAGTCGAGTGTGAGAAGAGAAAGAAAAACTAGTTGGGACTGATTAGAATGCACCCTCACGACTGAGACCTGGTGAGTCTATTGGAGCGATTCCATGAAACTGCTACCTACGTTGATCGTTCTCGGGTTGCTCACCGGCTGCGTTGGCAATGTCTTCGCCAAGCAAGTTCGTCCGCCAAACGTCGTGTTGATCGTCGCCGATGATCTTGGGTATCGCGAACTGGGTTGCTTTGGCCAGAAGCGAATCCGCACGCCGAATCTGGATCGTCTTGCCCGGGAAGGAATGAGACTGACGCAACACTACTCCGGAAACGCCGTCTGTGCTCCGTCGCGATGCGTGTTGATGACGGCAAAGCATCCGGGGCATGCTTGGGTCCGCAACAACCGAGAACTCAAGCCGGAAGGCCAGCGGCCGATCCCCGCGAGTGAGGTGACGCTGGCCGAGCTATTGCGACAGCAGGGCTATGCGACCGGCGCCTTCGGCAAGTGGGGGCTCGGCGGCCCAGGATCGGCGGGTGACCCGCTGAATCAGGGTTTTGATCGCTTTTTCGGCTACAACTGCCAACGGCATGCGCACAGCTACTACCCGTCGTATCTCTGGTCCGATGACCAACGCGTCACGCTCAACAACGATCCACCCGTTCCGGGCCATGCGAGCCTCCCGGCGGGTGCGGATAAGAATGATCCGCGAGCGTACGACCAATTCCAAGGTGAAGACTACGCTCCCGACCGGATTAATTCACAAGCTTTGGAATTTATTCGAGCGAATCAGGATCGCCCTTTCTTCTTGTATTATCCAACGATCATTCCACACGTGGCTCTCCATGTTCCGGACGAGTCGCTGAAACCTTATCTCGAATTGGGATGGACCGACCCACCCTTCACGCGTGAAGGCGGCTATGGTTACACCCCGCATTTCACGCCCCGAGCGGCTTATGCGGCGATGATCTCGCGTATGGATCAATACGTCGGCAACGTCTTGAAGCTGATCGATGAGCTTGGACTTGCGGAAAATACGGTCGTCATTTTCAGCTCGGACAATGGCACGACGCATTTGGAGAAGGAGGTCGACTTTGAATTCTTCGAAAGCGTCGGAGAATTGCGTGGCCTGAAGGGCTCACTGTACGAAGGGGGGATCCGTGTACCAACGATTGTCCGTTGGCCGACGAAGACGAGCCCCGGAGTGGAGAGCGATTTCGTCAGTGGATTCGAGGATTGGCTGCCAACGATCCTTGAAATCGTCGGTGCAGCGGATGACACCCCAACGGATATCGACGGGATGAGTCTGGTGGCGACGCTTCAAGGCGATCCGCAATCGCCCCGTGATTTGCTCTATCGTGAATTCTCCGGATACGGCGGACAGCAGTCGATTCGAGTTGGCGATTGGAAGGCGATCCGAACAAACATGCGCCGGGGCAACTTGAAGCTTGAGCTCTACAACCTGGCCAATGACATCGGCGAGCAGCACAACGTGGCAGCTCAAAACCCGGCGGTTCTGGCAAAACTCTCGGCGTTAATCGAGCGCGAGCACGTGAAGTCCGATCTCTATCCGCTTCGTCCGATAGATGATTAGCCGCCACAAGCGAGGGATCGCATCACTTCACCTGCTTCAGACCCTTCGGCACGCGACGGGCGTCTTTGATTCGTTGACGCAAGTGTCGCGATAACTTCTGCACAACTTCAACGTGCTCAGGCCGCGCAGCGAGGTTGACCATCTCGCGCGGATCTGATCGGTGATCGTACAATTCGGTGCCCTCCGACCCGTCAGATCCCCACTCGGTGTAGCGATGACGCTCGGTTCGAAGGCTGTAACCACTGGCATACTGAGTCAACGCTGAGGTCCGCGGCAATTCGCCATCGCCACTCATGACCGGAACGAGACTGATTCCGGAAACGAAACCAGGCCTGTCGAGTCCACAAAGCTCGGCCAACGTCGGATAGAAATCGACCATTTCGACGGGAGTCTCGACACGCTCGGCCGACCGCCTGAGGCCCGGCGCAGCGATGATCAGCGGTACACGTGCGGCATTCTCAAACAGTGTGGTCTTTTGCCAATGCCCGTGCTCACCCATGTGATAGCCGTGATCCGAGGTGAACAGAACAATCGTCTCGTCATCCAGTCCTGTCTCTCGAAGCGCCTGCAAAATTCGGCCGACTTGAGCATCGGCGAATGTGATCGACGCGTAATAAGCTTGGATTGCCTGACGCGCCAATTCCACACGAAGGCCCACTTGCTCGCGTTTACGGGTGATCGAGTTTCGCGCCGGTGGCGGCAAGGTGTCCAGGTAACCCGAAGGCGTCTGAGGCACGCTTATCTCATCGGTCGGGTAGAGCTCAAAGTATTTCTTCGGAGCCACATAGGGCGTGTGCGGTCGGTACAGGCCAACGGCGAGAAAAAAGCGTTGTTCGTTCTCGGCATAGTCGCGCAACAAACGAATCGCTTGGGTCGCCCCGAGGCCGTCGGTCTGCTGCAGATCATCGCCTTCGGCCGCCAGCCAGCTGAGTGTGCCGCCGAAACTACCCGGTCGCAAGCTGAAGATCAGCGGCTCATCGGCTACGTCGCGGCCTCGTGGATTGAAGGTGAAGTCCCAAGAATACGGATCATCGTG
>CAJHYQ010001171.1_pt1 | contig 33691 bp, 22 predicted proteins | sample 9198721 | NCBI WGS metagenome assembly CAJHYQ01 (sample SAMEA7708357, study PRJEB35096) | sediment metagenome | biome: marine neritic benthic zone biome [ENVO:01000025]; feature: sediment [ENVO:00002007]; material: shallow marine sediment [ENVO:03000034] sea grass bed [ENVO_01000059] ... | reverse complement strand
TGATCTGATGATCGCCCCAATAGCCAATATTGCCCCACGGATCTTGCGGAGCTGGTTCCTCCCACTCAAAACCATTTTTTGTGAGTCGATAGGGGTTGTAACCATCTGCCGTAGTCGCATTGACGAAGCGACAAACCATCGCGGTCGTGAAGGCGGGGAAAGAAAATGCCAATGCTTCCCAATTCTGGAAAATATCTCGCCAGTTGCCCTGGTAGTTGAGATTGATGCTTCCGTCGTCCGACTTTAGTTCGATGGAAAAGCGATTCCACGGTCGCGTTGGATCACCGTGCCGTCGACTGAACGCGAGCGGCAAATACTCCATCGCCAATCTTGCCAGATCCAGATCGCCGGATCTAGCTAGTTGGTCTTGCAGGCTTTCCAACGTCAGCTCACTCGGTAACGCGTCTAACAGTTGCTGGTGTCGAGTGAATGCGTCGCGATTGAAGTTACTGACATGCCTGAGGAAGTCGTCGCGGTCCACGTTATAGTTGTCCAGTGGTACCCCACCACGCATCACATTGAAGACAGTATTCGAGAGATGACGATTGCTACGTCGTTGATTGTCACTGCACTGTAGCCCATCAGACGAGGACACAATGCGAAGCAATTCTTGTTCGCTGGCATGAATGTCCGCTTCGACCTCCGCGTATGGGTCTGTTGGACTTTGCAACCATTCATCCCACCGCACTATGTCAGTGTGGTCCTGAGCCAACTCGGCGACGACATGCCAACGGAGCGATTCACCCGCAGCCAACTCAATCGTCTGATTCAACAGATAGGCACCGGGCTTACCACGGACATCGTGCTCGGTTTGGACTGCATTACCGCTATGAAATGCCGGTAGTTGCTCGGTGGTGAGCAACGTGGCTGCTGGAGTCAGGCCAACTTGCCACACCAGCGTGGACTTTAGACCCTCGCTTGGTTCGGCGCGGTCGGTAGGAATCGAGGAAAGATAGTAGAGACCGATATTCGAATTTGCTAGGAGTTCGTTCTTTTTGTAAGCGTTGGCCAAGTTGCTAAACCGCATCATGTACTCGCTACCAACTCCGAAAGGCAGCACGTTGCGGATGCCATCCAGCAGGCCCAGCGTTTGCGATTGTGGTCCGTCGTTGACCAGATGGCAGGTGCGGACAAAACCAAACCGATGGCTGAACGACCAGCGATATCGAAACGTTAGTTCGACGTCTTGGTTGACTTCCTCAAACACCAACTTGTTGCCGAGCGGAGTTTTGTAAAGATTCCGTCGAATGTTGGCAGATCCGGAGCGACTGGCAAACGGCTCCCAGATGCCTGCTTGGTGGCGCACGAGTGTGATCGATCCGGTGTTGTCTCGAGCAGCTGAAATCTGATCGTCAGCGGCGTACGGAAAAAGTGCCACGTCCGGATTGCGACGCCCGGCCGTCAAGGCTCCATTGCTGGATACGAACATCCAATGGTCTCCAGCGCCGACTAAAGACATAAAGAAGTCCGGCATCTGATGGTAGTTAGCGATCCGGTAATAGCTCTCGCCATCAAGCGTTACGTAATCACCCGTCACTTCGGTTTCATCATATGTCATGGTCTGACTCTTCAAAGAAAGTAGGACGGCACTCTTGCCCGTCCTCATGCAGTACAAGGATCTGTCTATTCCGCGGCGTCATTGACCGAGCCCAGCTTTCCTCGTCGTCGCTCGAGTTCGGCACGAATGTCGTTTGCTCGCGATTCGGTGATCTCGTACGTCAGCATGATCGCCATTGCGATTCCCGACGTGATGATTGGAATGACCACGTCGAACATCCGCAGATAAAGCAGAGTTTCTGTCGTTTGTACGACAGGTTCGGTGGCACCGGGTTCCGGAGTAATGAATCCAGCGGCGACAAGCAAATACCCACCAACCAGTAAGGCAAGGGCCATGCCGACTTTAACCATCCACCAATAGATGGCTCCAAAGACACCCTCGCGGCGCTCATTCGATTCAAGTTCGTCGTAGTCACAGACGTCTGAAATCATGGACCCCATCAACGTGAACAGCGAGCCCGTACCGAAGGCAACGAACGGGCAGGAGACCAGCAACAGATAGGGGAAATTCGGGTTGTAGCCAAACCATTTAATTGCGTATCCGAGGATCGACAGTGAAATCGTCACCAGGAAGGTTCTGCGTTTGCCAAGCCTCTCGGAGATCAGCGCGGTCAGCGGAATCACGCCGATGGTACAAATCGCCGTCAATGACCCCCACCAGCCATTAAGCTCGCCAGCTGCCTGATCGTTGCTGCCAAAGATGTAGTAGATCATCACGTAGAGAGCGAATGAGACACCGAGCTGGTAGCCATTAAAGACAAGGAAGGTGGCCGCGCAGAGTTTTACAAAGGGTCTGCAGCTCAGGGCTGCCCAGAGGCTTTGCAAGAACTCAGCCAGATTCCTCGCAACGCCCAAAACCCCAGCGGACGATTCAGGAGGCGGCTGCAGGTTGACCATCCGCTCCCGACAGAAAATGGCGGGAACCAACCCCATGACCACGATCGTTCCCCCAAACCAGAGGCCCAACACACTGGCACCGTGAACCTTGTTGTCAAAGCTGACCATGATGGCCCAGATCCATGGGGAACCGATCCATGCTAATTGTCCGAAGGCATTTGCGAACGCGTGCAACCGAGTTCGTTCGTGATAATCGGGCGTCATCTCGTAGCCAAAGGCCACAAAAGGTGTCGCGAAAACGGTGTAGGTCAGGAAGTACGTGACTAATCCCGTTAGGAAGAACCAGAAATAGAACGATTTCGACATGCCGTCTGGGAACTGCCACATTCCAGCGAACACAAGTCCGGAGATAATGGCACCCGCAAAGATGAACGGTCTGCGTCGTCCCCACCTGGACCGCGTGTTGTCCGAAATATACCCAATTAGCGGATCAGAGACCGCATCGAAGATTCGCGGCACGAAACCAATGATGCCGACTAGCCGCGGGTCCATACCTAAACCGAGATTCAGTACGATCATCATTGCGGGCAATGCGGCAGCCTGAAGATTGTTCACCAGCATACCGCTGGCATACGCACACTTTTGCACAAGCGTAATTCGATCTTCTGGGGCGATCCGACGTGAAGATGAATCGTGACTCATTAATGATCTTTCCCGCTGGGTCTGCCCGACTCTTCGACAAGCCAGACCTGAGAAGTTGCGCGGCTGCGTGCCCGTAAAAAAGCTGTTATGTTAGCGTGTTTGATGCCGGTTTAACACGCGTCTAGGCAACAAAGATCTAGCGTTAGGCACGGTAGACACCTGCCATGAAAAGTGACCGTGTCGATAGTCGCCCTCATATCGTAGACCAGGAACAATGATGGCCCATCGAGCTGTGCTTATTTTCTGTATCGTTACTTCGACGATTTTCTCATGGGGTTGTGGTAAGGGAAGTAGTTTGTCGAAGGAGCCAGCATCTACGCAGGAAGCATCGGAAAGAGTCGTGCCCCATCAGGACTTGAGCGCGGGCGATATGCTGGGAAACCCAGAGTTTCTCGCGATGTGCTACGGCGGATATCGCGGCAAGACAAGAGATGAGGCTCCTTCGATTGATCAACTGAAAGAGGACCTACTGATCCTGTCAGCGATGGGTGTCAAACTGCTGCGCACCTACAACACACAGCAATATCCCCACGCCGAGAATCTACTTAAGGCGATCCACGAACTTCGGCAGGACAATGCCGAGTTTGAAATGTATGTGATGCTGGGAGCGTGGATTGAATGCGAATCAGCGTGGACGAAAGACGCGAACCATGATGCAGAGAACATTGAAAACAACACTGCGGAGATCGAAGCCGCAAGCCGACTCACGCAGCAGTATCCCGACATCGTAAAAATCATCGCCGTGGGCAACGAGGCAATGGTCCATTGGGCATCAGGTTACTTCGTTCGACCAGCGACCATCCTGAAGTGGGTCGACCATCTGCAAAACCAAAAGACATCCGGCCAGTTGCCTGCCGGCGTGTGGATCACGACGTCCGACAATTACGCGGCATTGGGAGGTGAAGACAGCATTTACCACACCGAAGATCTGAATGCTTTGCTTAAGGCCGTGGACTACGTGTCGATCCATACGTATCCCTTCCACGACACCTACCACGCCCCAAAATACTGGATTGCACCCGAGACCGATGAAGATCTCTCCGTCGTCCAGCAGACCGACGCTGCCATGTCGCGAGCGCTGACACGTGCCATCGATCAGTACCAGAGTACGGCAGAATACATCAAGAGCCTCGGTATTCACAAGCCAATCCACATCGGCGAGACCGGTTGGGCGACGACTGACAACTCAAACTACGGATCGACAGGTACCCGTGCAGCCGACGAATACAAAGCCGGAGTCTTCTATAACTCGATGCGTCAGTGGACGAACGAAAACGGCATCACGTGTTTTTACTTTGAAGCATTCGACGAGCAGTGGAAAGATGAGCACAACGCCGAAGGTTCGGAAAATCACTTCGGACTCATCAATCTCCAGGGCGCGGCCAAGTTTGCGTTGTGGGATCAATTCGATGCAGGTGTGTTTGCAGGCCTCACACGCGATAGCGCTCCGATTACTAAGACGCATGGCGGGGATGAAGCGTTGATCAAGGATTCGGTACTCACGATTCCATCAACCAACGATTTAGGGGGCCTCGCGATATCGACCGTCAACAAGCAACGCGTCGTTGGCGAGGAAGTAACCGAGGGCCAGTATGTTCTGCTCCATACATCCTTGCGACCTGGGGATGACGACGGCATCACCTATCCAAGCGAGCTGTTGAAGTTGAATGCTTGGGAAGGCACTTGTGGAATGGAACTTTTTAATGGTGTCCTTCGAGTTTCGACGGGCACCGGAGATTGGTGGGGCTGTGCGTTGGAGATCCAGGGTGACGGGAAAGGAGAGAATCTTACGCAATTCGCGTCGGGACGAATGAATTTTGAGATCCGAGGCGATTCGCGATCCCAATTTCAACTGGGTTTCCAAACTGGCTTGTTCAGTGCCGGAACGCAGGCTGATTACTTCGTCGTGTTCGGAGCCGACAAACCTTTTCAGGTGAGCGAGCAGTGGAAGTCATATTCGATTCCGCTATCTGATCTCATGCATGACAAGCAGGCAAATCTCGCCGACGTAACAGGTCTGCTCTTCTTTAAGGGAGATCGGGCAGACGGTAAAGGAATCGAAGTCCGCAACTTGTATTGGTCCAAGGAATAACCGACGCGGATACTGTCGGTGAGTCATCCGCCACCGCACACGAACCTACGCACGCGGCCGTCTTTTGTCGTTGTCTTGGGCAAATAGCCATTCCACTGCGGCAGCAATTTGACTTGCTGTTGGCGTTGCCGCACGAAAGTAATTGCCCGCGCTAAATGCCACAACGAGATCGGCCGAATCAAAATCATCATCTTGATTCCAATCGCCGTCGTCGAAGGAGGCATTGCCTGGTATTCCATCTTCATATTTTCCAGCAACAAAAACGGCGATAAGATCCGACGAGTCGAAGAGACCGTCATTGTTTGAATCACCTACGACACGATTCTCGTGAAAAACGAGCGACGAACTCGAGTCGGTGACAGTTAGAAGATCGACGTCTGAATCTCCATCAAAGTCTGCGACGGTAAACACCGGATCTTTCACGAAGTCGATATGACGTAGCGGGGCAAACTGCCTGTTGCCCCCGATATTCTCGTGCCAGCTAAGTCTGGATCTTCCGCAATCGACATCCGTGGCGCAGGAGCCGCTCACAATATCGACGTCGCCATCGCCATCAATGTCAGCAGTCTGTATGGACTGATCGCCATTTGCTTCAACGATCGTATGAGTGGTATAGGTGCCATTAGGGCCGACGTTCTCTAGCCACAGGATACGACTGCGGAAGCCGGCACTCGGAAACGTGTCGTCTGCGATGACGGTTACAAGATCGAAATCTCCGTCACCGTCGATGTCTGCCGAATCAAGCGATCTAAGGATCTGGTCCTGCAATTCGGCTGACTGTGCGATTCTTACCGGATCTGAAAAGGTTCCATCCCCATTGCTTGTGGCCACGAGTAATGCTGATTCGAACTCTTCACGCCAGAACACAATGTCGAGATCATCGTCTGCGTCGACATCGGAGAGTTCGAGTACATGAGACCCGCTTTCCGTGATTGTCGTGGACGTGAATTCAACGCTCCTGCCCGTATTCAAGAACACATCGATTCTATATTCCCTCGAGACGACAAGATCGGGGGCTCCATCTTCATCGAGATCACCGACCAACACTCGCATTGCATTTGATCCATCAGCGATCTGCCGCGGATGTCCAAAGCTTCCGCGTCCGTCAAGATTTTCGTGCCATACAAAATGAGTTGTAAGACGATTGTTTGAGGGCTGGATTGAGACGAGATCGTGATCCCCATCGAGATCGAGATCGACGGGCAAATTTACACCGCAACAGAGGAACGTCGCTTCTGCATCGTCGATTCTTCGGCCGGGCGTTGCGAAATGCTCGCGACTATCAGAGTTCTCAAACCAGTAGATTGCAGTTCCGCCAACGATAAGATCCGCGTCGTCATCGCCATCAAGGTCTGCAAGACTCGAACTCAGGATTTCCACGTCAGTGTCAAGAGCGGGGCGTGGCGAATCCTTGACAAAGGTCACAACCGACAAGCAAAACCGTTGCTCGAGCCGTTCGTAGCTTCGAAAACGTCTTGGATAGCTGCTCGTCATTTCACACCTTCATTCGACTACGGCCATGTCTAACGTACTTGGCCGGAAAATCAATGGAAATCGCTTCAAAAATCACGATGGTAACGCGATTCGTTCAGCGTCTCCCATCGCTTAGAAATCGAAGTTCTCGTAAACCTAGCGATGATTATCAGCAAACACGGCCCAACGAGTTCAGTCGGCACTCAGCATAACCTATGAAAGTTTGGGGCCCCGTGATTGAAACGAGTGTTTCATCGGCTCTCTGAATCGCAGCAAGCCCCTTTTGGCAAGGCTGTGAGAGGTGTGCTTTAAAGTCATCTGAATCGTTACCAACATTGCCTCGGTAATTGAAATGGCCAAATCGAAATCCATACGAGAATTGTGTGACGCCGTTGAGCTCGGCAGCCTAAAGACCGTCCAACAGCTTGTTGAAACAAGTGTCGATCTCGACGGCACGGACTCCTCACGGAAGTTGACTCCTTTGACGACAGCGATCGAGCACGGCAGAACGGAAATAGCGCTGTTCCTGCTGCAGCAAGGTGCGAGTCCGACGGCCAGGCCAGGGGGATACCGAAAAGAAAAGCCACTGCACTTCGCTTGTCGCGTGGGCAATCATGAAGTGGCACGTCGGTTGTTGGAGCTTGGTGTCGACGTGAATGACGTCATGAAGCCGCACAACGATCCGGCCGGCCGTACTCCGCTGATGGACGCGGCAATTGGAGGTCACATACAGTTACTGCAATTGCTTGTCGAGGAGGGGGCGCAGCTCAATGCGCGTGACGAAGCGGGCAATACCGCCGTTTGGTGGGCCAACAGCGACGAGGTTCGCGAGTTCCTGATTCAGCAGTTGGACGAATCGCCGCTTGATACCAGTCCGGGCCAACTCGTGGCAGCCGTCCGCGAAGGTCGTCATGATCATATTCAGTCGCTGTTGGATGCCGGTGTTTCGGTCGACGATGTTGATGCGCGCGGCGAGACCGCACTGATGGCCGCCGTTTCGCAATTGGACCTGAAAATGGCAAGGTTGCTCATCAAGGCGGGAGCCGACGTCAACTACCGGAGTGAAAGGGGCTTTCTGCCTCTGACTTCGCATCCCAATATGAAGACTCGCATGGCCAAGCTCCTGCTCGAAAACGGGGCCGATCCGAATGCTGAAATCAGAGAGGGCCAAACGGCAATGAGTTGGGCCGTCATGTCTGCCACAAAACTGCAGGTCAAGGCAATGCTCGATGCGGGGGGGCGTCTAGAGCTCAGCCCCTTCGAACAACAGGAGCTAATGGATCGGGTTCGACAATACAACCGAGGCGTATTGCCCTTGTTGCAAGATCTGTTCGATGCGGAACCCAACGACATCGATTCGATCCGCGCGCACGTCAAGCAGTTCCCGACGCTGAGTCAACTCGATGCGTTTCAAGCCGAGGCGGAACGGATCGGTAAGATTGTCAACCGCAAGCCGACGAAGTGGAAACGGCGAAAGGGTGTGACTCTCTTCTACAACGTATCCGTCGTGAAGTATCTGGCGAAGTACTTTGATGAACCCGCTGGCGATACTACGGATGACGAACGGGCATGCGATCTGTTCGCAAGATTCAGTACCGAAGTGCTGGCGAAGGGTTTTACGCTCATCATGAACGACCTCGCTCCGGAAAAGGGCGGCTATCCACTGTTACTGTTCCCCACGAGCGATAAGTACGCCGTGCTCGCGGCTGTGGGTACCAATGGCGTCAACTATGGGCACAGCACAGACGATGTGATTCGCTGGCTCAGGGAGATGGAGCAAGAGAATCCGTTCCGTCTGGTCGATGCGGGCCACGATTTCGTGGGTGGTCGCTTCATTCAACCAGTCCAGAACGCCGAACAGCTAACCGAACGCATGATCGCATTCTGTCCCGACGTCACCGACTTTGCGGCCGGTTCGCCCGAGCCCTGGAGTGACGACCAGGTTCGCGACACGCTTGCCGAATCGGTTGCTGCCGAGCAGGCGTTCGGATTTTGGTGGGACTAGCGTGACGGTGAGCAGGACGGGCATCTCGAGTTTGTCCTGATCGGCGTCGTCATTGTCGTAAATAACCGACCAGTCCGAGGCGTCTGCGATCGTCGCGTTCACGGGGTCGTAGATGTCGAGGTAGACAATCTCGCTATATTCGGCCACGTTGTCGTCAAAGATCGAAACCGCGACCGTCTTCGAAGTCTCGCCGGGTTGGAACGTGAGGACTCCGCTTGTGGCGACATAGTCTTCTCCCGCGACTGCGTCTCCTGATGACGGTTCCACGGGAGGCACATCGTAAAACGGGCTCCCACGTGGTCCTCATCACATGAGACGCTTGACACGCGATACCGAGGCCCCTTGAACGTTTGGGATGTTCACCTTACAGTGTCTCGCCATCGCGTTTCATCTCATGTTGACAATGTCAGTATGATGATTGGGCGTGAACGACCAGTGACTTAGACAACACACATCGCAACGATCGCCTGCAACGATGAACCGAACCGTTACGCTCAACACCGGCGCACTTCTTCCCTCAATTGGCCTCGGGCTTTGGAAAATTGACAAGGCGGAAACGCCTCGTGTCGTCCGCGAGGCGATTGAAGTCGGTTACCGCCATTTCGACGCAGGCTGCGACTATGGCAACGAGGTGGAAGTTGGCGTGGGAATTCAAAACGCCATGGCTGATGGCCTGTGTTCGCGCGCCGACCTTTGGCTCACGTCAAAGCTTTGGAACACCTACCATGCGGCCGAGCACGTCCGACCGGCGTGTGAAAAATCACTTCGCGATCTGGGGCTTGATTACCTCGACCTGTACCTCATCCACTTTCCCATCGCGCAGAGATTTGTCCCTTTCGAAGAGCGTTATCCGCCGGAATGGATAACCGATCCAACTGCCGAATCGCCGAAAGTCGAGCTGGCTCCGATCCCAATCAGCCAGACGTGGGAAGCCATGGAGCAACTGGTCCATGATGGATTAGTCAGGAACATCGGCGTCTGCAATTTCGGCACAGCACTGTTGGCCGACCTGCTGACCTATGCGCGAATCAAACCGTCCGTGCTCCAGGTCGAACTTCACCCGTACCTGACGCAGGCAAAGCTTGTGCGTTTCGCACAGGAGAATTCGATCGCTGTTACAGGGTTCTCCATGCTTGGCGGTCAGTCGTACCTGTCGCTTGAGATGGCTGAACCGGGTGATTCCCTGCTCAATGACGAGACCATCAAGAGCATCGCCATCAAGTACGAACGGACGGCGGCACAAATCGTCCATCGTTGGGCGCTGCAGCGTGGCCTTGTGATTATCCCGAAGACAAGGACTCGAGCCAGGCTGATTGAAAACCTGCAGCTATTCGATTTCGCCTTGATGGAGGACGACATGCAGCAGATCTCGGCTCTGAATCGCAACCGGCGCTTCAACGACCCCGGCGATTTTGCAGAGCTCGCCTTCAATACCTTCTTGCCGATTTACGATTGAGCTGACGCATTTTCAGCCCCAGCCAGATTCGAGCCTTCCCTCCCAAATTGACCGCGGCGTTGGGGTCAATCATTGCGAAGACGGCAGCCTTCGGGCCCTGAACGTGTACCGTCAGCCTCCGTCGAGCAAGTTGATCGTGCTACTTCAATTGATTCTCAGACAAATAGCCCTGCTCCGCACCATGGTGGGGCAGGCGAAAGATATCGAGGCCTCCATCGGCGTCGTAGCGAGCTAGTCCGGCTGACCTGCGGGGGGATTGGCAACTAAGCCGTACTGTTTCCTTTCGCTGGGGGTCAGCGACCGGCCGGCAGTTCGACGGGCGCGCTGGAGTAAATCATCGACTTCGAGTGGCCAGAGAATCACCTTGCCGTTGTCATCAGCGGTATACAACCAGTCTGCGGACGGGCTAAAGGCAATGGACCAGAGTCTGCCTTGATGACCGCGCAGCACACGACGGGATGCGGGAGTGTCCGCGGACTTCAGATCCCAGAGCATGGCGGAGTTCCTGCTGGTGCCGATCGCCAGCCACCGGTTGTCGCGGCTCATCGCCATGGACTGAGCACCGTGCTTCGCCGGGAGCACCAGACGGTTCTTTCCGCCGGAAAGCAGGTCAATCAACTCGATGCGATGAGTCCAATACTCATGTGCTGCCACCCAACGACCGTTAGGACTGATGGTCACGTTATAGATTGGGTTGGGAAATTGAATGTTGTGGACTTGCTGTGGTTTCACGCCATCGAGCTTCCAGACACTGACGGTCTTGTCCGCGCTGCAAGTCGCCAAATACTGAGCGTTGTCAGAAAATGCAATGTGCGATACGTCTTGCTGATGAGCACGGAGGGGAATAGGTGCGGATCCCTGTGCAGTCAAATCCCAGAGGTACACATTGCCGGCACCGCACGCGGTTGCCAACCATCGACTATCGTTGCTGAAGGCTGAAGTGTTCAGCCTACCTCCGTGCTCCCGAAGTACTTTGGTTGAGGTCGGGACGTCGTCGGTCGCGAGATTCCAAAGAGTCACTGTTCCATCGGAACTACCAGTCGACGCCCAGCGCTTATCTTGGCTGATCGCGACGGATGTGATCTCCCCATCGGTAGGCAAGGCGAATGTCTGCGGTTCCTGTTGAACCGGGATGTGCGATAATTTCGCGCCGTCCATTCCGCCTGTGATCAGCCAGCTTCCGTCCGGGCTGATCGCAATACTGTTTACGCGTCCAACGTGGCGGAGGCTGCTTCCGCTGACCGGTTCAGGCCGTTCCGTGCTGATGTTCCACAGCCGAACCATCCCATCTTCGGCGCCGGTTGTCAGCCACCGACCGTCTCGGCTGAGGTCCATATAGACGCGCTTACGCGGTACAAAATCCACCGTCATACGAGCGCGTAGCTCAAACGGTGAAAGGGAGGTGCCGCGATCGCGACAGTCCCAAATGCGAGGAACACCACCCAAGCTGGCACTGACGACCCACTGGCCGTCGTAGCTTATCCAGGTCCGGACAACTCGCCGTTCGTGTCCGGTGAGTACGCGGTGCTCACGGCTCGGATCGTCCGCCTGCAAATCCCACACTCGCACCTTGCCATCGACGCCACCGGATACCAGCCACCGATCGTCGGCCGACATGGCGACGCTGATTGCCGAACCATCGTGACCGCTTAGCAAGCGTGGTTTTTGACTTGTGTTGTCGTCAAGCGAACGCCAAATCTGGAGATCTCCACGAGCTGCGGCGAATCGCTGTCCGTCCACACCGCTTGCCATCTGTAAGACGGGAGTATTCTCTTTGTCAGTCGCTAGGCGAATCTTTTGTTTCGTGGGGTCCTCAACGTTGAGATCGAAACGGCAAATCTCTCCCGACCTGGTCCCTAGATAGAGTTGGTTCTGCTTCGCATGTAACATGATCGAGGCGCACGTTCCCTCTTCTCGGCTGTCCAAGCTGATGGTCAACGGCTTGTTGATTGCACCTTGTTCACCCAGTCTCCAAAGCTTGACTTCATAGCCGTCGCGAAATCCCCTCACAATAACCCAGCCATTGTCGCCGCTGATCCACACAGCGCTGGAACGATCGATGTAGTCCCGGCCAAGGTGATCAGGGGATACGGTGTAGCCTTCCTGTTCGATGGCGAGCGATTCAAGATCGCCGTCACGACTTGGCAATGCACGTGTCGCCTCGATTGGATCCTTGGCCTGCAAATCGGTAAGCCGCAGCGCGCCATCTTTTCCGATATGGGCGATCCAACGACCATTCGAACTGACGGCAAAAGACACGTTGGCCCCCAGTCCTTGAAATGCCTGGCTGGGTTCCTGAGAAAGGGCAACATTGAGATTCCATTTAGCAAGTCCCCCGTCGGACGTCGCGACAAATAACCGCTTACTGTCGGCGCTGAAGGTTGCCAACAAGGGTTTGGCGGGCGGCTGCAATCGGGTCGCGGAATCCACCGGGAACTCCGCTTCAAAATTCCAAAGAATGATCGAATCGTCCGATTCATGAGTGGCAAACCACTTTCCATCCGGGCTTGCCGCCAGCCACTGTGCCTCGCTTCCATCCTGTGATAACGGAACTCCCCCGAGAGAGACGGTTGCGTTGAGCAGGGCCTCATGAGCGATCGGCGAGATGTTCGACCTTTGCTGACGATCCATCTCGACGGCCTCCATCGCCAGCAAGACGCTGAGAATGGGTAACTCGTTATGGGTGCCTCGTGATTCCGCGGCAAGACGCGTCACGGTCGAGACATGGATCTCTGCCTCACGCTGTTCGGCCAGGCTTGTCATTTCCCGCGCGAGACGGCTTTGCCCGATCGCAACCAAAGGTCCCACGATGCTCAAGATCAGCAACAACACACCTAGTAAACCGGCCAACGAGGCAACGACGTGATTTCGTTGGCACCATCGCCAGCTGCGAGCCAATCTGCTGATGGGACGCGCTTGAATGGGCTCACTGCGACTGAATCGCAGCAGTTCCGCAGCAACGTCATCCGCCGACTGGTAACGACTCGCAGGGTCCTTTTCCAAACACTTCAGGCAAATCGTTTCCAGATCTCGCGGAACATTTCTGTTCAGATGCCGTGGACTAGGCGGCTCATCGTTCAACACCTGATGGATGAGCATGCGGGCGTTGCCGCGGAAGGGAATCTCTCCGGTCAGCAGCTTGAAAAGAATCACGCCTAGCGAATAGACGTCCGTGCGTCGATCGGCGCGATGAGCTTCACCGCGTGCCTGCTCTGGCGACATATAGGCGGGTGTGCCCAGGACGTGACCATCCAACGTCATGGTGATTTCGCCAGCATCACGACGCGCTAGACCGAAGTCCATCAGGTGCGGCTGGTCCTCTGTATCGATCATGACGTTTTGCGGCTTGAGGTCCCGATGAACGATTCCCGCTTCGTGGGCGTGGTGTAACGCTTCGGCAATTTTTGCCGTCAGCTTGGCCGCGTCTCGAAATGTAGGGCTATGGCCCGAGAGCCAGTCGGAAAGGGGAACACCTCGCACAAAATCGCTGACGATGTACACGGTTTCCTCGTCGCGACCGACCTCGTGCACCGTGACGATGTTGGGATGCTTGAGTTGACCTGCGGCACGAGCCTCACGCAGGAACTTGTCGACGTCCTCGGTGTCGAGCGACCCGCGGCGGGGAATCTTGACGGCCACGGTCCGATCCAGTTCTGTATCGCGGGCCTTCCAAACCGTACCAAAACCACCCATTCCCAGACGCTCGATCAATTCAAAATGACCAAGCCTTTTGAATGTACGCGCAGCTTTGGTCTCCGTCGTGTCGCCCACCAAACTGAATTGACTTCCGCAGGCACTGCACGAGATATCGTCCAGCGGTGTGTCGACGACAATCTCGATGGGGCTGTGGCAGTGCGGACAACGAACCTTCATGTGACCGGTGCTTTGTGAGGCTGACGAGTGAGATGCCGATTTGACGGGACTCGTGCGGGTGCTGCCTGCGTCGGCTTGGCGGATGATCCGATCGATTAACTCCGCACGCGTCGGGAACCGATTCACGTAGTGATCGCGATCGATTGCGTTTTCGTCACGACGCTGCAGGTGAATTTCGGCGAGAAGCAATTCCTCGAGCATTTCAGCACGCAGCTGCTGATCGGCGTCCTTCAAGTAATCCTCGATCTTGGGGCGATGACCGGCCAACCAAGCCCTTTCGAAGTCATCGCAGGCGTTGTCGACCACTTCTGCACGTTGTGTGCGTGACGATTGACTTGGAGTCATCACGAGACCTCCCCGGACCAAATCAGACGGATGCGGTTCAGTTTGCGTTCGATACTTCGCTGCGTCACACCCAACTCCGTCGCAATTTCCTGGTTTGTGTATCCCTCCATCTTGCGAATCGCGACCTGTTGAAGCATCGGCTGGTCGAGTCGATTCATCAGCCTTTGGTGTTCGTCCGCCATCAACGCGAGAAACTCAGGTGTTGGGTCGTCTCCCATGATCTGGTCGAATCCGTCGCGGGCACCGGATGCGGCGGGCTCACCAAATACCGAATCACCGCGGACACGTCCTCCGCCGCGTTTCTGTCCCTCGTCATGTCGTCTCTGGTCAATCGCTTTGTTTGCGGTCATGACCACGAGGACCCGCCAAAGTTCGTCTCGACTGCCGACATCCGAGAACTTTCCCCGAGCCGCTCCGTCGCAGAGACGGCGAAAGACGCTCAGGGCCACGTCCTCCTCGTCGGCGACGCGACGTTGCGACGTTCCCAGCCGCTTGCGAGCCAGCTGCACCAATTTGTGGAAGTATCTCTCCCAGAGCCGTTGGACCGCCTCCTCGTCGCCCGTCTTCAGCTGCTGCAACCAGCGCGTGACTGAGTGTTCGTCGGACATGGCGCTACCTCAACCGAGGTCATACATGGAGCGAAAAGTCGTACCCGATGTTCACGTTGACGGGCAGTCGAAACAGCTTGGCACTTCCGCGTGTCGGGCTGCAGACTCGTTTTCCGTTCTCAATAGTAGAGGTAAAGAACTGCCGCTGCAGGGCATCCGCTTAGATAACCGAGTGGCACGATTGCCGTGCGTCGCAAGGCAGTCTTTCATTCCCCCCAAATCCCGGCATCGATTGTAGCGTATTCACGATCGCGAGAACAAAGGTCGTCCGTCGCACTTCGCTCGAAGGAGTAAACAATGAGATACGTAATGACCAATATTCTGGTACTGGCGGTAACCACGGCGGCCGCGCACGCTCAGGTCGGGAAAATCTACACTCCTCATGAGCGACACACTCGGTTCGGAACTATCGATCCAGCGTCGGGAGTCGGAGCCGATATTGGATCGTTCGAGCAGCCCGAGGCCGGCTACCGGCTGGCATCGGGTGCCTTTGACGCCCACGGGGATTACTACTCAATCGCCGTGCTGCCCGGCAACGCAGGCAGCCAGCTACTGAGTGTTGATTTGTCCACCGGTGCGGCGACAACGATCGGCCCAAGAGGCGACATTCCGTTGCTCGGGATGGAAGTGGACGAAAACGACACCATGTACGCCGTTCGGCTCGTCGTACCGGCGATCGGACTTGAAGGCGATCCGGACCTGTTCACGGTGGACAAGTCGAACGGTGACTTGACGATCGTTGGCAACACGGCGGTGGAACACACCATGGATCTAGCCTTCGATCCCGAAGGCACGTTGTGGGCTGTTGGTGGTGGCCAAGGCGGCGGCAACCGCCTGTACACGATCGAACCGACGACTGGCGCCTCGGAGTTCATAGCCAATATCACGGATGCGTCCGGTGAGATTGATATTGAGCCAGGAGGCGTCGAAATCATGGGCATCATGTTTGACGAGCATGGCACGATGTTTGGCACCGCTTTTTTGCCAGGCCCGGAACCGAATCCGTATGTATCACCTCTCTTCACGATCAATACCGAAACGGGGTTTGCGACAGAGATTGGTGATACCGGCTTTCGCCTACCGCATGGCGGCGATTATTTCATCCCAGAGCCGTCCGGTGGCATCCTGGTTGTTGTCGCCGGCCTCTGTTTGGCTGCGACACGAACTCGCCCCAGGCGCCAGCGTCCGTAACTTTTGTCGGCTAGGTGTGATGCGGCCTTCATGCATCGACCAAGCTTAATCGCGACCAAGGTAGAGAAGTGGCGAGAGTGGCTCGCCAGCTGGCGGCGTGACGGAGACAATTTCGCTGCCTATCCGGACGATGCGCTATACGAGTGCCCGGATGCTTGGTAGCGATCACTGATTTCAACACTCGGCACTTTCGATTCAACAATCATTAACCACCTCCCGTCGGCCGGACAGCAAGTGTTGATTGTTGAAGTGCTACGGACCAGTTTTCTTCGCGTTCGTATCGGGCTACGGCCATTCGCCGGGTGTTTTTTTTGATTGATGATTGTCGAATAGCGATACACTCAGCCTTCCCTATTCGGCAACCGTCAATCCGGCAAACTGTGGAACGATCAGGCGGAGCATCCCCTAGGGCAGTTCACTTCACCACTCAACACTCGCTATTCGACAATCATCAATCACGGCACGCTGTCCGTCTGTCTTGTCCAACCGTCTGAGCACTGGTCAGAGCATTGGCCCACCGTTTGAGCAGGGTCCCGCCGTCACGGGATTTCTTACGATTCCATGGAATCCCGCTGGAATACCGCACAATGACGGTCCGCCGTGCACTTGTCGCCGCTTCAAACCCCTTGGCGACGAGAATTGCTGATTTCGGACGTCTCAAAAATTGGTATGCAATTCGTTCTAGCGCATAATTGATGTTTGTGCCCGTCTCTTCGCGTCCCATTTCCTCGTCTCAATCAACTGAGAATCTTCGACCACCATGAGCAAAATCTGGACGTTTCGGATTATTGCCTGCGGAGTTCCATCGATCATTGGCCTGATCGTGATCGGCGTTGTCGCCCGAGATATGCAGTTGTTGGTCGTTGATGATGCGGGAGAGGTCACAATCCAAGCGCCGCCTTTGTATGTTCAGGAACCTGGGCACGAACGAACGGGGCATAAGTACTTGTTCGACTCACAGCTGGGCTGGCGCAATATTGCTAACTGGCAAGCAACGACGTTTGGTCAAGAGCTGCGCACAAATTCCAAGCATCTGAGAGATCGCGAATACGAATACCAAAAGACTTCTGGATGGAATCGGATTCTGGTGCTGGGAGACTCGTTTGTTTGGGGCTACGGTGTGGCGAACCGAGACATCTTCACCGAAGTGCTCGAGGCCCGATTTGCGAGTGACCAACTGCCCTGCGAAGTTATCAATACCGGCGTCTCGGGTTGGGGTACCGACCAGGAGTATCTTTATTTTGCCAATGAAGGTGTCAAATACTCGCCGGACCTTGTCGTGCTTGCTTTCTACTTGGGAAACGATCCAGCTAACTGCATAAGTTCAATACAATACGGTCTACACAAACCTGTTTTTGTTGATCTCGATCTTACGCTGTCCAACGTACCCGTGCCGAAGCCACCAGCGGACAACGTCCAAATGATCAAGTCGAACGTTGATCGACACACACTATCCGTGCGCATCATTGAAGAGATCGCTAACCAATGTGAGTCAATAAACGCTCAATTCGTGTTGATGAAGTTCGGTGTCTTTCAGCTTCCTGATCATCCTGCTGTGCGGCAAGCGAACATGGACTTTGAACAAAAGCTCGATCGAATTCGAGAGTCGTTCTTCTATCTTGATCTTGATGAAGCGTTTCAAGACCGATCGCTCACCTTTACGCAGCTGACCGAAGGTGTTGACGATGGGCACTGGAACGTGTTTGGGCATCGAATGGTCGCCGAAGTCCTGCGTGATTTTCTGTCGCGAAAGTCGCTTGTCCAATAGAGTGCCAGATACGTCATGAAAAAGCGTCGCGCTGACAAACGAACGAAACGGGCCCAAAGCCGCCAAAGGCGTAGGGAACGTCACGCGGATGCCAATTCGGCGCGTTCCAGGAACAGGGCACCAGTCCTGATGATCGTCGGTGTATTTATCGCGCTAGGCGCGTATTTTGTCATTCGCCCACCGGAAAACGTCGAGTCGTCCGCGGATGCGAAAGGCACGGCCATCCAGGTCCAAGCGACTGAGGCGGTCGTCCATAGCGAGAGACGACTTTCACCTGAATACGCGTTGTTCAGGGCTCCCAACTACGCGCGAACTCATTCTTTCAACAACGAAACCGTTTTGGTTTGGGGCGGCGATCACCAGCTTGCCAAAGGACTGTTTAGCAACGCCAAGCTTAGCAATATTGGCCGATCCGATTACGCCGGCGCTGCATCGTGTCAAAGTTGTCATTCCGAGAACTATGCCAAGTGGGAAAACCACGCTCATCGATGGATGAATGTTTTGGCCGACGAGCATACTGTGAGGGGAGATTTCTCTGGCGGCGCTGCGGCGAAGATTTGTTATCGCGGTGGTCTCGGCGAGTTTTATCAGCAAGACGGAAGCTACATGATGAAACTCTCACGCGGTGGTGTAGTCCGAGAGTTTAAGGTCAATCGGACTTTGGGTTCTCGAATTCATCAATACTACGTCGGCGTCATGACCAGCGGTCCCGAACCTGAAGACCACGAGCTTCGCACCAAAGACCATGTTTTGCCCTTTGGTTATGAATTGACGATGAAGGAATGGATTCCCATTGTTCATGCGGTCGGTCATGAAGGTCCCGATAGTGCCCGTGACGACCCCTTCGAGATTCCAAGTCGTCTGGCTTATGACAAGTCATGCTCGGTTTGTCATACCACGCCACCTGCCGGCAACTTGATGCTGGCGATGTTCAAGCGATTCGCCGCCTACACGCCTCACAAATTGCACTTCGAGGGATCTAACTACATTGACCAGTTTCACCCAGGCAGCGTTCGATTGAATCTAGAACCCGGCGAGCATTTTTCCCCCGCTAATCTGAAGCAGCACATTAATGATCTCACTGGCCAATCACATGAGTTGCTGACACAAGACAATGCTGTGAACTTGGGAATCGCATGTGAAGCCTGTCATCTTGGTGCCAAGGCCCACGTCGAGAATGAGCAGGTCATGCCACCGTTCTTTCCGTCCGGGCCCTATGTGCACGCATCGGGAAACAGCTACAACGAGATTTGGGGAAAGACAGCAGCCAACAAGAACTTCATTTGCGCGCGATGTCATTCGGGCGCACGCCCACAATTCGCGGCCGGCATGGCGGTCTGGAATTCGACCGAATACACGGATGCCATGCGGGGGCACTGTTACCATCAGCAAAAGGCGGAACCGCTCGGCATGGAGTCGCTCACCTGTGTGGCGTGTCATAATCCGCACGAAACGATCGGACGCCGATGGAAGAAAACACCCCAACAAGACAACGAAAGCTGTATGAAGTGTCACAACCAGTTTCGAGATGAAGGCGTGCTGGTCGGTCACACACATCATCCAATTGGTAGTGCCGGTGGAGATTGCATGAACTGCCACATGCCTAAGATCAACGAGGGAATGGGCGACATGGTGCGCACCCATATGATCTTTAGCCCAACCAACGTCAAAATGATCGAAGCGAACCAACCTAACGCATGTAACATGTGCCACGTCGAGAAGAGTATCGACTGGACACTCGGTTACCTCCGCCAGTGGTACGGCTTGTTGAGCAGTGAGAGCGCCGGGTTGGATGGCAAATACTCAGAAGCCGTGATCGAACAGAATTACCCGAACCGCAGTCAATCGGCTGCGCTCGGCTGGTTGTCAAGCTCACATTCAAGCACACGCATGGTCGGCTCCGACGTGCTGATCAAAGCGAAGGCCGAATGGGCTTTAACCAGTGTCCTCCGATTGCTGGACGACCGCTATATGGAGATCCGTCAATTCACGGTGCAGAGGCTGCGCGACTACTTCGACATCAACACCGACGAGTTTGGCTATAAGCTCTACATGACGAAGACAGAACGCCAAGAACCCGTCCAAAAAATGATTGAGGTACTTGGACCGCATTACTGCCAATAGGTTGTCATCTAGGTGGATGGCGCTTGGCGATCCTCAGTTCAGGTCGAGCTCTCTGACTCGGCGGAAAAACGCCCGGTCGAAGTTGTTCGACTAGCTAGCATCAGACGTTCCGGCAGTGCAATGGCCTGCGAGCCTCTGGCGAGACGATCCATGCTGGCATGATCTTCTGGCGCTTTGTGCCTGCTGCGCAAACTGAACATGGTGTGTCATCAATCGGCACACCTCTTGGCCCGAACTGCCGATTCAACCCATGAGGCCCTGGGCTGACGTCTTGGCGAATCAGGCACCTGTCATTCCGCGACCAGACAAGGTAACTGTATGAATCGCGTGTCCATCAAATATCCTGCGCGTGTCCTGTGGGCAATCAGTTTGGTCGCGTTGTTCGCCGTCGGGCCATCTCATCCGGTCATCGCCCAAGACAACAGTCCACGAGGCAAGGTATTGATCATCCGAGGTCTATTCACGGTCTTTTCGCTAGGTCTGGATTCGCTCGGCGAGAAACTGCGGGAGGAAGGGCTCGAGGTCCAAGTCGTGTCCGCCTTCCGGGCAAGCGCTGCCGCAAATCAAATTCGCCAGCAAGTGGTCAGTGACCCGGACTCGGGGCCCGTTGTCATCATTGGACACAGTCGTGGAGGTGACCTTGCGCCGATCGAGGCTCGCAAGTTTGGTGCGTCCGATGTGCCCGTTGACTTGATCGTGATCGTGGATACGGTGCGTGACGCCGTGGTGCCGCGAAACGTGAAACGCTGTGTCAACCTCTACACGACGAACGTGCTGGGAATCTACAGTGGCGAACAGGTCAGAGCAGAAAGCAAAGAGACGACGTTGCTGAACCTGCACGTCAAGGATCTAAAAGACGCCGGCAACACGGGCTTCATCAATCATTTCAACATCGACTCGTCCGATTCGATCCACCAGCGCATCATCCAGGAAGTTCTGCAAGCGTGTCCCGAGCGCGCAGTACGCCAAGCGGCTAGGCCTCGCCGCACACTGACACGTGCATCTGCCCCAGCGCGTGCTTCGGCCCCCGCCCGTGTATCGGCAGGCCCAGCGTACCACCCGATCATCCTGGGATACTAGTTCTTGCAAACGGGAGGCGAGGCGGTGAGGCTCCCATAAGGACGAGGCGCCGGCGGGAAGGCGGCGCGAAAACGGGAGGGCGAGGCGCAAACGGGAGGGCGAGGCGCAAACGGGAGGGCGAGGCGGCGAGGCTCCTGCCGAGCCGCAAGACGGATTCGGCTCGGCAGGAGCCTCGCCCTCCCGAAGATGTCCTTGAATCGGTTTCTTGCGCGTTCAGCGTTCGAATGTGCGTTCCAGCACAGCAGGATTGCGGCCAGCGACCGGTTGGTGTCCGTTTTGAGCAGACAGCAGCCTGGGCGCGAAACTTGCAACTGAGACGTCGGCAGGCCGATCTGACGCTTTGCTGCGAGTTATATTGAGAGCTCGGCAGATACGCTTTTGCCATCTGCTGAGAACAAAATGACGAAGGGCCAAGCCATGAAAAATGATCTGACGCGACGTGGATTTGTCCGAACTGCAGCGGCAGCTTCTACGGCACTAACCTGGCTGGGGGCAAAAAGGCCGACGTCGGCGCTGGCTGCCCAAACCGACAAGCCGGCGCTGCTCGGAGGATCTCCAGTACACCGGGGAGGCTGGCCGCGCTGGCCCGAGTGGCAACAGTCCTGGGAGCCCGACGTACTCAAGGTCTTGCGCAGCGGGAGGTGGTACCGGTCCGGCAGCAGCGGCAAGGTGCCTGAGTTCGAGGCTGCTTATGCACGACTGGTGGGCGCCAACCGCTGTCTTGCAACGGCCAGCGGGACAACCGCGCTGCTAACCAGCCTGCATGCGATGGACGTCGACGCCGGCGATGAAGTCATCGTTTCGCCCTACACGTTCATCGCGACCTACAACGCGATCCTCATGCACAAGGCGTTGCCGGTCCTGGCGGATACTGATCCCGCGACGCTGACCATGGATCCAGACTCGATTGAGAGTCGGATCACCGATCGAACACGCGCTATTGTGCCCGTGCATATCTACGGCTTGCCATGCGACATGGATCGGATTAATGCGATTGCGAAGAAACACAACCTCGCCGTCATCGAAGATGCCTGCCAAGCGTGGTTAGCGGAGTACAAGGGACGCAAGTGTGGCACGCTTGGCGACCTGGGTTGCTTCAGTTTTCAAAACTCCAAGCACATTCCGTCCGGCGAAGGTGGCGCTATTACCGGCAACAGCGACAACCTCGTGGACCGTTGTCAGGCATTCCATAATTGTGGCCGAGCTACCGGTACGTTTCGCGGCGAAGGTTATTTCACCCGCGGTAGCAATTACCGGATGCAACACTTCCAGGCGGCGATCCTCTTGCAACAATTCGACAAGTTGGTCAAAGAGACTGACATCCGCAACGCGAACGCCGATTATTTGACGGATCGCCTGAAAGAAATCCCTGGTATCGAGCCGGTACGGCTGCCGCAAGATAGCCAGGCGGTGTGGCATCTCTATCCGGTTCGCTATGACGCAGCTCAGCTCAACGGCCTCCCACGCAATACATTTATGAAAGCACTCCGCGCCGAGGGCATTCCCTGTAGTAGCGGCTATCACGAGCAGTACTTCGACGGGCTGCTCGACGAAGCGATTAATTCACGGGGCTTCCAGCGATTGTTCCCCAGAGAGCGACTCAAGGCCTATCGCAACAGTTTCCACGAGCTTCGAGGCAACAAGCAGGTTTGCGAGACGACAGTTTGTATAACACAGTCAATGCTCCTTGCGGATCGACGCCAAGTGGAGCACATTGTCAAAGCGATTGGGCGAATCGCTCAGCACAGTGCGGCGCTGCGAAGCATTGCTTAGGTTCAACAATAGAAGCTGCAGGCTTAGCGTTTTCGGCCACGGCCCGAACGGACGGCCGTAGAGCACAACAGGGAAATTTGAATGACCGGGGCAAAGATCTCACGCCGTGACGTTATGGGCCAAGCAGCGGGGGCAGCGTTGGCAGGAATCGCGCTGCCAGGTTGCTACTCGTCCGCGCAACAACAACCAACGTCCAGTCCCAATGAACAGATCGGCGTCGGGATCATCGGCTGCGGGCGACGTAATGCACAATTGCAGGTCGGAAGGGGAGGGCAAGGCGCACCTCCCGAGAGCGCCCGCATCGTTGCCGTAGCTGACTTCAATCAGCTCCGCGCCGACCAATGGGCCGCTAAGTACAAGTGTCCCGCCTACCAGGATTACCGCGGACTGCTTGACCGCAAAGACGTCGACGTCGTGATCTATGCCACGCCCGAACATTGGCATTATCTGCCCTGCATCCACGCCGCTCAGGCAGGAAAAGACATCTACGGTGAACAACCCTTGAGCCACACGATACGCGAGGGCCGGATCATGGCCAACGCTGTTCGCAGGCATCAATGTGTTTTCCAAACTGGCGAGCAGCAGCGGTCGCACCCGAAGACGCGAAAAGCGGTCGAGCTGATCATCAACGGTCGGATCGGCAAACTCAAGTCGGTGGTGGGCTATAACTATCCCAGCCCATTCGAGTGCAACCTGGCCGGCCAATCGGTTCCGCAAGGTCTGGATTGGGATCGGTGGTGTGGACCGAGGCCCATGGTGCCATTCAACACAAACTTGTATCTCTCCCGTGTGCCTTACGAGCGAGAGTGGCTCGAGCCGTCGGAAAAGAGTGCGGTGGGTCCCGGCTGGATGTCGTTTCGCCCATACTCCGGGGGCGAACTGCTCAATTGGGGCTGTCACGGATTAAGCATGGTCCAGTGGGCACTGCAGATGGACAGTAGTGGCCCGACCGAAGTGTGGGTGGAGCCCGAGGAACAGCTCAAGGCCGTGGTCTACGATCAGCCGGAAACACGGGATCGCGGGGACGAACACTCAAGCAGGACAGTCATTAACTATCGCTTTGCCAGCGACGTGGTGCTAACACTTGGTGCAACCGACAAGCGGTTGGGCGGCGGTGCCCGATTCATTGGTGACAAGGGCGAGATCACGATCTTTCGCGGCGGGTACGAGTGTAATCCGAAAGGCCTCGACGAAGACCCGCTCCCCCCGAATTCGATTCGCGTTGTCAACAGCGACAACCATATGCAGAACTTCTTCGACTCCGCAGGTTCACGCGAGGATCCGATTATGGATATCGAGAGCGGCCATCGCGTGGCCACGCTGTGTCACCTAGGAAATATCGCCCGCTGGCTGGGGCGCTCCCTACGCTGGGATCCAGTCAAAGAGGAGTTCCCCGCAGACGAAGAGGCCAATCAGTTCCTCGACTACGAAAGACGCAAAGGTTACGAATTGCCTGAAATAACGTAATGCGAGTCGACTTTCGGTTTGGCTGTGATGATTGTCGTACGGGTGATTGCTAAGGAATCCAAAATGTTACGTTGGTCCGCGTTAGCTGTGTTCGCCTGCGGTTGTCTCTTGCTCGGTTGCACCACGCAATCGAACGAAAGCGGGCCAAAGCCAGACATCGACGAGTCATCTCAACCGTCGCTTCAGTATCTTCCCATGCAAGCGCCGGCCGGAATCGCGCAAGCCGTGATTGTCCAGGGCCATCCCTTAGTTCATACGCGGCAACTCTTGCCATTTGACGATGCCGGAAACATCGTCGGCGCTGATTCCGCAGACATTCAAATCGAGCAAGTATTGGCCAACCTCCAATTGGTGCTCGCCAAATCCGGATCGGACCTCAACAAACTTGTGAGGTTGAACGTTTACGCCAACGCGCCGGAAACGGCCGATCGAGTTCGCGAATTGATTCGTGAGCGGCTTGATGCCTCAGTACGACCGGCGTTTACAGCCGTCCAGACACCGTTGGCGGACGCAAACGCGTTGGTGGCCATCGACGCCGTTGCCGTTGCGGATCAGCAGGGCGAGACGGTCACGCTGCAGCGATGTGAGTCAATAGCGGGTATGCCGGAGTACGCCGACGCGGCGATCATGCCGCCGGGCGGTATCGTGTATCTGTCCGGACAAGCCGACAAGAGCCCTCGCTTGGAGGCGACAGCCAACTCGCTGAACAAGTTGTTGGACGTTGTCGATCAGCTGAAACTCGATCCATCGCAGATAGTGCAGCTGAAGGTGTTTCTTGATTCCGCCACGGCGGCCGACGATGTGCGTCGCGAAATTGGGCGTCTGCTACCCGGCCCACTTACGCCGCCCGTCGTATTCGTGGAATGGATCGCATCGGCACCTGTAGAAATCGAGATGATCGTACACCGCGGGCCTCTCAAAGGCCCCATGGATTCCCCGATCCGATATTACACACCACCCGGTGTTAAAGCATCACCGACTTTTAGTCGTGTCGCGTTGGTCGAGTCCGATCGTCAGATTTACATCTCGGGCCTCTCGTCGCGTGCGGAAGGTAACGCCGAGAACCAAACGCGTGATGTATTCGAGCAGTTGCAAGGCATCCTATCCGAGACGGGGAGCGACTTACGTCATTTGGCGAAAGCGACGTACTACGTCTCTGACCAGGATGCGAGCACCATGCTCAATAAGATACGGCCTGAGTTCTACGACCCGCAGCGCCCACCGGCAGCATCGAAGGCGATGGTGCATGGCGTTGGCACACGCGACCGAACACTGATGATGGATATGATCGCCGTTGGAGTTCGCTAGTGTTTCTGACGATTCGGTATTACGTCAGGCCGTCCTTCATATACTTCTCGATATCCTTCTTGGCTTGAGCAAGTCCGAGACCTGTTTCTTGCCTGTATCGTTTGATGGCCTCAATCTTTTTGCCGGCGTCAGCCGCCTGGCGCACTTCCTCGGTGAGCGGTTCAAACTTGAGCCCAAGGTGATTGAGTATCAAATCCAACTTTTTCTCGACACGGATGAGCGCACTAGTGTCGCTCGCCGCCTGCTCTGAGTCGTTGCCAAAGAAGTCAAACAAATCCATGATTCGTTTCCTGTTGAGGATCTACTTTCATGACCGCTTCCGGGTCTGAAACAACGCTCGCCACTTGGTGCACACAAGTGGTCACGTCCTCCTGAGCGAACTCATTAAGCCATCAGGGCAGCGCGATGCCCGCGATCGCTCATCCAAGAGTAGCCCGTAGAACCGCATGAGGATTTGGAGGTCTGGGTCGACTGAGGGTTTTGAGTTGGAGGTACGCGGTGCTTGGGTTGTTTGGGTAGACGTAAAGTCTTAAGTCATCGGTTCTTGGCGGAATTTTTGCCGTTAGGTTTTGGAGCGTTGAACGAATCTATTTGTGGAGATTGCACGAGCGTATCCCGCCGCGGCGCGATTCTTGGCGAATCTCCGACTTCGATCGTGGGTGTCCCCGCGACACTCGTAACCCGCCAATGTTCGCCGTACCTCAAGGTGGCGAGAGGCCACGCACAGGCCACCGGTACAACAAGGAGTTCCAAATGATTGAGCACTCAACTTTGACCAGCCGTTCCAGTAAGAAATTCGACGTTGCGACGACGATTATGGTCGGTCTCATTCTCTTCCAGACGTCCCCGTTGATGGCGCAGACGCCAGACTACGGACGACCGGCTCAGGAACCAGGACCGCTTTACCATCACGCTTCGACGATTGATCAGGGTTACTTGGACGGTTGGGCCGCGGTCAATCGCAGCATTGGGCAAGCGCGATACAACTCGGCACTGGCTGCGCGACACTACCAGGCTGCTTACGAGCATGCGTTGGACAATGCGTTGCGCAAAGTCGATTTCTACTACGGCCGCAAGACGATGCGACGGCAATACGAAGAAAAACATCGTCGCCCACAGTTAACGTTAAAACGGATTCTGCAGCACAACAAAATGCGTACTCCCGATCGGTTGACGCCACAGCAATTCTCCGAGTCGACGCGTAGGCTATATTGGCCACCGGCATTATCAGGTGATATTTTTACGACCGAACGAGACAGGCTGGACCAACTATTCGCGGATCGTACGCCGACGAACTCTGGACGTGGATCGAGTAACTTGCGACAGATCGCGCAATCAGTTGAACGGCTCACGGAGCTGCTGGGTCAACGAGTGCGTTCCGGCGAGATCGATGCACAAGAGTTTTGTGCAGCGAATCGTTTTCTCCGGAGCGTCAGGTACGAAGCGCACTTCACGAGCCGAGACTTTGGGCTTGCCGCGAAATAGTCCGTAGGACTTTCAATTCCTGAACGCTCCTTGGGTCGATGCTCAACGCCCAATGGCTCTCGATCGAATGAGAGCCTTGGGCGAGAATCGGCTTGACTGTTGCACCAAGCTTTGGCGACTGGTACTTTGCCTGAAGTGAGTCGGCGTCGCTCGATACGGCTGGCCGGACTTAGGTGAATGACCATGACGGAAGTCGAATACCGAATTGACCCAGTTTGGCCTTCGGCATCTGAAGAGATCCAACAGCGTGTCAGGCAGTTTTGGCGGACCGAGGGCGCTTTAACGGATGAAGCGCGGGCAAAGAAGCGGTCCCAAGAGCTGATCGTGGTCGCCTGGACCCATGACCAAGAGGTTGCTGCTGTCAGCACGGCTCGCAGAGTTCAGGTTAATCAGCTTGGTCTAGGTGCTTTCTTTTATCGCATGTACGTGGGGCGTCGACACCGTACACGCGGACTACGCAGTACGGATCTCGTGCGGCGTATCCTCCTCAGCTCGTATCAAATCCTTAATGAACGATATCGTCAGGGTCATCATCGCGACTGCGCCGGGCTGTACATGGAAATCGAGAACCCGTCGGTCAAGCGTCACCGCAATGAGACTGTCTGGACGGACCTCGGCGCGAACGTTGTCTTCCTCGGTAAGACACCGCGAGAAAATCACGCTCGAATTTGGTATTTCGACGGCAGTCGAGTCTAATGGGCGTTGTGTTGATTCACCGGGGGAAAGAAATCTTGGATCTGCGCCATGTTTAGTACCACCTTGGCAGGACGTTCTGTACGTAAGCTCTCTGGCGAGCAGTGTGAAGCACGCCTCTGTCTGAGTGCGGTTACGTTTTTACCGCATCGGATTGTTGGGGGGGACGCAGTTTGTTGTTCACTCATTTCGGCCGACTTGGACAGTGATGGAGACATCGACGCCATCTCGGCATCGACAGAGCTCAAGAGAATCGTTTGGTACGAAAACATCGACGGCTCTGGCAACTTCGGCAAACAACAAGTCCTTGCCGTTGGGATAACGGAGGTCGAGACCCTGTTAACGGTGGATGTGGATGGTGACGATGACGTCGACATTCTGTCTGCTTCAACACGCGAGATCGCTTGGTACGAGAACACCGATGGGAAGGGCAACTTCGGACCGAAGCAACTCGTGACCGATATCGGATGGCGTTTTACAACGCTGACGGCAGATGTCGATGGCGATGGTGACATCGATGTATTGGCCTCGTCGCTGCGTGAGATCGTCTGGTACGAGAACACCGACGGCCTGGGCAGCTTTGCCGAGCAGCGTGTGGTTGCGAACGAAGAGAGCCTGATCCAATCGGTCAATACTGCGGACGTAGACGGTGATGGTGACGTCGATGTGGTATCTACCTTGTTAAATCGAACTATCGTCTGGTACTCGAACACCGATGGAAACGGTCGCTTTGGGCCGCGGCAATCGGTCGCAGATGGGATTGGCTTTCGCTCTCAAGTCTTTGCGGCAGACGTAGACAATGACGGGGACACGGACCTTATCTCTTCAACGGTCGATGGGATTGCGTGGTACGAGAACAGTGACGGAGTGGGGACGTTTGGTCGGCAACGCGTCATCACGACGATGGTCGTCACGCACGCTGACGCAGCAGCGGCGATAAAACTTGTCGACATGGACAGAGATGGCGATGTCGATGTCGTTGCGCCCAATACATTCTCTTGGCATGAGAACACCGATGGTGTTGGCACTTTTCGTCGCCAAAACTTCGTTGAACACGAATTCGCCTACCGACAGTCCATCAGTGTCGCGGATGTGGACGGTGACGGTGATGCCGACGTGCTTGCTTTGTATGACAGCGGCATGTACTGGCACGAGAACAGTGATGGTGCCGGGAAGTTTGGAGAGCCGCATTCGATTGTTCCTCAGGTGTCTTTCCCTGAATCCGTGTTTGCCGCTGATCTGGACGGCGATGGCGACTTGGACGTCCTTTCAGCATCCTTGGGAGACGACAAGATCGCTTGGTACGAGAATGAAGGTGATCGAAGTTTTGGGACACAGCGGATCATCACCACCGGGGCGGACCAGGCCCAAACTGTGCTCGCAACGGACCTGGATGGCGACGGTGACGCCGATGTGCTTTGGTCAGCGAAGTACGAAGACAACATCGCTTGGTTCCCGAACACGGACGGGAACGGTAACTTCGGCGAGCAGCGAGTGATCAACCGGAACGAGGAGCAAGCCGCCCCCACGTCCGCTCTGTCTATTCATCCTGCGGACCTAGATGGCGACGGTGACCTCGACGTTTTCGCGGCGACGCAAAGCCTCGATCCTAACGTCTTATTCGACGAACAAGTGTTTTGGTTTGAAAACACCGATGGCGCGGGGACCTTTAGTGGGCCACGCGGTATTGGTGACCAGGCCGAATCCACGTTTGTTGCCGACCTCGATGGTGACGGTGACCTCGATGTGCTGGCTGCGGCACGATATGACTCGATGTTCGGAGAAGACAAAATAGTCTGGTACGAAAACACCGACGGAACGGGGCGCTTTGGTGGCGAGAAGGAGATAAGCATCGAACAAGCTACTGTATCATCGGTGTTGGCCGCCGATATAGATAGTGACGGCGACGCCGATGTGCTCTGGACCACCCACAGAACGATCGCCTGGTTCGAGAACGATGGTGACGGCAAGTTTGGTGAGTCCGAAGTGATTACCGATGCCGCGAACGGGAGTGAAGCGATCGTCGCCGCAGACGTCGACGGTGACGGTGACATCGATCTGATCTCGGCGTCGCATTACGATGACAAACTTGTGTGGTTCGAGAACCTAAACGGAGAGGGCGATTTCGGTGAGCAGCGTGTCGTTGATGCCACATCGGATGGGATTCCGTCCGCATTCGCGGCCGATTTGGACGGTGATGGTGACACAGATCTACTCTCGGCCTCCCGATACGATAACAGTATCGCCTGGTACGAGAATCGACTGATCGGCGACAGTAACGACGATGGCCTTTTTGATTCAAGCGATCTAGTCACGGCGTTTACCGCCGCCAAGTACGAAGACCAGGTCGCTGGTAATGCCTCATTCGAGGAAGGTGACTGGAATCAGGATGGTGACTTTGATTCTTCCGATCTTGTCTTGGCCTTCGAAGCCGGTCACTACGCGACTGCAGCCGTTCCACTACCGTCAGAAGTGGAAGCGGCCGTGGAATGGTTGTTTGCTCAGAAAGAGCGTGAAGACGAGTTGAGTGCTCTGCTGCCGGACTAGCTTCACTGCCCGGCTAGCTCTGTTGCCGGACGATCAGGCCACCAATGTCGGCTTTTGTTGCTCGTCGTCGGCTGCAAATATCCAGTCGACCGCTGCCGCAATCTCTGCCCCGCGCGGCGCGGCGGTACGTTTCAGGCGACCGACTTGGAATGCCAACACGATATCCGACGAATTAAATTTGCCGTCTTGATTCCAGTCACCGTCGTCGAACGTGGCAATGCCCGGACGCGCGTCCTCATACTTGCCGATTTGGAAGACGCGAGTCAGGTCGGATGAGTTAAAGGTGCCGTCGTCGTTCGAGTCGCCGACGAGCCGACGTTCCAGCCAAACGTACTCACCCACTCCGCCACCGGCAGCCAGCGTGCCCCGCCGAGCAAACAGGTCGTCGTCACCGTCGCCATCAAAATCTGCCGTCCGTACGTCCGCAGCATCAATAACGTTCTTGCTGATGCCAAGTTCTTGCCACGACTGAAGATTGAGAACCCCCTCGTCGCTTTCGAAGTAGTAGATGCGATTCGTGGTTGCGAACAAGCCAATTCCCTCGGTCACCAACAAATCGGTGTGGCCATCGCCGTTGATATCGGCCAGATTCAGATAGAGTCCATTCAAGTCGGTTGATAGAAACTGCTCGCTCGGTGAGAGGTTGTCACCTTGACCGGGATTTTCATAGGTAACGAGCTTGGCGTCGATCGTCGAAGCGACGTCGAGATCTCCATCGTTATCCACGTCGATCGTGGCTACGGACCATGGGAATCCTTCGTCCAACCAGATTGCTTGGGGCTTGCCGAATTCACCGTTTCCGTCGATGTTCTCGTTCCACGCGATGTGATGCGGCTTCCATTCAGAACACAAGCAGACAGGCGACATCGTCAGCAGGTCGAGATCGCCATCTCCGTCCATGTCAGCAGTATCAATTTCGGGAACAGGCGATAGCGTGGACACGGTCTGCGGATCACCGAAACGTCCCTTACCGTCCGTGTTCTCATGCCACCGCGAGCTGTCAGCACCGACGAGCAGGTCGTTGTCGCCATCTCCGTCAAGATCTGCGAGTTCGAGGTCGTAGATTTCCTCGAGACTTCCTGCTATGAGTTGTGGCTCACCGAATGCTCCCTTGCCATCGAGGTTCTCAAACCAATGCAAGTTCGACGAAGAGGCCACGACATCAGCGTCGCCATCTCCATCGATATCAGCAGCCCTGATCAAACCTGATCCGGGAGCGATCAGATTCTTTTCGGTGCCGAATGTTCCTTTGCCATCGATGTTCGCTCGCCAATAGATCTCTCCTTCTTCCGAGGCGAGCACATCAATATCACCGTCCATGTCAACATCGGCCAGCTCAGCTGCCCCACGTGCCAGTGGGGAGGTAACGGGGGCGTGCTCGATAAATGTCATCGCGGTCAGGCAATACCTCGCCTCCAGCAGTTCGCCGATACGTATGCGGCTGAATCGTTCCATGATTAACTTCCGTTTCCAAAGGTGGTTGGATCATCGGCGGATCGAGCATGCCGCCGAGGATACCCAACTCGATGTGCTGATGGCGTGATCGCTAAACTTTCTTTGTGGCGTAGAGCAACGTTTTTGTAAAGCCACTTGGTTGTGCGACAGCGCAATCTGAAAATTAGCGTGGGAATTCTTGGTCGGCAAGATTTGTCAGGGCGACACGGAGTGTTTTCCGACGAATTTACGAATTGGCACTCATCTCGGCCAACTCCCAGGTCGACCCCTCGAAGTGCGGGATGAATGGGTGGCGAAGGGCAACCCTTGTGGTGCTGATGCCATGGGCCGTTCGACCGTTGGCTGAGCCGCTTCGCCGCCGACGAGGTCAATGCCCATCAGTGATCGGGTGCGATCAAGCCATGACTCTGATTGCGGGCAGGCTGTCTGGTGACATGCCGCCAGTGGGTTTAGAATCGCCATCGATGTGAATAATCCGACTTTCGGCGGCTTGGAGCATAATACATGGCAACGTCAGACTTGGCTGGCCAACGAAGCCGGCGGCCCGCCGTCTTGAAGCGATATCTGCCGATACTCCAGTGGTTACCAGGGTATCAGCTATCCTGGCTTCGCGCCGACATCGTCGCCGGCCTCGCTGTATGGGCCGTGCTTGTTCCAACTTCCATGGCTTACGCCGGGATCGCTGGTGTGCCGCCGTTGGTTGGCCTTTACACGGTCCCTCTCCCGCTCATCGCTTACGCGATCTTCGGATCTTCCAAGACGATGGTGATCGGGCCCGATTCCGCCACCGCGTTGCTCTCGGGCGTGACGGTTGGGGCGGTCGCGGCACAGGGTTCCAGCGACTTTCTTGCCCTGACATCGGCACTCGCCATGGCGGTGGGAGTCTTCTTTTTGATCTTCGGACTCCTGCGGATGGGTTGGGTTTCGAACTTCATTCCTGAGCCCGCTATGAAAGGGTTCATCGAAGGGCTGGTCTGGGTCACCATTATTGGTCAGGTACCCAAGTTGTTTGGCATCGCGGGCGGTGACGGTGACTTCTTCGAAAAGCTTTGGCATGTCATCGGAAATCTGTCCCATGCTGACGTGATGACCTCGATCGTGGGGATCACGAGTTTGGTGATACTCTTCGCCCTCAAGAAGTTGGTTCCACAGGTTCCGTCAGCTCTTACCGTGGTTGCCCTAGCTGTCGTGGCCGTGATGATTTTCGATCTGGACAACCGGGGCGTGAAAATTGTCGGTGCTGTACAGGCGGGGCTGCCTCCCCTCGGGATCCCCAGGGTCAGCATTGCCGATCTGCAGGCGATCCTTCCTGGAGCGCTTGCTATTGTGCTGATTGGCTATGCCGAGTCACTGGGCGCGTCCAAGGCTGCCGCGGCGAAGGACGGTGGGAAAATCGATCCAAACCAGGAGCTCATCAGTCACGGGCCGGCGAATCTTGGTTCTGCGTTCAGTTCTGGATTTGTTGTGGTCGGGAGTCTGTCAAAGACTTCGGTCGCGATGAGCGCCGGCGGCAAAACGCAGGCTGCCAACCTGGTTAGCGCCATCTTTGTTGTGCTGACCTTGATGTTCCTGATGCCACTGTTCAAGAACCTGCCGGTCGCCACGCTCGGTGCGATCGTGATCCAGGCCATTCTCGGGCTGTCCGACTTTCCCTACATGAATCGCCTGTTCGGGATCAGCGTGCGTGAGTTTAGCGTCGCTATGGTCGCGCTGTTCGGCGTTTTGAGCTTGTCGGTATTGCACGGGATCGGACTCGGTGTCGTTTTGGCGCTGGTCCTGCTGGAGCTGGAGTTGTCGGGGGGCCGGAAAAGAGAGCTGTGCGGGGGGGTGTCGCATCGGTTGTCTGTGGGTT